>Ga0335395_10001125_pt1 | contig 17017 bp, 14 predicted proteins | sample MAT02_FD_205744 | JGI IMG/M metagenome (GOLD analysis project Ga0335395, IMG submission 205744) | Freshwater microbial communities from Lake Fryxell liftoff mats and glacier meltwater in Antarctica - MAT-02 (spades assembly) (version 2) ...
GCGCTTAAGGGTTTTTAAGTGGGAATTTGGGCGGCCCGTGGAGGGGCGGAGAGCGCGCGGGCGGTTCAGGCGGGTCGATGTTGGCACGGTCTTGGGTGCGAGGGGCGAGAGTGAGGGTTTGCGAGGCGAAGGCACGGCCATGGGCGTGCGACGACGGCGGCGGGGCGCAGGGGTGTGAATACGACGCCGGGTGGGGCGCGTGGTCAGGGGAGCAACAGGAGCAGTCCAGGGGAGGAGGCGGAGCGCGGGCGCCGTGGAGAATTCGGGCGGTCGCGTCGGGGTCGGAGACGACTTCTTGGACACGCATGCGGCCGCCGCATTTGCGGCAGCGGGTGAGGTCGTTAGCGAAGACGCGGGCGAAGAGCTTGGCCCAGGCGATGCGCCCTCATCATCATGGGAACGACTGGGGTGTCACACGGCCGAGCTCGAAGGGTCCGGTGTCGAATGCCAGCACACGCGCGTGCCAGCCGGTGTTGAGCGTCTCGACCGTGCCGCCCGGGAACCGACTATTAAAATACCAGCGCAGCTCGTGGATCGCCCGGATCGGGTTGTAGCGCAGCATATCTTGCCACTTCGGGTCCGAGACCATGCGCGCCAGCTCGCCGTGATACTCACGGTGACGAAGCTGCTGGACCAGCGTGCGCGCCTTGTCACGCAGCAGGCCCGGGATGTCTCGCAGTCCCAGTGGTGCGGCGACCATGTCGACCACCAGCAGGTGGCCGCCGGGCGCGAGCACGCGGGCGAACTCCCGCATGATCGGGTCCCAGTCGAGGTAACGAAACGACAGCAGCGAGACCACCACGTCGATGCTCGCGTCCGGCACCGGCAGGGTCGGGCCGTCGATCACCTCGAAGCGCAGGTTCGCCTCGCCGGCGGCGCGGACCCGGGCCCGGTCGATCATGCCTCGCGAGGCATCGACGCCGACCCCGCTGGTGATGCACGGGGCCAGCAGCTTGAGCAGCGCACCGTTGCCACACCCGACGTCGAGCACCCGCGCGCCCGCCGGGATCCGGGCGTCGAGCCAGCGCCACTCGTCGCTGCGCACCCGGATGTCCGCGAACACCCGGTCGTACTGCGCCGCCACTGCGTCGTAGCTCGGGTCGCCCTCGGGCGGCGCCGGCTCGAAGCGCCGTAGTTGCTCCGGCAGGGCCAGCCCGAGGTACTTGCGCACGGTCCCGGGCACGCCGTGCGACTTCTTCCCCGGCATGCCAAAGATGTACAGCGGCGCCTCGGGCCCGACGAGCCCGTCCCAGCGAAACCTGTCCTTCGCCGACGAGACCGTCGTGTACCAGTGATAGCCGTGCGTCGGCACGCCGAAGGTGCGGGCGAAGAACGGCGCGAACCACCGCGCCGAGCGACACGCGTGAAAGAACGCCCCGGCACCTGGCCCGAGCGGCAGCTTCATGGTGCGCCACTCGTGCGGGCTAAACTGTTCGGGCCAGGCGACGCTGCCGAACATCGGCCCGTACATGCCGGCGTGGGCGATCAGATGCAGCTCGCGCAGCAGCAGTCCGTCGTCCGCGAGCCGGCGGATCGCCGCCAGGAACTCGGTCTTCGACTCGACCTTCTCGCAGCGCACGTCGATGTCCGGGTGCTCGCGGCGCTTGTCGGCCGCGAGCGTGAGCGCGGCGCGCTCGAACTTCGCGCCGCCCTCGCGGTAGAGCGTCGTGTAGCCGATCCAGATCGCTTCGCTTGTCGGGGTCAAGGTCACCTCACGCCGTCGCCGGGGCGAGCATGCGGCAGCGTGGCCTACCTGCCCAGCCCCCATGAGCGCGCACGCCCGTGAACGCACCGACCCTCCTCGCCGACCCTCGCCGACCCTCGCCGACCCTCGCTCGCATTGCGTCGCCCGCGGACTTGCGCCAAAACCGGGCCCCATGACCGTCGTCGAGCGCACGATCGAGATCCCCGGCCTGTCGCTGGCCGCCCGCATCCATGGCCCCGACGACGGCATGCCCGTGCTCGCCACCCACGGCTGGCTCGACAACGCCGCCACCTTCGATGGCCTCGCCCCCCTGCTGTCCGGCTGCCGCGTCGTGGCCCTCGACCTCGCCGGCCACGGCCTGTCGCAGCGGCGAGCCGGCGCGCCCTACCACTTCATCGACTACGTCGCAGACGTCGCCGCCGTCGCCGAGGCCCTCCACTGGCCCAAGTTCTCCCTGCTCGGCCACTCGCTCGGCGCCGGCGTGGCCGCCCTGCTCGCCGGCACCTGGCCCGACCGCATCCACCGCCTCGTGATGCTCGAGGGCCTCGGCCCGCTCACCGACCCCGAGGAGAGCGCCCCCGAGCGCCTGCGCGACGCCCTCACCGCCGAGCTCGCGGCCACCCGACGCAGCCACGAGCGTCCCGGTTACCCGGACCCGGAGGTCGTCGGCCGGCGGCTCGCCGAGGCCACGCAGATGCTGCCCGGCTCGGCCCAGACGCTGCTGCGCCGCGGCCTGTTCGAGGCCTTGCCGGGTCGCTGGGACTGGCGCGCCGACTCCCGCCTGCGCCTGCCCTCGCGGCTGCGCCTGACCGAGCCGCAGGTGGCCGCCTTCCTGCGGAAGATCGCCTGCCCGGCCCTGCTGCTGCGCGCCGTGCCCGGCATGACCATGCCGGAGGACTACTTCACCGCCCGCATCGCCGGCATCGCGGACCTCCGCGTGGTCGAGCGCCCCGGCGGCCACCACATCCACCTCGATGACCCCGTCGGCGTCGCCGAGCTGGTCTCGGCCTTCCTGCACACCTGAGCCCCTCTGCGCCGAGTGCGCGAGACCCGCCGAGGTATAGAATGCGCCGAATGCGCGGGCGGTGCTTAGCCGCTGCAGGATAGGATGCGTTCGTGGTAGTTTCCGGATCGTGACCGCGAGGATCTCGACCCTCTATTTTTCACGTTATCGTAGTTTTCGCGATCAGACAAGAATTGCTTTGCAGCGGCTCACGCTTGTGTATGGCGAGAACAATGCGGGTAAGAGTGCGATCGTCCGCCTGCCTCAGATCATCGCTTCAAGTCGCGTAAATAGCCAACCTGGCCTCGATCTACGCGCACCTGTGCTGCGACGTGCAGCTTTCCGTGACATCCAGTGGCGCGGCCCGCTTCAGAGCGGCGATGACGCCGATCTCACTCTCGGCGTCAAGCTTTCCAGTGGAGATTCTTGGCGCTGGACGTTACGCTGGATCGACACACGGGCTATCGCTGTCATTCAGAAAATTGAGGTTTCGGACAGTGACGGGCATACAAGTCTGGAACTGATGGGTACAGCTCGTGATTCGGCCTATTCGAATGTTGAGGGCCAACTCACCGCGGTCACATTTGACGGATTGATCCCTCGTGCACTCGTTCATCCGATGATCGATCGCTATCGTGATGGATTGAATAGGGCACTCGACAGAGTTTCATGGTTGGGGGCGGTCCGTGAAGGGCCTATCCGCGAGGGCACTACGCGTGGCGTGTCCGGCAAACTCGAGGGCGACGGGCGGGCGGCAGCCTCACTCGTGTTGGCTGACCCCGAACTGCGCCGCAGGGTTTCCGAGTGGTTCCATCGGCAGTGCGGTGCTTCAGTCGAGTCGGAGGCTCTTGGCTCCGAACTTGAGCGTCTGGTGCTGCGCCCGATGGCAGGTCACGACGTCCCGTTCCCTGACGCTGGGGAGGGAATCCAGCAGGTCTTCCCGCTGGTGGTCGCGGCTGAGTGTCTGCGTCGCGATGGCGGACTACTGATTATTGAAGAGCCGGAAAGCCACCTTCACCCCCGGCTGCAACGGGCCTTGGCAGAACTTATCATCGAAGTGTTAGCGTTCCAGGCGGACGCTAGCGTTCTGTTGGAGACGCACTCGGAGGTATTCTTGGTAGCGGCGCTCCTGGCCTCTGCGCAGAAGACGCCAAAGGCCGTTGATGTCGGCCTTTGTTGGGTCGAATCAGGCAGCGATGGTATTGCCATTACCGAAGAGATTGCCATCGATGCGGCTGGGCGGCCGCAAAATGGGCGCTTGGAGCAAGCGTTCGACACCATGGGCGTCATGCGCAGAGAACTCATTTTGGTCCGTCGCGGGTTGGAGAGGCCACGTGGAGGTTGAACTCGGGGGCTCTCTGCTGTCGGCGAAGGGGCCGGACATCCTGTTGCTCCTATCAATTTGTGCATTCGGCTTCATGGAACGGCATCGTATCGTCACGCACGACCGAGCTCAGTGGGAGCAATGGGCGCAGGAACTACCCGCGACTTTGAGCGAAGAGTTGCGGCTCGTGTGGGACGATGGTGAGCAGAGATCTGCTGTTGGCGCGGCAGCCGAACGAATCGAGGTTCGCGCTGACGGTCATCTTACGCTTTACCGCGACCGAATCACCGTGAACCCACAAGAGGCGGTCGCCTTGCTCGGCAGGCCGCTCAGAATCCTCCTGGAGAACGGGCGAACTGATCGACTGTTTTTGCTGGCATTCGCCGATCGACCTACGCGAGCTCTTCTCGAGCGCGCTGAGCAGGCAGGGTGGCTAGTGTTCGAGACCGCTGGAGGGATCGGAGAATTGCGGTTGCGTCTCGCGCAAGACGACGCCTCAGACGTGGATGCTCTGCGGTTGTTGTACCTCTGCGACAGCGACGCTCGGAAGGCCGGTGCATACTCATCGGACGCAGCCGACGTCCGAGATGCAATCGAACGACTCGCGGCTCGATTTAGCCGCGGTGTGACCTACTTCGGGCGAGTGCTGGACCGACGATCTGCCGAGAATTACGCGCCTCCCCGCGAAGTTCTCCTTTGGGCAAAAAGAGATATGGCAGGCCGCGACACGCACAGTCTCATCGAACAGAGCGCCGATCTGAGCGGGCGCGTTGCTCTCTCTCGTAACCCAGGCGCAGCGCAGACTCCGAGGCGCCGTCTTCTCGCCGCTCTTGCCCTGAAAGAACTCCCTTTGGAGATCCGTGCGTACATCGACATGAAAGAGGGTCGGGGCGACAGCCCCGAATTTCGTACAGTCGACGCGATCTGGGACCAACTCGACGAGTTCCAGCAAGCGGTTCTCTCCAATGGGTTTGGGAAGAAATTCGCCCCTCAATTCTACGAAAGCTCGAGCGGCCTATCGGACGAGAATGGTGAGATGGCGGCAATTTTGCGACACATCGCGGAGCGTCTGTAATGGCCCAATCCTACCTCAAGAACCCGAGCATTGAACGCTTGTCGACGCTCCTGGAAGAACTTCACAGCGGCAGCCTGCAAATCCCACCATTTCAGCGAGATTTCGAGTGGACGCTCGAGCAGCGCCTGGCGTTGTGCGAGTCGGTTCGTCTAGGCCTGCCCACGGGCAGCTTGATGGTCTGGCGGACCAGCCGAGCGCTCAAGTCGGAGAACCCTATCGGGCCCTATCTCTTGCCCGAGCCGCCCAAGGGCTCCATGCCGCAGTACCTCCTCGACGGCCGTCAACGTATGACGACGCTGTATGCAGCGCTCGCGGCAGCGTTTTGGACGCGTTCTGGTAAGCCGAAACCATCGCCCCCGACCAGTGCACCGGACGGAAGTGACTGGCCCATCTTCTATGATCTCACAACGGAAAAATTCATCTCGAAACGCGCGCTGGAGCCTTTGAGTCCCGAGGAACGGACCAGATGCGTTCCCCTCGACGTGTTGCTCGACGATGCCGCCTATGATGAGTGGCGCGCTGAAAGCCGGCTATCGCGAGAGCAGACTAACCAGGCGAGGGCGCTGCGCTCGGCGTTTTTCGACTATCTAATTCCGGTGGTCCCGCTCGCCACGGATGACATCGGAGTGGTAACGCTGACGTTTAAGCGCGTAAACAACGGTGGTACGCCGATGAGCGACGCGGATATGACGCGCGCTCTTGCCTGGAGCGAGAGTTTCGACCTGCGTAAGCATCTGGAAGAGGCGCGTGAGATGTTGAGCGCGGCCGGATGGGGCCTGCTCAACGAGGACATCTTACTCAAGGTCGTCGCGGTGGTCGGTGAACTGGAGCCGACCACCGCGGATCCCGAGACCCTGGCCAAGAAGATCCAGGCCTCCCCAGACGTGGTTAATATTGCCAGTACACGCGTGCGCTCCTCAGTCAAGTTCTTGGATAAATGGCTTGGCATCGCTGGTCCTGGTTCATTGCCTTATGCGGAAATCTTGGTGTTCGTCGCGCGAGGCTTTCACGTGATGGGAGGCGAGCTTACCGAATCACAACAGGAGCAAATGGCGGCATGGGTCGCCGAGGCCTGTCTGGACGAGCGCTTCGGTGGCGCACCCGATCACATGGTGCGTGCGTTTTGGCGGAGCCTGGCGAACCGCTTGGAACTCCCGGGTGCCGAGCCGCCGCGTCCGCGAGACGATAAGAAGCCTGTTGCGAAGGAGTGCTGGATGTTCTCCATGGCGTGGGCTCGCAGCCGGGGTACTGCACTTGTTTTAGTGGCGCAGGAGCCGCAGGATGCCGAGGGACGCCCATTCGAAGCTGCGCGGCTGGCCGCGCAGGGTACCGAGAACGTTGGCATGCTGATCGCCGAGGGAGCACCTGGAATTTCCAAGGAGTGGAACAACCAGCACGTGCGGGGTAAGAAGTTGATGACGGCCTTGAGATCTCCCGCGAATCGTGTGATATGCCCGCCTGCGCTATTGCCCGCGCTGCGAGCAAGATTGCTTGACCGGGCATGCCCGCTCGAAATACTTGCGAGTCACTTGATCGGGGAGGAGGCGCGCCACGCCCTCTGTTCGGGTGACCTTTCTCATTTTTTCGAGTGCCGAAGAACCGCAATCCTTGAGGCCGAGCGGATGTGGGTCGAAGGTCGCGGAGGAACGGTACGGCTGATCCCAGAAGCACGTCGTTATGTGGAATAGCGAATAGCTGACTCGAAACGGGTTGCTGACCGCCAGGGGCAGGAGCGGCTGGGCTGTCGCGCGAGCTCCTCACCCCGGCAGCGCCGCCTTGAAATGCCGATGACCCCGATGACCTCGCCGCCGACGGCGCCGCGCGATGCCGCCAACGAACTGCGCAGATGGCGCCGGGCTGTCCACGCGCAAGTCACTTTGTCGCCCGCGCCGGTCGGGGTACCTTGCGCTCGGATCGGGGCCTGGGTGCCCCGCGAAGCACATGGGCGAACAAAACATCTCCACGCAGGTCGACGAGGAACACCTCCGCAACTTCATGAAGGCCCTGCTCGACGACGTCGTCGCGCTCGAGGAACTGCTCGGGACCGACCGCTTCGAGACCGGTGTCCGCCGCGTCGGCGCCGAGCAGGAGATGTTCCTGGTCGACCGGAGTCTGCGACCCGCCTCCGTCGTCACCGATGTGCTCGAGCGGGTCACTGACCCGCGCTTCACCACCGAGCTCGCGCGCTTCAACCTCGAGGCCAACCTGACCCCGCAGGTGTTCAACAGCTCGTGCCTGCGCCGCATGGAGGACGAGCTCAACGAGCTGATCGGCATGGCGCGCGACGGGGCCCGGGCGTGCGGCGCCGACGTGCTGCTGACCGGCATCTTGCCGACCCTGCGCCGCGGCGACCTCGGCCTCGACAACATGACGCCCAAGCCGCGTTACCTCGAGCTCAACCGCACGCTCCGGCGCCTGCGCGGCGGCGACTTCCACGTGCTGATCCGCGGCATCGAGGACTTCGAGACCACCCACGACAACGTGATGCTCGAGTCCTGCAACACCAGCTTTCAGGTCCACTTCCAGGTCAGCCCCTCCGAGTTCGCCAAGTTCTACAACCTCGCCCAGGCGATCACGGGGCCGTTGCTGGCCGCGGCCGTCAACTCGCCGGTGCTGCTGCGCCACCGCCTGTGGCACGAGACCCGCATCGCCCTGTTCGAGCGCTCGGTCGACACCCGCCCGACCGGTCGAGGTGAGCGCGGCGCCCGGCCCCGCGTGCACTTCGGCGACGGCTGGATCCGCGAGGGCGTGCTCGAGATCTTCCGCGAGGACATCGCCCGCTTCCGCATCCTCATCGCCAACACCTTCGATGAGAACCCGCGCGAGGTCATCGCCCGCGGCGGGATCCCCAAGCTGTCGGCGTTGCGTATGCACAACGGCACCGTGTACCGCTGGAACCGCGCCTGCTACGGCTTCGACGGCGACAAGGCCCACCTGCGCGTCGAGAACCGCGTGCTGCCGTCCGGCCCGACCGTGCTCGACGAGGTCGCCAACGCGGCGTTCTTCTTCGGCATGATGGCCAACCTCGCCGAGGAGCCGAAGGGCATCGACGAGGTCATGGAGTTCGAGCACGCCCGCACCAACTTCTTCAACGCCGCCCGCGACGGCATCCAGGCCCAGATGACCTGGGTCGGCGGCAAGAAGTCCTCGGCCCAGGAGCTGCTGCTCAAGGAGCTGCTGCCGCGCGCGCGCGAGGGCCTCAAGTTCGTCAACGTCGACAGCGACGACATCGACCGCTACATCGGCTGCCTGGAGGACCGGGTCAAGAGCGGCAAGACCGGCGCGCAGTGGATGCTCTCGAGCTTGCACGCGATGGGCGAGCAGGGCACCGCCGACGTCCGCTTCCGGACCCTCTCGACCGCGATGCTGCAAAACCAGAAGACCGGCGCGCCCGGCCACACCTGGGAGCTGGCGAAGATCGAGGGTGCACCCGGTCACTGGCGCGACAGCTATCAGACGGCCGGTCAATTCATGTCGACCGACCTGTTCACGGTCCAGGGCCACGACATCGTCGACCTCGCCGCCAACATCATGGACTGGAAGCACATCCGCCACCTGCTGGTCGAGGACGAGGAGGGCCGCCTGGTCGGCGTGCTGTCGCACCGCGCCCTCGTACGCCTGGTCGCCCGCGGCACCCGCAGCGGCGTCGGCGAGCACCCGACCGTCGCCGCATTGATGGTCAAGAACCCGCTGACGATCAGCCCGGACATGCCGACCCTCGAGGTCATGAAGCTCATGCGCGAGCGCCGGGTCTCCTGCCTGCCGGTCGTCGAGGGCGACAAGATCGTCGGCGTCATCACCGAGGCCGACCTCATCGAGGTCTCGTCGAAGCTGCTCGAGAGCTACCTGCGTGAGTCCCAGCCCTGAGCCCAGGGCCTACCCGCGCATCCTCGGACGCCACGACAGCGGGCGTCCGGGTCCGACGATCGTCGTGTTCGGCGGCGTGCACGGCAACGAGCCGGCCGGCTGCGAGGCGATGCTCCGCGTGCTCGCCCGCTCGCCCGCATCACCCGCGAGGACCTCGCCCCGGGCTCCGACTCCCGCTCAAGAACCGCCGTCGACTCTTGTGTGCGGGTCCGAATCGAGCATTTTTTGGAGTCGGTCACTGGCCAACACGCTGCGCCCCGCTTTGATCTGATCGAGGGATTCTAAGTACTGCATAAATGCCTCATTACTCGCGGGGCCGAGCTGTACCTCAATTTGCTCGACCGCGAGACCTGCGGCCCTGAGCTGCTGTCTCCGCTGATCGATGGCCGACAACTTTTGCTTACGGAGGTACTCGGCACGCTCCATATCTTGCACCTCTTGAAATGTGAAAAGAGGATGCTTACGGATCGCTAACATCCTGGCGGAGGCGATGCCCGAGAGGAGCGTCAGGGGCAGGATCAGCGCGATCAGGGCCAGGGGACCAGGGAGGGGGAGGATGCCGATGAGCAGCCAAGCGATCATGAGTGAGCCGAGGAACCCCGCGACAGCGCCGATGAGGAACTCGACCTCCTTCGTGGGCGGAACGACCAATCGATGGACCGCGCCGCGGATCACCGCCACGTAATCAGTGGTCAGAGGAGATGTCGCAAGCTTCCGCGCGAGCCGTCCAAGCGCGGTCTGCCGCGCCAGGGCTCGGTCTTTATCCTGCCCGCTCATCGGTCGTCGGGAAAAGGTTCAACCGGTCGATAGATATTGACGAGCGCTTTGACGCAAAGGACCAGCATGACCCCGGCGAAGATCAGCGATGCCTGCTGATCGCGCGCATCATCGTAGCCTTGCGTGGATTCGACGTAGGCGAGGAAGATCTGGGCACCCAAGGCCATTGCGGCATAGCCGCCGATCGCGATAATCGCCGCTCGGTGGCGTGTCAGAACTATCCGGGGACTATGCACGGACCGCTCGCGCAAATCGGCGAGGGCGCCGTCGACTGGATCGATTTCGCGCTCAGACATGACCATGACCTCCCATCGTATCAGCCACCGTGGTGCCCGGCAAGTACCTGGGCTGCGGGGCGATTTCGCGGGCACTTTTGCGCTCCTCAGAGACCCACGCATCCATACCCTGGCTGGGGGCGCACTCGTCGAAGTCGTAACTCGCGTCGCCGAAGGCGCCTCGGATCTGGTCGGGCCGCCTCTCGGGCGCCGGGAGCGTCACGGGCGTACAGGAGCCATTCGTGCAGCCAATTAGGGAGTCGTCCTCGTGACACTGATAGACCCCATTGCAGTACACCCAGAGGTCGAAGCAGGACAAATACGACTCACACTTCTCCGTCGGACCTTCGGAACATACACCCAGGTCCTCTCCACTTTCGCCGAAGCACGGGTCGTATCGGTCACTCCAACAGATCGGTGCATGGGGGCTACAGCCCCGGATCTCACAGTCCCAATTCGGGCTGCCATCCGGTCCGCGCGAACTCGTGCCATCGTCGCAGCGACCGGGTGCAGGGGGGCGGCTCGGAGCCTCGATACGGTCTCTATCCGGCCCCAGGGCGACGGTGAGAAGATTGGATACCAACAAAGCTAGCGCGATCACGGGAACACTCCTCACATGCTTGTGATTACGCAACTGGTCTTCCAGTTGCGATGAAGCCTCAGTGCGGGGCCAATGGACCCGTGAAGCACACCTCGGGAAGGGGCTAGCTCCCTCTTAGCGGCGTGAACTTGCAAAGTCAACTAATTTCGGCCAACGGGCCGGTATGCTGCCAGGCGGGCGTACAGGCTTAGATCCAACGACGTGAGGCTGCGTGGCTCTGTCCGTGACACTTCGATGCACCTACACGGACCACCCCTGGTAGGCTGGTACAGCCGCTCGTTGTGGCCGAGGACGTCGCCGCGAACCGCGTCGTCGCATGACCGCGGGTCGTGGCGGCGGGCATGGCGGTCGATCCATCACCGATGCCATCGGGTTCATTCGCAAAGCCGGACGCGCAAGTTGCGCGGTTTGACCGGTTGACGAACCGCCCCGACGCACCGATCTTCACTCGCCATGTCTGTACCAGCCAGCACCGTCGCGCGCGGGACCCTGCGTCCGCTCAGCGTCGCGCCGATGATGGACTGCACCGACCGCCACTTCCGCTGGCTGATGCGGCAGATCACCCGGCACACGCTGCTCTACACCGAGATGGTGACGATGCAGGCGATCGCCCACGGCGACCGCGAGCACCTGCTTGGTTTCTCGGCGATCGAGCACCCGGTATCCCTACAACTCGGCGGCGACGACCCGAGCCTGCTCGCCGAGTGCGCCCGGATCGCCGAGGGCATGGGCTACGACGAGGTCAACCTCAACGTCGGCTGCCCCAGCGACCGCGTCGCCAGCGGCAACTTCGGCGCCTGCCTGATGGCCGCGCCCGAGCGCGTGGCCGCCTGCGTCGCCGCCATGCGGACGGCCGTGACGATCCCCGTCACCGTCAAGCACCGGATCGGCATCGACGACCAGGACAGCTACGAGCACATGCGCCGCTTCGTCGAGATCGTCGCCGAGGCCGGTTGCGACCGCTTCTCAGTACACGCGCGCAAGGCGATCCTCGGCGGCCTGTCGCCGAAGGAGAACCGCACCATCCCGCCGCTGCGCTACCCGGACGTACACCGCCTCAAGGCCGAGCTCCCGCACCTGACGATCGAGATCAACGGCGGCCTCAAGACCCTCGACGCCGCCGCCGAGCAGCTTCAAAGCGTCGACGCCGTGATGCTCGGCCGCGTCGCCTACGACGACCCGTACCTGTTCGCCACCGTCGACGCCCGCTTCTTCGCCGACGAGCACACGCCCCCGTCCCGCGCCGAGGTGGCCGCGCGCTACGCCGAGTACGCCGAGCGCTGGCTCGCCGAGCACCCGCGCCAGCGCTTCACGCTGCTGGCCCGCCACGCGCTCGGGCTGTTCACCGGGCAGCCCAACGCCCGCGAGTATCGCCGACTGCTCAGCTCACAACTGCCCGGCTCGCCGACCGAGCTGCTCAGCCGCGCCGTCGCTGCCGTGAGCCACCCGCTCGAGCGCGCCGCTTCCTGAGCTTCACAGCGCGGCCTGGATCTGTAGCCGCAGCAGGTGGCCGCCCATCCCGGCCATCTCGGCCATATCGGGCGCGACGCTGCGAAAGTAGTCGGCCTGCAGCTTGAGGTTGTGGCCGAAGAAGTAGTAGTTGAGGCCGACGCCCAGCTCGTCGCGGCTCTGCATGCTGGTGACGCCCTGCCCGCGATAGCCGCTGTAACGTACTCCGGGCTCGAGGCGCGTCTTCGGGATCAAGAACGCCGTCTGGGCTAACCAGCCATGGCCGTTGCGGGCCGCGACCACGCCGATCGGCGCCCCATCCTCATCGACCGCCGAGCCCGGCTGGCGCTTACCCTGTCGCCACATATAACCGGCCTCGAGCGACCAGCCGCGGTACTTGATCATCAGGTCGGTGGTGGCGTTGTGATAGCTCGCGGTCCCACCGTCGGCGAAGGCCGTACCGAGTACGCCCTTGTCCTGCTTTGCCCGGTCGTTGAACGCGTAGGCGAAGCCGAAGCTGACGCGAAGATTTTGTAGGCGCCACAGATCCGAGGCCTCGTAGTCGTCGAACAGCCCGGCCGGCAGCACATCGAAGCGGCCGACGTACATCATGCCGGAGTCGGTGAACTTGTTGTGGTCGCGCCCCTCGCCGAGGAAGATGCCGGCGTAGTAGCGCAGCTTCTTGATCCCGCCGAGGTCCTCCGAGCGGATGTCGAGGCCGATGTCACGATCGACGTTGAACTCGCCGTTGGCCAGCGAGCGGTCGATGAGCAGCGGGTTCACGTCGGCGATGTTGCGCTCGCGCGTGTACATCACCCGGTACTGGCCGACCCGCAGCGTCAGGTCGCGGAGCTGCTCGAACTGCATGTACGCGTCGTACACCGGGCTGGCGTGGACCACCCCGTCGCGCACGTCCATCTCGCGCGGCGCCAGAGCCAGTTGCAAAAAATACTTGGTCTTCGCGCCGAACAGGTTGCCCGAGAACACCGTGCGAAACCGACGGATCTCGAAGTTGTGCTGGGCGGTCGGCTCGGCGTCGTCGTGCTTGAAGCTGTAGAGGAACCCGAAGCGCAGGCTCATCGCCAGCGCGAAGCGACCGTCCTTGCTCTTGAACTCGAGCCCCTTGCCAGGCACGAAGCGCTGCGCCTCGCCGTCGGTCGGCGCTGCGCCGAGGCGCTTCTCCTCATCGAGCGGCAATGCGAAGCTCGCCGGCTTCGCCTCCGTGACAGCGGGCGCGAGACAGTACAGGAGCAGGGCGAGCGGGAGCGTCAGCGGTGCCTCCGTGGCAGTCTATCAAAGCGAATCGAATTCCGCTCAAATGGAATCTCTGGACGAAGACGCGTGCGATCACGAACAAACGGCCAGTGAGTGGGCGCCATGGACCGACAGAATTCCGCCATAGCGACGGATATTTCACCATGGTACACAGGGCCGATGCAACTGTCTCGCCGCCGGGTCTCCGCCGCGCTCCTGAGCGGTCTGTTCATCGCCGCTTGTGGCGGCAGCGGCGAGCCGGTGCTGCGCCTCGGCTACTTCCCGAACATCACGCACGCCGCGGCGCTGGTCGGCGTGGAGGACGGGATCTTCGCGCGTCAGCTCGGGGCCACCAAGCTCGAGACCTTCACTTTTAACGCCGGGCCGGCCGCGATCGAGGCGCTGCTCTCGGGCTCGCTCGACGCCAGCTACCTCGGCCCCAACCCGGCGATCAATGGCTACGTCAAGTCGCGCGGCGAGGCGGTGCGCATCGTCGCCGGCGCGACCTCGGGCGGCGCCTTCCTGATCGTGGCCCCCGAGATCACCGGCGCCGCCGATCTCCGCGGCAAGCAGGTCGCCTCGCCGCAGCTCGGCGGCACCCAGGACGTCGCGCTGCGCAGTTGGCTGGCCGCCCAGGGCCTCACGTCCGACACCGCCGGCGGCGGCGACGTCAGCGTGGTCCCGCAGGAGAACGCCCAGACCCTCGAGCGCTTCCGTGAAGGCAAGCTCGCCGGTGCCTGGGTGCCCGAGCCGTGGGCCTCGCGCCTGGTGCTCGAGGGGGGCGGCAAGGTGTTGGTGGACGAGCGCGACCTGTGGCCCGGCGGGCAGTACACGACCACCGTGCTGCTGGTCCGCCGCGAGTTCTTGCAGCAGCACCCCGACCGCGTGGAGGCCCTGCTGCGCGGGCACGTCGAGGCGACGACGTGGCTGCAAAAGAACCCCGAGCAGGCCCGGACCCGCGTCAACGCGGTGATCGAGAAGCTCACGGGCAAGCCGATCGGCGCGCCGGTGATGGACCGCGCCTTCGCGTCCCTCAGCTTCGGCACCGACCCGCAAATGACCGCGCTGGCGAAGGCCGCCGCGGACGCGCAGAGGCTCGGCCTGCTCAAGCTCGGCGGCATCGACCTCGCGCAGCTCTACGACCCGACCCTGCTCAAGAAGGTCGCGCCGTGACCGGGGCAGGCTCAGGCCAACAGCCGGGCGCGAAACGACCGGCCCTTGATCTTGCCGGCGCGTAGCCCTCGCAGCGCGAGCTCGGCGTGCTCGCTGCGGATCGCCACGTAGCTGCGGCGCGCGAGGATGTCGATCTTGCCGACGACTTCCGCCGCGAGTCCGATGTCGCCGGTCAGCGCCCCGAGCAGGTCGCCGGCCCGCAGCTTGTCCTGCCGGCCGCCCTCGAGCAGCACGGTGGTCATCGCCGGTCGCGTCGGCCGCGGGTCTCGCGGGACCGGCAGCGTGGCCCAGCGCACCGGGGCCGCCATCACCCGCTCGAGCGCCGCGACCCGCTCGCGCTCGTAGGCCGAGCACAGCGCGAAGGCCTGGCCGCGGTGCCCCGCGCGGCCGGTGCGACCGGTGCGGTGCACGTGCACGTCGGGGTCAGTCGGCAGCTCCCACGAGACCACCGCGGCGAGCCCCTTGATGTCGAGGCCGCGGGCCGCGACGTCGGTCGCCACCAGCACCGAGCAACTGCGGTTGGCGAACCGCAGCAAGACCTCGTCGCGCTCGCGCTGCTCGAGCTCGCCGTGCAACGCGAGCACCGAAAACCCGCGCTCGGCCAGCCGCGCCGCGACCTCGCGGACATCGTTGCGTGTGTGACAGAACACCAGCGCCGACTCCGGGCGGTGCTGCGCGAGCAGGGCGGCCAGCGCGTCCAGCTTGCGCGCGGGCTCGACGGCGAAGAAGGTCTGCTCGAGGTCGGCGTCGTGGACGACCGTGTCGATCGTGACGGTCGTGGGGTCGCGCTGGAGTCGACGGCTGAGCGCGCGGATGTCGTCCGGGTAGGTCGCCGAGAACAGCAGCGTCTGGCGCGACCGCGGGGCCTGCCGGGCGACCGCCGTGATCGCGTCGAGGAAGCCCATGTCGAGCATGCGGTCGGCCTCGTCGAGCACCAGCACCCGCAATGCATCCAGCGCGAAGGTCTCGCGCGCGAGGTGATCGAGGATCCGTCCGGGGGTGCCGACGATCACGTGCGGGGCGGTCTGCAGCGCCGGCCGCTGGGTTCGTACCGGCACCCCGCCGCACAATGTCACGACCCGCAAATTGGCGATGAACCGCGCGAGCCGCCGGATCTCCGTGCTGACCTGATCGGCGAGCTCGCGGGTCGGACACAGCACCAGCGCCTGGACCGCGGCGCGCTCGACCTCGACGCGGGCCAGCAGCGCCAGACCGAAGGCCACCGTCTTGCCGCTGCCCGTGCGCGCCTGGGCGATCACGTCCTTGCCGCCCAGCAGCGCCGGCAAGCTGTGCGCCTGCACCGGCGTCATTTGCACGAAGCCAAGCTGCTCGATCGCCCGTGCCAGCGGCGGCGCCAGCGAGAGCGCCGCGAAGGTCCCCGCCTGGCCCGCGATCGCGTCGGGCTTCAGTGTCGTCGGCTCGGTCATGCGGTCGGGGCGAGCACCCGCAGCGCGCCACCCGCGACGCCGTGGCCTCGCGCGCACCCTAACCGAGGGGGCGCGGCCTCGCAAGCTCGTGCTACACGCGGAGCTCCATGCAACCGGGCCTCGCCGCGCTCCTTCACCCGCGCTCCTGCGCCGAGCTATTCGCCAGCCACGCCGCCGACGAGCCCTTCGTCGCGCATGGGCTGGCCGCGGCGCAGCAGTTCATCGACCTCCCGCAGCTCGGCTCACTCGACGCGCTGCTCAACGCCTGGCCGAACCCGGTGCAGGTACATTTGCCGGACGTCGCCGACGAGGCCAGCGCGATCGATGCCTCCCCGAGCGACGCCCGCAAGCTGTTCGCCACCGGCATGGGCCTGCTGTTCAATGACATCCATGCGATCTCACCGCCGCTCACGCGGTGGCTCACGGCGATCCGCGACGACCTCGGCCTGTCGGCGCTGACGCAGGGCCGCTGCCTGGTCTACGCGACGCCCGCCGGCAAGGGCACCGCGCCGCACTTCGATCAAAACACCAACTTCGTGCTTCAGCTCCACGGGACCAAGACGTGGCGGCTCGCGCCCAATCACCACGTCGACCGGCCGATGACCAGGCACACGATGGGACTGCCGGTCGACCCCGAGCTCCAGACCTACGCGCGCACGCCGATGCCGGAGCACATGCCCGCCGACGCGCGATCGATCGTGCTGGGGCCCGGCTCGCTGTTGTACGTCCCGCGCGGCACCTGGCACGCGACCACGGCCGCCAGCGACGCGCTGTCGCTCAATTTCACATACACCGCGCCGACCTGGATCGACCTGCTCATGGCGGCGCTGCGCAGCCGGCTCGCGCTGAGCCGCGAGTGGCGGGCCACCGCGACCGCGCAGACCGCCGAGGACTTCGACGCGCTGCTGCGCGAGCTCGCCGACGACGTGCCTCACTGGAGCGCCGACGACATCCTCGCCGCCACCGAGGGCGAACCCCCCGAGTCGTAATCCCTCACGCCAGGTCGGCGGGCTTACGCCGCGTCGTCGTGCGCTCGGTCGCCTTCTTGGCGGTGGTCTTCTTGGCGGTGGTCTTCTTGGCGGTGGTC
>Ga0335395_10001126_pt1:0-2500 | contig 17005 bp, 3 predicted proteins | sample MAT02_FD_205744 | JGI IMG/M metagenome (GOLD analysis project Ga0335395, IMG submission 205744) | Freshwater microbial communities from Lake Fryxell liftoff mats and glacier meltwater in Antarctica - MAT-02 (spades assembly) (version 2) ...
GTAAATCAGGCTCGTCAATTGGCTTCGACGTGAGCGCTCAGCCGAACGGTGTCTTTTCACGGTTGAAAGGTTTGAAGATTGCTCACAAGAGATACGGTGCTTAAAGGTCAGTCGCTGAATTAAGAATCCCCGTGCGTTCACGCCGGGGAGTGTCAACTGTCTGTGGTTTCGCTGGTTGTATCAGAACTGACTAGGTGTTGTCGAGTCTGATGTATAGATTTTTTGATCGGTTGATTAACGCTATAAAGGGCTTAATTGTGGAACGGAGCTGAGTCTGATTTAGGGGTTAAAGAAAGGAGGGTTTGATTGCCTGAGGGTATCAAGCTCTCTTTTCTTTGAAGCTGTTGTTTGTCATTGAGGGAATTGTTGCGTTGAAATCTGGCGTGTTACTGGTCTTGCAATCTCATACACTTGCTGGATAAGTAGGTAGGGGATAACGAGTGGCTCTGGTCATCACGATTTATAACCAGTCTGGCGGAGTGATGAAGACTTCGTTGACGATGAATGTGGGATATCAGCTGGCGCAGCGAGGGCGTTCGATATTACTGGTTGATATGGATCCGCAGGCGAGTTTAACGGTGTTTATGGGGCTAGAACCTGCTGATTTGGATGATACGGTTGCCAATGCGATTTTAGAGAATCAACCCCTGGCGATCCATGCTGGTTTGCATGATTTGGATTTGCTCCCGGCTAATATTATGTTGAGTGCGGCGGAGATTCAGCTGACTTCGGTGATGGCGAGGGAATGGCGTTTAAAGCGTGTGTTGGAGCCTGTGTGCGATCGCTATGACTATATTTTGATTGATGCGCCTCCTAGTTTAGGCATTTTGAGTATTTTGAGTTTGGTGGCTTCGACCCATGTGCTGATTCCTATTCAGACTCAGTATAAGAGTTATAAGGGGACGGAATTATTGCTTGATAGTGTGCGGCAGGTGCAAACCCATGTCAACCCAGAGCTGAAGATTGCGGGGTTTGTTCCTACTATTTATGCTGTAACGAATGCTCAGGATAAGGCTATGTTGGGGGCGATTCAGGAGCAGTTGGGATCGATCGCCCCTGTATTTGCCCCTGTTCCCCGTGCGACTGCGTTTGCCGATGCTTCGATGGAGCATTTGCCTCTGCAGGTCTTTAGCCCAGGGCATCCAGCGGTAAAGGTTTTAGACACTATTGTTGATGGATTGGAGGCTTTGTGATGGCGACACGTAGGCGATCATTGGTTCCTAAAATGAAGGGTGTTGAGGCATTTTTAAGCCCTAAAATTCTATCGATGGATCCTGATTTTCCACAAACTGGCCTTTGCTATGTGCCGCTTGAAAGCGTTGTGATGGCATCTAGCCAGCCAAGACGCTATTTTGACCCAGCTAAATTAGCTCAGTTAGCCGAGTCGATTAAGCAGCATGGGATTTTAGAGCCGTTGTTGGTGCGGCCTCTGACGAGTGGCCAGTATGAACTGGTGGCGGGAGAACGGCGCTACAAAGCTGCACATATGGCTGGGTTGCAAGAGGTACCCATTACGAGCCGAAATCTTTCAAACCGAGAGGCGTGGCAATTATCTCTGATTGAAAACCTGCAACGGGAGGATCTCAACCCCGTTGAGGAAACGGAGGGGGTGCTGGAATTATTGACGCTGTGTTTGGATTGCGATCGCCGTGACATCTATCGTGCATTAGCACAATTGGCGACGGCGCACAAGCGTGGAAGTAAACCTACGGAAAATATCGCTCGAGTTATAGATGAAATTGATAAAGTTTTGAAGCTCACACTTGGAATTACACCTGATAGTTTTCGAACTTCTCGGCTGCCGTTGTTGAAGTTGCCGGAGGATGTTTTGGTGGTGATTCGTGAGGGCAAGCTCGAATATACGAAGGCGCGGGCGATCGCCCGTGTCAAAGATAGTGACCAACGCCAAACCTTATTAGACCAGGCGATCGCCAAAAATATGCCGTTGACGGAGATTCAAAGCCGCATCAAGGTTATGACAGAACAGCCAGAATCTCCGCCTGATCGGATACTTTCCCAGCGCTGGGTTGAATTAGGAAGACGCTTACAGCGCAGTCATGCCTGGCGCGATCGCCAAAAGCGCGATCGGATTACCCAGCTCTTAAATGAGCTGGAGCAATTGACTGCCGGCTAAAAGCTCGGCCATCAAACCCCGGTTGCCACCGTAGGGCTGAGCCAAACCTGCCTGCCAGATTTTCTGGCAGGTTGTAGTACGTTGTAGTATGAAAAATCTGAGGTGGATCCTCGGATCTCCCTAAGAATTTGGCGGTTTGAATCCCCTTGGGGGTGGCTTACTAAAGCGAGACCCTTTTAGTTTGGGCAAGTTCTCGTCTATTTTTAATATCCCTGGGTTAACCTGCGCCCAAGACCAGGCTTCTGCCATCAAAATTGGGTCTCCAGAGTCCATCCACCTCTGCATTTTTTCAATATAGAGCTGTTGAGAGCGTTCGAGGCGAATACGGCGCTGATTTTGCCATGCCTCTTGCAGTGCAACGGGCTG
>Ga0335395_10001126_pt1:7500-15000 | contig 17005 bp, 3 predicted proteins | sample MAT02_FD_205744 | JGI IMG/M metagenome (GOLD analysis project Ga0335395, IMG submission 205744) | Freshwater microbial communities from Lake Fryxell liftoff mats and glacier meltwater in Antarctica - MAT-02 (spades assembly) (version 2) ...
CCAGGGGTTTTAACTCCTGGGGTTGTGGGACAGCGACATGGACTCTAGCGGCTAGACGAAGCAGCTGAATACTGCATCAGAGAAGGTGAAAATCCTGTAGTCGAAAGCTTAAAGATACTAGCTGAATCCCGAGTAGGCCGGAGCACGTGAAATTCCGGTTGAATCCGCGAGGACCACCTCGTAAGGCTAAATACTCCTGTGTGACCGATAGCGAAACAGTACCGCGAGGGAAAGGTGAAAAGAACCCCGGAAGGGGAGTGAAATAGAACATGAAACCGTCAGCCTACAAGCAATGGAAGGTCGATTAAACGACTGACCGTGTGCCTGTTGAAGAATGAGCCGGCGACTTATAGGCACTGGCAGGTTAAGACGGAAATGTCGAAGCCAAAGCGAAAGCGAGTCTGAATAGGGCGTTAGTCAGTGTTTATAGACCCGAACCCTGGTGATCTAACCATGGGCAGGATGAAGCTTGGGTAACACCAAGTGGAGGTCCGAACCGACTGATGTTGAAAAATCAGCGGATGACCTGTGGTTAGGGGTGAAATGCCAATCGAACCAGGAGCTAGCTGGTTCTCCCCGAAATGTGTTGAGGCGCAGCGGTAGAGATTATAGCGGGGGGGTAAAGCACTGTTTCGGTGCGGGCTGCGAGAGCGGTACTAAATCGAGACAAACTCTGAATACCCCGTGCACACTCTACCAGTGAGACGGTGAGGGATAAGCTCCATCGTCAAGAGGGAAACAGCCCAGACCACCAGCTAAGGTCCCCAAATCATCATTAAGTGATTAAGGAGGTGGGAGTGCATAGACAACCAGGAGGTTTGCCTAGAAGCAGCCATCCTTGAAAGAGTGCGTAATAGCTCACTGGTCAAGCGCTCCTGCGCCGAAAATGAACGGGGCTAAATGATGTACCGAAGCTGTGGGATATATCTATCGATGTATCGGTAGGGGAGCGTTCTACGTTAGTTAGAAGCATCAGCGGAAGCAGGTGTGGACGAAGTAGAAGTGAGAATGTCGGCTTGAGTAGCGCAAACATTGGTGAGAATCCAATGCCCCGAAATCCCAAGGTTTCCCCCGCAAGGCTCGTCCACGGGGGGTTAGTCGGGACCTAAGGCGAGGCTGAAGAGCGTAGTCGATGGACAACCGGTCAATATTCCGGTACCGATTAATAGTTGTGCAGAGGGACGGAGAAGGCTAACACAGCCAGATGTTGGTTACTGGTTCAAGCATTCGAGGCGATGAGGAGCGGTGAAAACGTTCTGAGCTGAGATGTGAGTACGAGAGGATACGTCCTCGAAGTGTGTGACGTCAAGCTTCCAAGAAAAGCTCTAAACACGTTAACTATTAACTGCCCGTACCCTAAACCGACACAGGTGGGATGGTTGAGAATACTAAGGGGCGCGAGATAACTCTCTCTAAGGAACTCGGCAAAATGGCTCCGTAACTTCGGAAGAAGGAGTGCCCCCGCGAGGGGGTCGCAGTGAAGAGATCCAGGCGACTGTTTACCAAAAACACAGGTCTCCGCTAAGTCGTAAGACGATGTATGGGGGCTGACGCCTGCCCAGTGCCGGAAGGTTAAAGAAGTTGGTCAGCGAAAGCGAAGCTAGCGACTGAAGCCCCGGTGAACGGCGGCCGTAACTATAACGGTCCTAAGGTAGCGAAATTCCTTGTCGGGTAAGTTCCGACCCGCACGAAAGGCGTAACGATCTGGATGCTGTCTCGGAGAGAGACTCGGCGAAATAGGATTGTCTGTGAAGATACGGACTACCTGCACCTGGACAGAAAGACCCTATGAAGCTTTACTGTAGCCTGGTATTGGGTTCGGGCTTTGACTGCGCAGGATAGGTGGGAGACATTGATCCATTCCTTTTGGGGGATGGGGAGTCAACGGTGAGATACCACTCTGTCAGAGCTAGAATTCTAACCTTCTGCCGTCATCCGGCGAAGGAACCGTATCAGGTGGGCAGTTTGACTGGGGCGGTCGCCTCCTAAATTGTAACGGAGGCGCGCAAAGGTTCTCTCAGGCTGGTTGGAAATCAGCCGTAGAGTGTAAAGGCATAAGAGAGCTTGACTGCGAGAGCAACAACTCAAGCAGGGACGAAAGTCGGCCTTAGTGATCCGACGGCACTGAGTGGAAGGGCCGTCGCTCAACGGATAAAAGTTACTCTAGGGATAACAGGCTGATCTCCCCCAAGAGTTCACATCGACGGGGAGGTTTGGCACCTCGATGTCGGCTCATCGCAACCTGGGGCGGTAGTACGTCCCAAGGGTTGGGCTGTTCGCCCATTAAAGCGGTACGTGAGCTGGGTTCAGAACGTCGTGAGACAGTTCGGTCCATATCCGGTGCAGGCGTAGGAGCATTGAGAGGATTCTTCCTTAGTACGAGAGGACCGGGAAGAACGCACCGCTGGTGTACCTGTTATCGTGCCAACGGTAAACGCAGGGTAGCCAAGTGCGGAGCGGATAACCGCTGAAAGCATCTAAGTGGGAAGCCCACCTCAAGATGAGTGCTCCCATGGGTTAACCCAGTAAGGTCACGGGAAGAACACCCGTTAATAGGCATTAGATGGAAGTGTGGCAACATGCGAAGTCGAGATGTACTAACAGACCGAGGGCTTGACCTCATTTCGTTGGTTGTTGAAGTGTTAGTGATAAGTGTTGCTGTGCAATTGGTTCTATGGAATTTCTTATGGAATTAGACAGGTTAAAGACAATTAATTAGTTAATCTAATTTATAAAAAGTCTTTCCTGGTGCCTATGGCGGTGTGGACCCACCCTTATCCATCTCGAACTAAGGTGTGAAACATGCAAGCGGCAAAGATACTCTGGGGGTAGCCCCACGGGAAAATAGCTCGGTGCCAGGTTAATATTCAACATGAAAGCTTCTCTCATTTTGAGGGAGGCTTTTGTGTTTGTAGATATTGTATTTTATCAAAAAAATGGGTCTAAAACCCTGCCCTTCTAGGGCGGCTTTTAGTTAAAATGGAAGCGGTTGAAATCCCCAAGGTGGGCGGTTGTGAAGCGGCTTTTAGTCGGCACCCTAGAACCTGAAAGCTTCTTGAAAGCACAAAGAAGGGTAGCGAAAACCTTGTAAAACAGAGCTGGAGAATCACCGCATTCTCACACCAGAAAATACATAATTTGGTTCCATTGATTTAAGTAGGGCGGGGCACGCCCAAACTCTAGGGCATATCCTAGTACGCTTTTGGAGATAGACCCTCTGGGGTTGCTGTAAATCAGGCTCGTCAATTGGCTTCGACGTGAGCGCTCAGCCGAACGGTGTCTTTTCACGGTTGAAAGGTTTGAAGATTGCTCACAAGAGATACGGTGCTTAAAGGTCAGTCGCTGAATTAAGAATCCCCGTGCGTTCACGCCGGGGAGTGTCAACTGTCTGTGGTTTCGCTGGTTGTATCAGAACTGACTAGGTGTTGTCGAGTCTGATGTATAGATTTTTTGATCGGTTGATTAACGCTATAAAGGGCTTAATTGTGGAACGGAGCTGAGTCTGATTTAGGGGTTAAAGAAAGGAGGGTTTGATTGCCTGAGGGTATCAAGCTCTCTTTTCTTTGAAGCTGTTGTTTGTCATTGAGGGAATTGTTGCGTTGAAATCTGGCGTGTTACTGGTCTTGCAATCTCATACACTTGCTGGATAAGTAGGTAGGGGATAACGAGTGGCTCTGGTCATCACGATTTATAACCAGTCTGGCGGAGTGATGAAGACTTCGTTGACGATGAATGTGGGATATCAGCTGGCGCAGCGAGGGCGTTCGATATTACTGGTTGATATGGATCCGCAGGCGAGTTTAACGGTGTTTATGGGGCTAGAACCTGCTGATTTGGATGATACGGTTGCCAATGCGATTTTAGAGAATCAACCCCTGGCGATCCATGCTGGTTTGCATGATTTGGATTTGCTCCCGGCTAATATTATGTTGAGTGCGGCGGAGATTCAGCTGACTTCGGTGATGGCGAGGGAATGGCGTTTAAAGCGTGTGTTGGAGCCTGTGTGCGATCGCTATGACTATATTTTGATTGATGCGCCTCCTAGTTTAGGCATTTTGAGTATTTTGAGTTTGGTGGCTTCGACCCATGTGCTGATTCCTATTCAGACTCAGTATAAGAGTTATAAGGGGACGGAATTATTGCTTGATAGTGTGCGGCAGGTGCAAACCCATGTCAACCCAGAGCTGAAGATTGCGGGGTTTGTTCCTACTATTTATGCTGTAACGAATGCTCAGGATAAGGCTATGTTGGGGGCGATTCAGGAGCAGTTGGGATCGATCGCCCCTGTATTTGCCCCTGTTCCCCGTGCGACTGCGTTTGCCGATGCTTCGATGGAGCATTTGCCTCTGCAGGTCTTTAGCCCAGGGCATCCAGCGGTAAAGGTTTTAGACACTATTGTTGATGGATTGGAGGCTTTGTGATGGCGACACGTAGGCGATCATTGGTTCCTAAAATGAAGGGTGTTGAGGCATTTTTAAGCCCTAAAATTCTATCGATGGATCCTGATTTTCCACAAACTGGCCTTTGCTATGTGCCGCTTGAAAGCGTTGTGATGGCATCTAGCCAGCCAAGACGCTATTTTGACCCAGCTAAATTAGCTCAGTTAGCCGAGTCGATTAAGCAGCATGGGATTTTAGAGCCGTTGTTGGTGCGGCCTCTGACGAGTGGCCAGTATGAACTGGTGGCGGGAGAACGGCGCTACAAAGCTGCACATATGGCTGGGTTGCAAGAGGTACCCATTACGAGCCGAAATCTTTCAAACCGAGAGGCGTGGCAATTATCTCTGATTGAAAACCTGCAACGGGAGGATCTCAACCCCGTTGAGGAAACGGAGGGGGTGCTGGAATTATTGACGCTGTGTTTGGATTGCGATCGCCGTGACATCTATCGTGCATTAGCACAATTGGCGACGGCGCACAAGCGTGGAAGTAAACCTACGGAAAATATCGCTCGAGTTATAGATGAAATTGATAAAGTTTTGAAGCTCACACTTGGAATTACACCTGATAGTTTTCGAACTTCTCGGCTGCCGTTGTTGAAGTTGCCGGAGGATGTTTTGGTGGTGATTCGTGAGGGCAAGCTCGAATATACGAAGGCGCGGGCGATCGCCCGTGTCAAAGATAGTGACCAACGCCAAACCTTATTAGACCAGGCGATCGCCAAAAATATGCCGTTGACGGAGATTCAAAGCCGCATCAAGGTTATGACAGAACAGCCAGAATCTCCGCCTGATCGGATACTTTCCCAGCGCTGGGTTGAATTAGGAAGACGCTTACAGCGCAGTCATGCCTGGCGCGATCGCCAAAAGCGCGATCGGATTACCCAGCTCTTAAATGAGCTGGAGCAATTGACTGCCGGCTAAAAGCTCGGCCATCAAACCCCGGTTGCCACCGTAGGGCTGAGCCAAACCTGCCTGCCAGATTTTCTGGCAGGTTGTAGTACGTTGTAGTATGAAAAATCTGAGGTGGATCCTCGGATCTCCCTAAGAATTTGGCGGTTTGAATCCCCTTGGGGGTGGCTTACTAAAGCGAGACCCTTTTAGTTTGGGCAAGTTCTCGTCTATTTTTAATATCCCTGGGTTAACCTGCGCCCAAGACCAGGCTTCTGCCATCAAAATTGGGTCTCCAGAGTCCATCCACCTCTGCATTTTTTCAATATAGAGCTGTTGAGAGCGTTCGAGGCGAATACGGCGCTGATTTTGCCATGCCTCTTGCAGTGCAACGGGCTGAACGACCTCAAAAATGGCTAAATCTTCGGCCTGATAATTACACCCTGAATCTGCTGGAGAATTTTTCTGATCGCTACAACCCTTACCCTGAGCGGTATTACAGCCTTCTCCCCCCAATAAACTTGCATCCTTGAGGATGGAATCTTCATAGATTCCTTCCTCTCTTTTTAAATTATCGGATTTTGCCTCAACGTTTTCCACAGGTTCGTTTTCCACAGGCTTGTTTTCCATAGGATCCATGGTGTTCTCTTCAATGTCCAGGCATTTGGGATGCCAGAGGTCGCGGTTACCATAAAGAGTTGCTCCGCTGATGCCCATGGCCGTGACTTTCGCGAAGCGGGCTCCAGCCTTCGCAGGCAGGGTGTTGGTATTCAATAGATGGGCGATCGCCCGTCGAATCCTCTCCCGTGCCTCCTGTGATTGTCGTTCATTCCAAGTAGGCTCTAAGCTTAGGGGCGGATCGTCTTCGGTTGATGGGCTAGCAGCACGTTTCTTGCTTCCATAGTGGAAGTAACGACTGGCCTCCACAGCCTCCGCCCATTCCCCCGCCCGCTTTGATATTTCATGCCGATGGCGACACCAATCGTTGTATCCCGGTAGTTCAGTGGCTGTTTTAACGATACGCTCCACTAACTCCAGACCCCTCATAGGAGTCGATTGGTACAAAAAATGACCAAAGATATACTCTCGCATCGCGATCCGACCGAGCAGCCAATTGGTTTGCCCATGGCTCGACCAACCCTCTTCAATTTCTGTATTGAGATCATTCAAAAATTTCGCAGCATTGCCAGAGATAGAATACTGGCGACGGCGATAGACTTTGAAAATCTGCTGGATAGTAGACTCCTTTACCTGATTGTTCGTGGCACAATCCTGCCACTGTTTTATAAAAGAATCTTGAGTCACGTCATAAGGTTCCCCATCCGCATCGATCATGTAAGAACCATGTTGGAGCGGTAATCGATGGGGCGCAAAGTTGCGCGGGGGACCTTTAGGGATATAGGGCTTGGGATCAGGAAATAACTCTAAGTGCCCCGGTTCGACCTTAAACCCATCCCGCTCCACCAACGTTTGGATAGCCAGCGCCAGGGGGCTACACTTCAGCGCTTTATGCAAAGGCAAATAGATATGCAGCCCACCGCTGGAAGAACTTAGGATCTTCAAATGCCGCACAATGCCCAGGGGCTCGAGGGCAGTCAATAGGCGATCAATGGCAAATGGGTCTCGACTCGGATGGTAGGCACTCCCACGGTCGATATCCAGCATCGCATAGCGGGTGGTTTGGCCGAACCTCACCCCATAAAGCATCGCCCCCTGCTGAATCAGTCGGTCAGAAAGAGGATGTTTAGTTTCGGTTTTCCAATCTGGTCGCTGCCCCGGTGACGGATGTGGCGCATAGATATAAGAAAAACGATAGGGAAAGAGCGCCAGGAAACGGTTTTTCGGCTCTTTGACATAGCGAAAGAGCGGTTGCTCTTCTTCAGAACCAGATGAATTGGGGAATGATGATTCAGACATAATTAGTAAATCCCTAAAATTTTGTGTGAAGGGATCCACTCATTATGCGGGCACCTAGGAAGAGAAAGTTTTTGCAAAGAACCGAAAAAAGTTGCAAAAACTAACCGTGCGCTATTACTATTGACATGTGTTGTTATGTCGTTCAGTAATTTCTTCTTCTTCCAGGTGTTTTTGGCACTCGGCATAATGAAGGGATTCCAGAAAAGCACTACAGATGCTTTTCTACCAATGACTAGTTGGTTGCTCTTGCGACT
>Ga0335395_10001127_pt1 | contig 16999 bp, 13 predicted proteins | sample MAT02_FD_205744 | JGI IMG/M metagenome (GOLD analysis project Ga0335395, IMG submission 205744) | Freshwater microbial communities from Lake Fryxell liftoff mats and glacier meltwater in Antarctica - MAT-02 (spades assembly) (version 2) ...
CGGCATGGCAGCGCTGGAGCATGCGGTGGACGTCGGCATTGCAGCAACCTGCGCCGAGGCTGTCGGCGTGATGGAAAAAACCTTGGCGATAACCGTCGACTACATGAATGCCCGCAAACAGTTCGGGGTGGTGATCGGCAGTTTTCAGGCCCTCAAGCACCGGGTGGCCGACATGAAAATGCAACTCGAACTGGCGCGCTCGATGAGCTATTACGCATCCCTCAAACTGGGTGCGCCGCCGGCCGAGCGGCGGGCGGCCATGGCCCGGGCCAAGTTTCAGCTCGGGCAATCGATGCGCTACATTGGTCAACAGGCCATTCAATTGCATGGCGGCATTGGCGTGACTGACGAGTACATCGTGAGCCACTACTTCAAACGGCTGACCCAGATGGAGATGGTGTTCGGTGACAGCCTGCACCAACTGAGCGAAGTATCCAGCCGCATGCAATCGAGCGCCGGCGTTTTCGCCTGAAGCACTTCCGGACAGTCACGCCCAGGGTCTCAGCACCCGTTTTCTCCCCCCAATTGCGCATGTTTGCGCCGCACCGCCTGCCGGGCGGTGCGCATTTGCGCGACTATCAGCAAGGATGTAGCCATCGGACCGCAAAACTGGATCGATGGCACCCCTGTCTGGGAGGACTCATGCACAACATTGGGCGCGCAGTGGATGACAGCATCGACTTCGAACGCTGGCTGATCGCTCGCTCGTTCCGCATGCTGGTGCCACTGTGCCGTCTGGGCTTGCTGGTTGCGCTGCTGATGCTGCTCGTGGTCGATCCAGTGCTGTTTGCCAATGGCACCTGGGGCGACAAGCCGCATCATGCGCACCTGCCCGTGTGGCATGCGTGTGCGGGTCTGTATTTCGCCGTCTTCCTGGGTCTGGCCCCCCGGCTGGCGGGACACCGCGCGCGCAAGCGCTGCCTGGCCATTTGCATGGCCGTGGGTGCCGCCCTGTTCACCTGGTTCGGCTTCATCTCGTGGGTGCTCAGTGGCGACATGTCGACCTACGCCATCTTCCTGCTCACGATGGTCTGCGTGTTCAGCTACCCAGGCCGCCTGCGCAAGGCGTTGGGCATTGCCAGCGCGGTGAGTCTGCTGGCATCGATCGTGTGGTTTGACGGCAGCAGCATCTTCTACACCAGCGGAGCCGCGATGAACCTGCTGGCGCTGGCCGTGGTGGCCTTGTTGCTGGACGCACACCTGATGACCATGAGCCGGGCTCTCTACGACGAAAAACGCCTGGTCGAACATGAGCGCGCGCGGGCCGATGCGGTGCTGTTCAATGCCCTGCCCATGGCGATCGCCAATGAGCTCAAGCGCAACAACGCGGTGGCAGCGCAAAAACATGCACGGGTCGCCGTGCTGTTCGTCGATATCGTCGGTTTCACCCGTTTCTCGGCGATGCACCCACCCGATGCGGTGCTGCGGGTTCTGGACACGGTTTTCTCCGAGTTCGACGCACTGGTCGACCGCCACGGGGTCGAGAAGATCAAGACCATCGGGGATGCCTACATGGTGATCGGCAAGGACGCCGTCGCACCGGTGGCAGAACTGGCACTCGACATGTTCGCTGCGGTGGCACAGTACAACCAACGCACCGGGAGCACCCTTGCCGTGCGCGCGGGTATGCACGTGGGGCCTGCCATCACCGGTGTCATCGGCGTCAAGCGCCTGCACTACGATGTGTGGGGAGATGCGGTCAATACTGCCAGTCGCATGGAATCGACCGGTCAACCCGGCAGGATCCAGGTTTCCGCTGCGGTCTGGCAAGCGCTGCGCTTGCAGCACCGTTTCGAATGCCGGGGCACGATCGCCATCAAGGGGAAAGGGCCGATGTGCACGTTTTTCCTGCTGGATCGCGCCATCAAGACCGATCAGCAGTCAAGCGCACACGAACCCACCTGGCCTGTCGATGGGTCGCCGCTGCTGGCAGCCTGAACGCGATCAGGCCATCAGGCGTGAGGACTTGGGCAGATGGGTCATCAGAAACTCCATCTGATCGGCCAGGATACGGCGATTGCGCAAGATGAAATCTTCCCAAAGGCTGGGTACATAGGGCGCAAACAACAACGGCATGTGGGCCTGCTCCGGGGTCCGGCTGCTCTTGCGGTGGTTGCAGGGGCGGCAAGCCGTCACCACGTTCATCCAGTGGTCGACCCCATTTTGGGCAAACGGCACGATATGCTCGCGCGTCAGGCCTTCTTCACAGTGCTGCTGGCCGCAATAGGCGCAAACGTTGCGGTCGCGGGCAAACAGCTTGCTGTTGGTCAGGCTGGGCTTGAGGCTGAATGGATTGATGTTGGGAACACCCTTGGTGCCGATGATGCTGTTGACCGCGATGATCGACTGCGCGCCGGTCTGCGCGTTGTGCCCGCCATGGAACACTGCCACCTCGCCGCCCGCCTCCCAGCGCACTTCCCCGGCCGCGTAATGAATGACGGCTTGTTCGAGAGAAATCCAGGACTGTGGCAATCCCTGGGCTGAGAGCTTCAAGACCTTCAAAACACTCCTCCTGATACTGCGCCTTGCAGCGCGAAAAGCGGTTGCGATGGTTCGACAGGACCGTGAAGAACGTGCCCTCGCAACGGTGGGCCACAATATACAGGCTTTCCGTGACCTCGCGCCTGGAAACACGGCCCCCGCAGCGTTCCCGGCAACACTGACAACAAGATTCACCCACTGCATGAAAGTTTTTCGCGGCCTGCACCATGCCAACCTGGCACCTGCGTGTGCACTCACAATCGGCAACTTCGATGGCGTGCACCGGGGCCACCAGGCGATGCTCGCGTTGTTGCGCGCCGAAGCGGCCCAGCGCGGCTTGGATAGCTGCGTGTTGACCTTCGAGCCCCATCCGCGCGACTACTTCGCCGCTGCCACCGGCAAACCGGAACGCGCGCCCGCACGCATTGCCAGCCTGCGCGACAAATTGCTCGACCTCGCGCATTGCGGCATCGACCAGGCCGTCGTCATGCCATTCAACGCCCGCCTGGCCTCCCAGACAGCGCAGGCCTTCATCGGCGGCGTGCTGATACAAGGGCTGCGGACCCGGTATGTGCTGGTCGGCGACGATTTCCGTTTCGGAGCGCAGCGCGGGGGTGACTACGCGATGCTCGACGCCGCTGGCCAGGCGCAAGGGTTTGACGTGGCACGCATGAACAGCTATGAAGTCCACGGCTTGCGGGTTTCCAGTTCGGCTGTGCGCGAGGCACTGGCCAGCGGCCGGATGGCCGAAGTGGAACGTCTGCTCGGTCACCCCTACCGGATCTCGGGCCATGTCGTGCACGGCCGCAAACTCGGGCGGGAACTGGGATTTCCCACCCTCAACCTGCGCTTCGCGCACTGGAAGCCCGCTGCCAGCGGCATCTTTGTCGTGCAGGTCCATGGCCTGGGCAACAAGCCACTGCAGGGCGTGTCCAACCTGGGCGTACGACCGTCGGTTGATCCGAACGACGTCAACGGCGGTCGCGTATTGCTGGAGACCCATTGTCTGAACTGGCCAGCGCAGTGGGGTCACGACCATGGCTACGGTAAACTCATCCGGGTGGAACTGCTGCACAAATTGCACGACGAACTCCGGTATGAATCCCTGGACGCGCTCGAGCGTGGCATATCCAGAGACCGTGATGCGGCACGCGCCTACTTCGCGCCGATTCACGCACAAACCCACCGACAGACCACCCGCGACCGAATTTAGCGGGCGAAAGGTCTCGCCCGGGTGCCATGTCGGCCTCGGTCTGCGAGGCGTTTCACCCAAGCGCAAACGATGCCAGGCCAGACTATCCCTTTGCCCGGTACCACCGATCAGACTGCCTCCAGGAAGCCCGCGCCCGAGCGTGGGCCCAGCACCATGACAGATAAAGCCGACTACCGCAGTACCCTGAATCTTCCCGAGACTCCGTTTCCGATGCGCGGCGACCTGCCCAAGCGCGAACCGGTCTGGACCCAGGAATGGGAAGACAAGGGCATCTACCAGCAACTGCGCGATGCGCGCCATGGCGCGCCCAAGTTCATCCTGCACGACGGTCCGCCGTATGCCAATGGCCCGATCCACATGGGGCATGCGGTCAACAAAATCCTCAAGGACATGATCGTCAAGGAACGCCAGCTCGAGGGGTTCGACGCAACCTACATCCCGGGCTGGGACTGCCATGGCCTGCCGATCGAGAATGCGATCGAGAAGAAATTCGGGCGCAGCCTGCCACGCGATGCAATGCAGGCCAAGAGCCGTGCTTTTGCCACCGAACAGATCGCGTTGCAGATGGCCGACTTCAAGCGCCTCGGTGTATTGGGCGACTGGGATCATCCCTATCGCACAATGGACTTCAAGAATGAAGCCGACGAAATTCGCGCCTTCAAGCGAGTGATCGAGCGTGGTTTCGTCTACCGCGGCCTCAAGCCGGTGTACTGGTGTTTCGACTGCGGCTCCTCGCTGGCAGAGTTCGAGATCGAATATGCCGACAAGAAATCCCAGACGCTAGACGTCGGCTTCCTGTGCGCGCAACCCGAACGCCTGGCCACGGCGTTTGGCCTGGCCGCTTTGCCCAAGCGGGCATTCGCCGTGATCTGGACCACCACCGCCTGGACCATCCCAGCCAATCAGGCACTCAACCTGAACCCGGAACTCGACTATGCGCTGGTCGATACCGAACGCGGGCTGCTGCTCTTGGCAGCCAGCCTGGTGGCGTCATGCCTGGAGCGTTACCAACTGACCGGCTCCGTCGTGGCAACCACGCAGGGCACGGCGCTGGCAGGCATCGAGTTTCACCATCCTCTGGCGCATGTGGATCCTGGTTACGACCGCCACGCGCCCATCTACCTAGCCGACTATGCCACCGCCGACGACGGTACCGGCTTGGTGCATTCCTCACCGGCGTATGGCGTGGAAGACTTCAATAGCTGCGTGGCCCATGGCATGGCGCTGACCGACATTCTCAACCCGGTGCAAGGCAACGGCCAATACGCTGCCGACCTGCCGCTGTTCGGCGACATGAACATTTGGAAGGCCTGTCCACGCATCATCGAGGTGCTGGCCGAGTCCGACCGGCTGTTCGCGACCACCCACATCAGCCACAGCTACCCGCATTGCTGGCGCCACAAGACGCCCGTCATCTACCGCGCGGCTGCCCAGTGGTTCATCCGCATGGACGAGGGTGTCGGCGTCTTTACGAAAGACAAGGCCGCCAAAACCTTGCGACAGCTCGCGCTGGACGCGATCGAGCAGACCGCGTTCTACCCGGAGAACGGCCGCACCCGCCTGCGCGACATGATTGCCGGCCGTCCCGACTGGTGCATCAGCCGCCAGCGCAGTTGGGGCGTGCCGCTGCCGTTTTTCATCCATCGCGATTCAGGTGAACTCCATCCGCGCACGATGGATATCCTCGACCAGGCCGCCGACATGGTGGAGCGCGGTGGCATCGAGGCCTGGAGCAAGGCCAGCGCCGAGTCGATCATTGGCGAAGACGATGCGCGGCACTATGCCAAGAGCAACGACATCCTGGAGGTCTGGTTCGACTCCGGCACCACCCACACCACGGTGCTCAAGGGTTCGCACCCGGGCAGTGGCCACGACAGCGGTCCCGAGGCGGACCTGTACCTGGAAGGCCACGACCAGCATCGCGGCTGGTTCCACTCCTCGTTGCTGACGGCGTGTGCGATGTCCGATCGCGCGCCCTACCGCGGCCTGCTGACCCATGGCTTTACGGTCGACAGCCAGGGCCGCAAGATGAGCAAAAGTCTGGGCAACGGCGTCGATCCACAGCAGACGTCGAAAAAACTCGGTGCAGAGATCATCCGGCTCTGGGTAGCTGCCAGCGACTACTCCGGCGACATTGCCGGCGACGACAAAATCCTGGCGCGGGTCGTGGACACCTATCGGCGCATCCGCAACACCTTGAAATTCCTGCTCGCCAACACCAGCGACTTCGATCCCGCCACCGATGCAGTGGCACCACAGGACATGCTGGAGATCGACCGCTACGCGTTGGCGCGGGCCGCGCAGCTGCAGACCGACATCCTGGCCCACTACAAGATATTCGAGTTCCATCCGGTGGTAGCCAAACTGCAGATCTACTGCAGCGAAGACCTGGGTGCCTTTTACCTCGACATCCTGAAAGACCGGCTCTACACCACCGGTGCCAACTCGCGGCCCCGGCGCTCGGCTCAGACCGCCCTGTGGCAGATCACCCAGGCCATGCTGCGCTGGATGGCACCGTTCCTGAGTTTCACTGCAGAGGAAGCATGGAGCGTGTTATCGGCCGCCGGCAAGACTCCGCAGGCCAACGAGGCGTCGATCTTCACCAGCACCTTTGCCGAGATGGCAGCGCCGGACCCTGTTCTGCTGGAAAAGTGGAACCTGATCCGATCGGTGCGCGACATGGCCAACAAGGAGATCGAAGCCTTGCGCGAGTCTGGCAAGGTGGGTTCTTCACTGCAGGCGCGCCTGGACATCGAAGTTCCGCAAGATAGCCATGCTGACATGCTGACCGCTCTTCAAAGCCTGGGCGAGGACCTGCGCTTTGTCTTCATCACGTCGGCGGCCAGCGTCAAGGCAGGTCCAGCCTTGAAAACCATGCCGATGCCGGTCGCCGAACCGAAGTGTGAACGCTGCTGGCACTACCGTGCCGATGTGGGTCACGATCCGGCGCATCCCGGACTGTGCGCGCGCTGCACCACCAACCTGTATGGCACCGGCGAAGAGCGGGCCATCGCATGAAACCGATCCATTCTGCGCGGGGAATCGGCAGCATGTTGCCCTGGCTGGGGTTGGCACTGCTGATCCTGATCGCCGACCAATTCACCAAGATCATGGTGCTGGGGTATTTCCGGCTTGGCGACAGTCTGCGCGTCACCAGCTTCTTCAACCTGGTGCGGGTTCACAACGAAGGCGCTGCATTCTCATTCCTGGCCGATGCGTCAGGCTGGCAACGCTGGTTTTTCTCCGCCGTCGGATTGGGCGCGTCGATCTTCATCGTGTGGATGCTCAAGTCGCATCCCGGCCAGCGCCTGTTTGCATTTGCCATGGCCTGTATTCTGGGCGGAGCGATCGGCAACGTCATCGACCGATTGGTGCATGGCCATGTGGTGGATTTTCTACAGTTCCACTATGCAGGCTGGTATTTCCCCTCTTTCAACGTGGCCGACAGCGCGATTACCATCGGAGCCATTGCCATGATATTGGACGAACTCTTGCGGGTACGCCGATCCCGCTGAAAACAACAACTTGACCCACCTCCTCAACCTCCTCGCAGCAATCGCCCTGCTGGTATGGGGCACCCAACTGGTGCGCACGGGAATCTTGCGGGTATTCGGTGCCAATTTGCGCAACATACTGGCCAAGAGTGTGCGCAACCGGCTCACGGCAGTGATGTCGGGACTGGGGGTCACGGCGCTGGTCCAGTCGAGCACCGCCACCGCGCTGATCGTTGCGTCCTTTGTCGGCAAGGGCTTGATGTCGCTGGACTCCGCTCTGGCGGTGATGCTGGGTGCCGATATCGGTACCAGCCTGATGGCCGTGGTTTTCTCGCGCGACCTGTCCTGGTTGTCGCCACTGTTCATTTTTGTCGGCGTCGTGATGTACATCTCGCGCCAGGCCACGACCGTGGGTCGGGTTGGCCGCATACTGATCGGCCTGGGCCTGATGCTGCTGGCGCTCAGCCTGGTGTCGCAATCGGCCACCGTATTGACGCAGGCACCTGCCATCAAGGCCTTGCTGGCCTCGCTCACCAGCGACCTGCTGCTGGAGATCTTCGTCGGTGCCGTGATGACCATCCTGTGCTACTCCAGCCTGGCCATGGTGCTGCTCACCGCGACGCTGGCCACCACCAACGTGATCCCGCTGGACGTCGCGCTGGGTCTGGTGTTGGGTGCCAACCTGGGCAGCGGATTGTTGGGCGTTCTGACCACCCTGGGCACCAGCATCGAGACACGCCAGGTTCCGCTGGGCAACCTGGTGTTCAAGATCATTGGCATTGCCATCGCCGCGCCATTCGTCGGATACTGGGTCCAGTACCTCGGCGATTTGATAGCCGACGCGGGCACGCTGGTGGTGATCTACCATCTGTGCTTCAACCTGGCGGTGGGCGTGGTCTTCATCGGGTTGACACCCATCGTCGCGCGCTGGAGTCGGGCGCTGCTGCCCAAACCCGAGGTTTCCACTGTCGCCGGCCGCCAACGGCACCTGGATCCGACCGCGCTGGCAACACCGTCGCTGGCCATCTCCTGCGCGGTACGCGAGGCGATGCACCAGGCCGATGTGGTCGAAAACATGTTGACGGGCATGATGCGCGTGATCAAGAGCAACGACAGCGCCCTGTCGCTGGAACTGCGCAAGTTGGACGACACCGTCGATGAGCTGTATTCGGACATCAAGTACTACCTGACCAAGATCTCGCGCGAAGCGCTCAGCGATAGCGAAGGCCAGCGCTGGATCGACATCATCAGCTTCACCATCAATATGGAGCAGATCGGCGACATCGTCGAGCGCGTGTTGATCGACATCGAGGACAAGAAGATCAAGACCGGTCGCGAGTTTTCCGATGCCGGCGTCAAGGAGATCGGCACCTTGCATGCACACCTGGTGGAGAACCTGAAATTGGGCATGAGCGTGTTCCTGCACGGCAACGTGCGCGACGCCCAGAAATTGCTTGAGCAAAAAGCCGTTTTCCGCGAGCTCGAGCGCCAATATGCCGCCACCCACCTGGTGCGCCTGGCCGACAAGACCATGCAGAGCATCGAGACCAGCTCACTGCATATCGATCTGATCAGCGATCTCAAGCGCATCAATTCGCACATCTGCTCGATCGCTTATCCGATCCTGGATTCAGCGGGAGCATTGGCACCCAATAGACTCAAGAAGTCGGTACTGGACGCGCAGGATTGAGAGCACAACCGGTAGGCAGCATCCGCGCGGACCCGATAGTCATGCGAAACAAACGGAATCGGTCATGGGAAAACGAACCTGCCAGTATGCGTTGGCTATTCTGTCGACGCTGTTGATAAGCCCCAGACCCGTACTGCCACCGCCACGATCGGCATTCGGGGTCTGGGCGCAGAAGAAATCGCCAATGCCCAGCCCAATCTGACAGCAGTCTCGATGATGGAGGCAATGCGCATGGACGTGTTGCAGGCCCAGCAGTTCGCGGCAAACGCCGCCTTGATTGCGCAACCGATCGCGCCACCGCCGGTACCGCCTCGGCCAGCCGGTCGCCAAGCCGCCACCGGCCGTTCGTCTGCCGGCAAACCGCCCGGCTGCGCCAAAACCACCAAAGCCCAAGCCCTGACGCGAGGCGTTTGCCATGGCGCTCTCGGCGCTCAGGTCTTGTCCAGGCTACTGCGGCCCAAACGCCGCTGCAGCCGCCGCACCGAACGCCAGACCCACAGCGCCACCACCGGAATCGCGATCGCGGCGCTGGTCTCCGGACTCAACGGCCAGCCCCAGGGCTGGGCGGCCTTACCCAAGTAGAGGACCAGGCCCACCACGTAATACGTGATGGCGACCACCGACAAACCTTCGACCGTCGACTGCATCTTGAGCTGCAAGCCCTGGCGCCGGTTCATCGCGGTCAGCAGCTCCTGGCTGCTTTGCTGCTGCTCGATCTCGACCCGGGTGCGCAACAGGTTGCTGATGCGCGAGACCCGCTGCGACAAGGCATCTTGTCGGCGCGCTGCCCATTCGCAGGTGCTGCGCGCCGGAGTCAAACGCCGGTCCATGAACTCACGCACCGTCTGCATGCCGGCCAGGCGCGACTCGGCGATATCCTGGATACGGTGATCGACGAGTTCGAAATACGCAGCACTGGCCGACAGGCGCGAATGGGTGGTCGCATGCTGGCTCTCGACCTGTCCGGCCAACCGCGTCAGTCGATCAAGCAGCATCGGTTCTTCGGCGCGCGTCGCGGAGCGTATCAGTTCGGCCAGCTCCGCCAGTTCGCGTTCCGCGCTGGCCAGCACCGCCGACACGTCGCGGGCAGCAGGCAATCCCAGCAGTGCGGCCATGCGGTAGGTTTCGATCTCCAGCAGGCGCTGCACCAGCCGACCGAGCCGGCGCGGTGCCATGCTGCCCGTAAGCAGCAACATGCGCGAGAACCCGTCGGAGTGGATCGCAAAATCGGTGTAGAGCTCGCCGAAACCGTCGGCGACGGTCGAGGCAACAAGCGTCTCCTCCTGCAGCAGGGCACGCACCATCGCGTCGGTGTCACTGACGCCCGCCTGCAATATCCAGAGGTGCAGGCAGGAAATCGCGCTGCCGGGCAAGGCCGCCAACCATTCACGCGGCACCTCGCGCAGCGCCGTCTGCGGATCGCGCATGTCCAGCGTCGCGGACGGCCGGGTGTGGATGAAGGTCCAGGTGACGAACTCGGTGTGCAGTTCCCAGCGAATCCGGAAGCCGCCGACATCGAGCCGCAGGTGTGTCGCGTCGTTGTCAGGCAGCGGGAGGTGGTGGTCGCGCAACAGCCGGGCCAGATGCGCACGACTGGCCTGTCGCTGCTGCGGGTCGCACACCATCACCACGCGCGATATCGACTGTGGCACCTGCATCGCCTCTGGCGGCCTGGCGTGCACTTCGTTGTGCAGCACGATGCGCTGCGGATGCTGGGAAGTGATATTCATGGGCAATCGAATGAGGTTGGAACCTATTGTGGCTCAGTGGCAAACCCCGCGCAGAAAGAAGCAGCGCCTGCAGGCCCCGACTGCATGATCGCTGCGGGTCGTCGTCCGTCACGCCTCGACGAACGTCTCCTCGCGTTTGCGTTTGACCGAGGGCAGCAGCACGATCACCAGCATCAAGGCCGCCACCGCCAGCAAACTGGCCGACAGGCCACGGGTGACAAACACGCTCCAGTCGCCGCGCGAGAGCAGCAAGGCACGGCGCAAGTTCTCTTCCATCATCGGGCCCAATACATAACCGAGCAGCAGCGGCGCGGGCTCGATGCCCAGCTTGATGAAGGTGTAGCCGACAAAGCCGAAGATACCGACCATCCAGATGTCGAAGGTATTGTTGTTGGTGGAATAGACACCGATCGCGCAGAACAACACAATGGCCGGGAACAACCAGCGGTAGGGCACCGTCAGCAGCTTGATCCAGATGCCGATCAGCGGCAGATTCAGAATAATCAACATCGCGTTGCCGATCCACATCGAGGCGATCAAGCCCCAGAATAGCTCCGGGTTGCTGGTCATGACCTGAGGACCCGGCTGGATATTGTGGATCGTCATCGCACCCACCATCAGCGCCATTACCGCATTGGGTGGGATACCCAGCGTGAGCAGCGGGATGAACGAGGTCTGTGAGGCCGCGTTGTTGGCCGACTCCGGGCCGGCAACGCCACGAATGTTGCCCTTGCCGAACGGAATCTCACCGGGACGCATCTTTGCCTTCTTCTCGATGGTGTAGGCAGCAAAGGCTGCCATGGTCGCGCCGCCACCGGGCAAGATACCCAATGCCGACCCGAGCAAGGTGCCACGCAATACGGCAGGCAACATGTTGCGGAAGTCATCCCGGGTCGGCATCAGGCCCTTGACCTCGGCCGCAAACACCTGGCGTTCACTTGCATCCTTGCCCAGGTTGCTGATGATCTCGCCATAACCGAATATTCCCATACCGATCACGATGAAGCCGATGCCATCGGTCAGCTCCGGTATGTCGAAACTGAATCGTGCCACGCCAGAGTTCACGTCGGTGCCGACCAGGCCCATCAACAGGCCGAGCAAAATCATGCCGACGGCCTTCAGGATGGAGCCCGAGGCCAGCACGATGGCACCGATCAGACCCAGGATCATCAGCGAGAAGTACTCCGCAGGGCCGAACTTGAAGGCGACTTCGGTCAATGGCACGGCAAAGGCCGCCAACACCAGGGTACCGACGCAGCCGGCAAAAAACGAACCCAGCCCCGCGGCGGCCAAAGCGGGTCCGGCCCGCCCCTGGCGGGCCATCTGGTAGCCGTCGATCACCGTGACGACCGACGACGCCTCTCCAGGCAGATTGACCAGAATCGCCGTGGTCGAGCCACCGTATTGCGCGCCGTAGTAGATGCCAGCCAGCATGATCAGCGCCGACACCGGCGGCAAGGCATAAGTGGCAGGCAACAACATGGCGATGGTCGCCAGCGGGCCGATGCCCGGCAGCACACCGATCAAGGTGCCCAGCAGGCAGCCGATGAAGGCATACAACAGGTTGATGGGGGTAAAGGCGACGCCAAAGCCAACCGCGAGATGACTAAACAGTTCCATGATGTTTCCTTTAGCCCGCAATAAACGCAGGCCACGCGGGGAACTGCAGCTTCAACGCAACAATGAAGGTCAGATAGCAGGACACTGCCAGGACGATGGCCAGGATCAGGACCTCCTTGAAGTTGAACTCGTTGCTCGCGAGCGCTGCAATGAAGGTCAGCGCAATGATCGCGGCACTCAATCCCATATAGGGCAGCCCGATGCTGGGCAAGCCCCCCAACAGCACGCCGAACATCAGGTTCGACAGGATGACGAAGAACAACGGCCTCCAGGCAAATTTGCCGATCCTGTCGCCATCTTCCGTCTCGATCGTCAGTGCCGTGAACGTGACGGCGATACCGACAACAGCCATCAGGATGCCAAGCCACAAGGGAAAGTAACCGGGTCCCATCCGTGCCGCTTCACCGACCTTGTAGCTGGTCGCTCCCCAGGCAAACGCGATACCGACAGCAATAAACAACAATCCCGAGAAAAAGTCTTTTTGACTTTTGATCCGCATGCAAACGCTCCTCAAACAAGAATGACGAGTGCGATTGTGCGCAGGGATTACCACCTTTGCGCTGTGGATACCACCTACGCAGGCATGTGGATACCACGTAAGCGAAAACCCGCAGATCGTGGCTGCAGGGTCGGCCGCGCAGCACGGCCGGGCCAGTGCGCTATTGCAGCGGGGGTGTTGCTGCCAGCACTTCCGCCATCACCGTGCTGCCGTGCGCGACCTGCAGCGCGCCCGCCAGCCGCAAGGGCAGCATGCCGTCCTTGACGGCCTGGCGGCGCAAGGCATCGGTGTTGGGTTCGCGCGTCACCGTAGCCTTGAAGGCCTCGGTCACCACCAGCAGCTCGTACAGCCCGGTACGGCCCCGAAAACCGGTCATGCGGCAATCGACGCAGCCCACCGGCTTGTAGGGTCGGTAGGCACCATTGATCTGCCACGGCTTGACGAATTCGGCCAGGTCGGTGCGGTTGGCCTCGGGATCGGGCGCGCGGCACTTGTCGCACAAGGTACGCACCAGTCGCTGCGCCAGCACACCGTGCAGCGTCGCATTGATCAGATAGGGCGGAATGCCCAGCTCCAGCAAGCGGCTGACGGCCGACGGTGCGTCGTTGGTATGCAGCGTCGAGAACACCAGGTGCCCTGTGAGCGCTGCCTGCACCGCCATCTCGGCCGTCTGAAGGTCGCGAATCTCGCCCACCATGATGATGTCCGGGTCCTGGCGCATCAAGGCGCGCAGGCCTTCGGTGAATCCGAAATCGAGTTGCGGCTGTACCTGGGTCTGGTTGAAGGATGGCTCGATCATCTCGATCGGGTCCTCCACCGTGCTGACGTTGACCGCTTCGGTCGCCACCCGCTTGAGCGTCGAATACAGCGTGGTGGTCTTGCCGGACCCGGTCGGGCCGGTCACCAGCAGGATGCCGTGCGGCTGCTTGACCAGCGCCTCCCAGCGCTGCGCATCGTGCGCTGCAAACCCGAGCGCATCGAGGTCCTTGACGGCGGTGTCCGGGTCGAAGATGCGCATCACCATCTTCTCACCGAAAGCGGTTGGCAAGGTCGATATGCGCATCTCGACCTCGTCGCCGCGCGGGTTGCGGGTCTTGATGCGTCCGTCCTGGGGGCGGCGCTTCTCGACCACGTCCATGCGCCCGAGCAGCTTGATGCGCGCGGTCATCGCGTTGAGTACGCCCATCGGCATCTGGTAGACCGGATGCAACACGCCATCGATCCGGAATCGGATCACGCCCTGCTCCCGGCGCGGTTCCAGATGGATGTCGCTGGCTCGCTGGTCGAACGCGTACTGCCATAACCAATCGACCACTTGCACCACGCCCTGGTCGTTGGCGTCGAGCTGCTTGTTGCCCTTGCCCAGCTCGACCAGCTGCTCGAAGCTGGCACCGACATTGGCCCCACCTGCCTTCATCGCCGAGCGCACCGACTTGGCCAGCGCATAGAACTCGGCGGTAAAACGCGCGATCTCCTGCGGGCTGGCCAGCACGCGCCGCACTGTACGCCGACTCTGGCGCTCCACCTCGGCAACCCAGTCGTCGATGAATGGCTCCGACGTGGCCACCACCAACTCGGTCGCGGAGACCTGTACCGGCAAGATCCGATGCCGCTCGGCGTAGGCTGCGCCCATGGCATCGGCCACCTTGCCCACGTCGACTTTGAGCGGGTCGATACGCAGATAGGCCAGGCCGCAGTGGCCGGCCAGCCATGCGGTCAGCGACTCGATATCGAGCGCACGACCGTCCACAGCGCGGCGCATCGACACGCTGGCCAGGCGCACCAGCGGATGCTGCGCGCTCTCGGCCTGCGCGCAGCGCGCGATCGTGCGCTGCGCTTCGTCGGGTGCGATCACACCATCGTCGCGCAACCAGGCCACCAGCGCGCGCCAGTCCAGGGGTCCGCGTGCCAGCAAAGGCGTCGAGGTCGCTTTGCTATCGGTTGCGCCATTCATGTCACGCTCCCCAGTGGCTTGAGCACCCGCACCCATTGGGCCGCCGGCAGCGCCCAACGCTCGGTGATATCCAGTGCGCGCTGCTGCAGCACCGCGCGGGCAGGCCGCGACGCGGTCTTTTGCGCCAGCACCACGGTGTTGCCCTCACGCGTGGCCTTGAACGGCCAGATCGCATCGCGCCCAAACACAGCCACGAGTTTCTCGATGCTTCGCGCGTAACTGGACGAGCGGCCAAACAGGTTCACCGTCAGGCAGCCGTCGTCGGTAAGCAGGCGCCGGCAATCGGCATAAAACGCTTCGCTGTCGAGCACCGGCGCAGCCGCATCACGGTCATACAGATCGATCTGCAATGCATCCACCGATCCCCACCAGATAGGACTCTGGATCTCGTGCGCGGCATCGGCCAGGATCACCCGCATGCGGGCGTTATCGGGTGGCAACTTGAACCAGCCGCGGCAGGCTACCAAGACTTTGGGATTGATCTCGATCGCCACCGTCTGCATGCGCAGCACCTTGGCGCAGAACTTGGTCAGCGAACCCGCGCCCAGGCCTAGCTGCATGGCCTGGCGCCGTGGCACCGACGCGGGCTCGACGAACAACAACCAGGCCATCATGCGCTCGATGTACTGGTGCACCAATGTCTGCGGCGCATCGATCAGCATCGAGCCCTGGATCCAGATCGAATCGAGGTGCAGATGCCGCACCGGCCCTTCGTCCGAGAAATGCACATCGGCCAGCAATGGTTGGGCGGTTGTCATCACAGGGGGTTATACCAGCAAGGCATGCAACTTCGGCAGCGCAGCGCAGGCATTGTCGCGCGTCGCATCGGCCAGTGCCTGCTCCGAGATCGAGCGCAATTGCGCCACGACTGCAGCGATCGCCGGTAGCTCACCGGGTTCGTTGATGCCTTGAGGCTGCCCCGCCGCCCTCTCTGCTGCCGTCTTGTACAACCAACGGGGTACCATGTCCGGCGCGTCGGTCTCCAGAACCAACGCCGACAACGGCAACTCGGTGACCAGGCGGCGTAACTGCAGGGCTCGCTCGAAAGTCACCGCGCCGCCGAACCCCAGCTTGAATCCGAGATCGACAAAGGCAAGCGCTTGCTGCCAACTGCCAGCAAACGCGTGCGCGATACCGCTGCAGCCACCGGCTGCGCCCGACGCGGTTGCGCGCAGACCGCGTAGCAGCCGGTCGGCGGAGCGGCGCACGTGCAAGATTACCGGCAGCTCAAACTGGTGCGCCAGTTTGAGCTGTTCCACATAAAAGTACTCCTGTCGCGCGCGCATCGCCGGCGTACACAAGGCGGGAACGAAAAAATCCAACCCGATCTCGCCCACCGCCACCAGCCGTGGATCATCGCGTCGGGCCGCCAGCGTCTGCGCGAGCTGCTGCAAATCGTTGTCATCGGCCTGGGGCACAAACAACGGGTGGATGCCCAGGGCATAGCTGTCCGATCCGGCGTGGGCGAGCGCGCGCACAGCGTCGAAGTTGCCCACGCAGACCGCCGGAATCATGCAATGTGCAACGCCGTGCCGCGTGGCACGGGCGCGCACCTGCGCCTGCGCGCCGCCAAACTCCACTGCGTCGAGATGACAATGGGTATCGATCCAGACCGCCATACAGGGAAAACCCTTTCCATTCGCGCTTGCCATGCACCGACTTTGACACTAGATTGTCATTGGCATGTCACGGCTGGCCCTCATGCTGCAGTCACCCGTTACCGCGATTGTCATTCACCCACAGGAAGCGCCATGAAAACCAGAGTCACCCTCATTGCCGCCGCCCTCGCGCTGGGCCTCGCTCCGCGCTCGCGCAGGAGAAAACGCTGCGCCTGCTGACCTGGGCCGACTATGTGCCCGCCGATGTGAAGGCGCAGTTCGAAAAAGAATCGGGCTACACAGTCGAGATCACGCTGTCGAACAACGAAGAAATGATCTCCAAGCTGCGCGCCACTGGCGGTGCCGGCTTCGATCTGGCACAGCCCTCGCAGGACCGCATCACCGGCCCGCAGCAGGAGTTCAAGATCTACAAGGCGATGGATCTGTCCAAAGTCAAATCGGATCTGTTCATTCCATCGATGCTCGCCGCCACCAAAAAGAACACCACGCTGGCGAGCAAAGTCTACGGATTGCCGCATATCTGGGGCACCGATGGCCTGGTGGTCAACACCAAGCTGGCCAAGATGGGCAGCTACCCCGACCTGTGCAAGGCTGAATACAAAGGCAAGACCGCGGTACGCCTGAAGCGCCCGACTCTGCTCGCTTTCGCCTTTACAGCCGGCAAGGACCCCTTTACGCTGTGCAACAACCCGAAAGCCT
>Ga0335395_10001128_pt1 | contig 16980 bp, 10 predicted proteins | sample MAT02_FD_205744 | JGI IMG/M metagenome (GOLD analysis project Ga0335395, IMG submission 205744) | Freshwater microbial communities from Lake Fryxell liftoff mats and glacier meltwater in Antarctica - MAT-02 (spades assembly) (version 2) ...
TAAGGCAAAGAACCAACTAAAATTTTATCATCATCGATACGCAATGCACGATTTTGATTAGTAGTCCTAAAAATTGGAATGAACTTATTGTCTTTTCTAATTAATTCAAAATCTTTATTAAAATACTTAGTATTGACACCAAAACATTGGAATCCAGTCTCTAACTTAACTATTGAATAACAATTAAAACCTCTATCTATTTGACTACTAATTATATCACCATCTTTATTTATCCTAAGAAATATCTGCTCACTATTAGGACCCATTCCGTCGTTATAAACATTAACAGATAATAAAATTTCAGTATCAGTTAATAGAAAGTCCATATTAAATAATGCGCCTAATACATCAAACTTTGTAACTTTTAATATATGAGTACTTAGGTTGCTCTCCAAAATGGCAACAATAAAATACCTACTAAAGCTTTCATCTTGATTTTTTAAATTACTGCTGCCGAACAACATATATTTTTCAATAGATTTGAAATAAACAATTCTATAGATACTAATATTTAATGAATCCGCAAATACATAATTCTCGGCTACCTGAACGCCATTCTTATCTAATTTTACTATCTTTGTTAAGTTATTTTTAGGTGCCATTGCAGCTATCAAGTCGCCATTCTCCTCCTCATGTAAAGCAGTAAAATAACCACCCGTTCCATCAGCCAGTTCCCACCCAGCATTCTGAGCTGATAAATTACCAAGAAATATAACCAAGACGAAAACTATAATTTGAATTTTCATTTTTCTAATTTTTTATAATTTTAAAAAAAGGGTAGGATATTTCGCCTACCCTTGTAATTTAACTTCTGATTATTATTCTGTGCAGTTGCACGTACTCGTCGGCAACTGTGTAGGTACTTCTATCCTGTATATCTTTCTACCAATTATAAGATTTCCATACCAAAAATGATTGTAGTCACCACAAAGTGATCCATTCCAATCTGCACTTACATTAACAAAATTCTTGTTTGCTGCACTTGCTTGAGATTGACAATAACTTTCAGTAGATAACAAGGTTGAATTTAGTTCATTGATAGTCAAACAATGAGCGTCTAATCCTAATTGAGTAGGATTACTGAAATCTAAGTTAAGATGCTCATCAAGATTCCAATACAGTGAACAATCGATCGTCGACCCACATTGATTCCAATTAGGGTCAAAACATCGTAAATACCACCAGTTAACTTCTGGTGTATTATAGGAATCCATATATCGATTTTCCATATCAATTAATGTATGAGCAAAATCTGTACCGCCTTATAATATTATATGTCGCTTTTCCAGCCAAATCAGCCGATGTCTCAAAACTTCCAAAAATTACTGGTACATTGCATGAACCAGCATAGCCATTTAAGTCTTGTGTAAAAACTCTCCTAAAATTCGCCAATCCAGACGGACCACTAGGATTACTAGGTCCGTTAGCTGCTGTCACAGTGGTAGAACCAACTGATGTAATCACCTCTACTTTTAATTGTGTACAAGTTTTGTTGATCAAAGATACTTTAGTAAACTTAAGCTTTTTGTTAGATAGGTTTGAGCAATTAAATTTGCACTTTATTTTATCAAGTATCTGTTGATATTTCGGCGATCCTTCACTAGCAAGAATTTTGCAATCTGATATTGTAATAAAAATGGTGTCCTTTTTTGTCTGAACTTCCCAATTCTTATCAAATGGTATTGCATAAGTGTAATTAATAGCTTCCTCAGTGTTCTTCAAAAATTCCTCGGGCGTATATTCAGATGGCCCATCACCTGAACTCCTTAATTCTAGAGAGGTTCCATTCATTGCGTCATGAAAATCCATGATTTTTTGAGATCTCTTTTGATCTTGAACTGTTGTTTTTTCAGTGCTGGGTTCACTATTAAGAACAGTTTCTTTAGCACACGAAGCGAATAAAATTACTCCAAGCGACATGGCTAATAGTGGTTTGATTGCAAGTTTGCAAGTTTGCAAGTTTGCCTATTAATAAAATTTGTCATAAAAACATATTTAAAATGTTAAAAAAATAAATAAAAATAATTCGTGATTCGTTCATAAAAAGTAGGAATTGGGGTTTATTTTTTTACTAATTAACTAAATACGCTGTAAGATAATACTTTACTTCGATTATATAACTATTTAAAATTAAATTTTTTCAAGAAATTTATACCATTAACATTTTTCGTGACCAAAAGCTAGGTTATCAGTCATTTATGTGCTCAGATCGCAATTGTCACTTCTATAGCTAGAAGCCAAAACAATATAGCATCGTAGCCTAGAGGCTACGACGAACAAAGGCTATGACGAACGATAAATTGCATCGTTGCCTGTGAAGTGGCCATATATTGGCGGTAAACTGACCCGATCCATTCACAAAAAGTCATTTTAGAAATATAAATTCAAATAATTATTAATAATTTGCTTTTGATTATGAAAAATTAATTTAGTTTTATGCAAAATTTAAATAATGCAGCAGACAGTCAAATCTCTATTCGGAATATTTATTATTTTCGTTAGTACTTTGGGCTACAGCCAAAACATAAAATGGAACAAATCCAACGAACAAGTAATCCATAATGAAACAGATCAAAGAATTTTGCCACAGCAATATCTAAGATACAATACCAGTTTTGCAACAGTTAAGAACAGCCTACGAAACGATCTCCGAACTACATTATCCTTGTCCCTGCCTATGCCAAACGGTGAGCTACACAGCTTTGAACTAAGAAGCACTCCAGTCTTTGATGAAGAGCTGTCTAGGAAATATCCAGAAATAACCTCTTATACAGGTCTCTCACAGACACTGCCAGGTGCTGTACTCAAGCTCAGTGTATCACACCTTGGACTAGATGCGATGATACTAGACCAAAAATCTGGAGATGTGTTTATAGATCCCGTGAGCAAAGATAACCCTGATGACTATATCGTATATTACAAAAAAGACTATCAGCGCAAGCAGCACTTCTTTAAGTGTAGCCTCGCAGACCCCGACGCAGTCACTACAGATGATCATCAATACAATAATCCTACTATTACTGCTAACAAATCTCTCATAGGCGACTGTCAACTGCGTACCTACAGACTAGCGCTGAGCTGTACTGGAGAATATGCGCAGTTTCATGGCGGCAATATCCCGAGCGTGCTAGCAGCTTACAATAGAACTATGACACGCGTCAATGGCCTATACGAAAAAGACCTTGCTGTCACCATGAAAATAGTAGCAGGTAGCGAAAATCTAATCTTCCTCTTTGCAAGTACAGATCCATTTACCAACAATAATGGAGAACTCATGCTAGGCGAAAACCAAAAAATAACTACGGCAACCATAGGAACAACTAACTATGATATCGGCCACGTATTCTCTACATCTGGCGGTGGTATCGCAAGCTTAAGCTCAGTATGTAACACCAATAGAAAAGCACAAGGCGTCACAGGCCAACGTAGTCCTACGGGCGATTCATTTGATATAGACTATGTAGCGCATGAGATGGGACATCAGTTCGGTGCTAATCATACACAAAACAATGATTGTAATCGAAGTCGAAACAACGCTGTAGAGCCAGGTAGTGGTAGTACGATCATGGCTTATGCTGGTATCTGTTCGCCAAATGTGCAGAACAACAGTAATGCTTATTTTCATGCCAATAGCTTAGCGGAAATTTCAAATTTCATAGTGGCCGGAAGTGGCAATAATTGTGCAGTTAGAACACAAACCGGCAATGAAAAACCAAATCTTACGTTAGGCAAATCCACTTATAGCGTTCCTAGATCTACGCCTTTTTATCTAGAGGCTGACACAGTAGATACCGTGGATGAAGTGATGACCTACACTTGGGAGCAGATGAATATAGAAGTAGCCATTATGCCACCTAGCGCAACAGCTACAGGAGGGCCTTCGTTTAGATCCATATCACCATCCACGAGCCCAAGAAGATATTTTCCTGATCTCAAAAGACGATATGGTACATGGGAAGTACTTCCGTCTGTAAATAGACGCCTCAACTTTAGATGTACGGTGAGAGACAATAATCCTGCGGGTGGATGTACGGACGAGGTCAATGCCATAGTCAATATCACCAATACATCAGGACCATTTGTCGTCCAAAGTCCTAATACTAGCAAAGAAGTATGGCTCATCGGCAGCTCACAGATCGTCAAATGGGATGTGGCCAAGACCAATCTAGCACCTGTAAATGCAGCAACAGTTGATATCAGACTGTCTGTAGATGGTGGTCAGACCTACCCTATCCTACTGGCATCAGATGTACCCAATAATGGAACGTATGAGATCATGACTCCAGGTATCCCGTCCAAAATGGCAAGAATCTGGGTCAGTGGTCACGGCAATATATTTTTTGATGTGTCCAATGCCAACTTTACGATAGCACTGCCTTATGATATAACTGACAATCCTAAAGAGATATTTTTATGTGATGCGGCAGATACGAGCTTCACACTTAGATTTACTAAAAACATCACTGATTCTATTACACTTACACCCATAGTATTAAATGCAGACCTAGAAGTAAGCCTATCTAAATCGACGTTGCTATTAGATGATTCACTGACGATAACATTGTCCAATCTAACCGCACTTGCTAAAGGAAAATATCAATTTGCAATAGCACTAAAAGGAAAAGGACCAGACAATATACTGACCTATACCGTATATAAACAACCTACCACATCGGTCAGAATAGAACCAGTATATCCACTTAACGGACAAGATGAGGTCAAGAATCCAGTTTTGAGGTGGAATGCTGTCGATGGTATCAACCAATATAAAGTAACTTTAGCCAGAAATCCTGCGATGACCCAAATCCTGAACGTCGCCACAGTGTCGGATACTATTTACAATATATCCAATCTCACTGACATAGCTGGACTTATCTACTGGAAAGTATCGCCTATCTCAGCTTGCCTAGACATAATCTCTGATGAAGTATTTAGTTTTAATACCGAAAGGGATAGGCTGGGCTTCGTTCATGGTCGTCCTTTGATAATAAATCCACTTGAGAAAGCACTCTTTGTTAATGATAATTTATCCATAAGTAATTTTGGTCAAGTCCATACAAAACTAATCATAAGAGAATTGCCTATGAAAGGCCAATTAACAATCGACAATCAAGCTGTAAACTTAAACGATACCATAACTTTAATAGATTTTATGAACGAAAAACTTTCTTATCAGCACTTGGTAGATACAGCATATTTTGATGAGGTAAGGTTAGATATAATCAATGATGTATATGGAAATCTTCAAAATCAAAAACTTAATGTTGAGATTTTAAAAACTGGGTTTCATTCTATCGCATTCTTATTGCAAGGACTGACGTGTGCCGATAAAAATGATGCGCAAATAACGGCTTTTGCCTACGGCGGCGGACCCTTCACGTATAGACTAAATGATGGACCAGAATCGTCAATTTATGCTTTCTTTAATTTAAGTGCAGGAACCTATAAAATAGAGATCATCAGGGCGAATAAAGATTCTAGGTTTCATGAAGTCACAGTACCTGAAGTTCCTAGTTTTACATTCGATCCATTTTTTGATTTTTATAACATGAACTTAAATATCAAATCTGATGGTAAATCATTTGAAGTAAGTTGGTCAAAATCTGACAGTTTGTATAAAGGTATAGATACAGTTTTTTATGATTTACCTAATGACACTTATAACATAGAAGTGACCACTTCTACTAATTGTATAATTACTAAAACCTTGACACTCGACGTCCCACCTATCACAGGCATAGTAAATATAGTAGCTAAGCCAAACTGTCCTGGCGAAAAGCATCTCGTTGAAGTCAATGCCTTGGGTGGATTCGGCCCGTACCAATACCTCATAGGTAAACTCTCGTCGCTTGATTCCATCACCCAAGTTCCTGATGGCAAATCTATCGTCAGTATCAAGGACGCAGGTAAAAGAACGAGGGTGATCGACTCTATAGACATCACACCTATAGCACCGATGGCTATCACTTTCAGAAATGACAAATTGATCTTTATCCCTAGCGTAACTGGTGGCACTGCACCCTATAGTTTTAGTTTTGATGGTATTATTTATAGCACCAAAGATACACTCTTACTAACTGCACCCGGCACTGTCAATGTCAGCGTCAGAGATGCTAATGGCTGTGAAGAGAAAAAATCTTTTTTTATCAACTATTTTACTCAAGTCAGCAAAGAAATCAGAAATGTCTCTTGTGCAGGTAAACAAGATGGTCGTGTGATATTGAATGCAGCCAATGGGCTTTTTCCGTTTGAGTATAGTTTTGAAGGCAGTACATTTTTAGAAATTCGTATTTTTGATAACCTTGCAGCCGGCACTTATAACTACAAAGTCAAAGATAATAATAATGATACCATCACGGGCATGGTCACTGTCCTAGCGCCTGATACTCTGGAACTAGACGTAATGATAGTGAGCAATAACGCTACCGCTATAGTAACAGGCGGTACGCCTCCCTATAGATATAGCCTAGACAATGGCGATGTTTTTATAGATGGCAATGAGTTTAGTGAACTTCCGAATGGCAGCTTAACTATAATTGTAAGGGACAAAAATGGCTGTACAGATTCACTTGCAATCCTTATCAATAGCACCCTTGACGTTCTAGGTAATGATATCCGTCTCTACCCTAACCCTACCACAGATGTACTGACACTCGATGTATCGCAATATGAATACCAAACCCTATCTAGCAAAATCGTAAGTGTAGAAGGAAAAGAAATAGATATAACTGTCAAAAAAGAAAATAATAGATGGATATTTAATACACAAACGCTCATTCCTGGTTTCTATATCCTCGAAGTGACGCTGGATGGAAAGGTGCTTAGGAGGTCGTTTGTGAAGAGGTAGTGAAGATTAGGTTAAAATACAAATAAAGATCATAAACCAAATAAAAAACAATGGGATTAATAAATAAAATTCTTGGCAATGCTAGTGAAGTATCCATAGATAAACTTCAAGTTAAATATGGAAGACTTTTAATAGATGGTGAACAAATAGAGCTAGGATTCCAATTATTTCGTGATGTTTTTATGTTTACCAATAAGAGATTGATCCTTGTAGATGTTCAGGGTTTCACAGGAAGTAAAGTAGAATACAAATCTCTACCTTATAAACATATCTCTAGGTTTTCATTAGAAACAGCTGGAACTTTTGATCTAGATGCTGAGCTAAAAATTTGGATTTCTAGTGAAAACTTGCCTAACGTTAGTAAAAAATTTAATAGCAGTATTGATGTTTATGAAGTTCAAAAGTACCTTTCAGAAAAAGTTTTATAGTACATCTTAGGAACATAGTTTATCATCCACTTTTGATTATTGTCAAATCAAATTCACCTTCTGTGGCTTTCTCAAACATGATGATGTGACCTGTTTATATAAAATCCAAAGCAGACAAAATGGCGTTTATTAAGCATATCGAAAGCGTGACTTATTATAAATATACTGTGTGAATGGATTAACTAAACCGATAACCTATATTCAAACTAGCTTGAAAGAGGCTTGATCTAGCCTTGTGGTGAAATAAATAATTAACTTCTTTTGATATATAATATTTTTTAAATATATAGGTTAATAGGTTGAATCCTAATCCAAAGATGGTGCGAGATGTAGCATCTGCGGCAATAAATAAATTACATTTATTGAATAGTCAATGCTGTAATCAAATTAATTATATTTTAAAAAAATAGACTAGTAATGAGTAAAACCCTTATCTTTGTAAAAAAATTAAAACTTATGCCGATTTATTATCACCTACTACCCAAATTCTTAAACACATCATTGTTAGTTTTTGTACTTCCTTTTCTAGTTCTTGGATCTAATAATGGCAATGAAATTACTCAACCTCGAGCTGTAGAACCATCCATAGATTTATTAACTAATAATCCATTTAGAATTACGTATCCTGGTAATGATTTTAAGATATGGTACATAGGATTCAACTATACGATAAAGTGGGATCAAGGCGATAACAATACACCCGTAGAACTCGCTGAAAATGTCAACATAAAACTTTCCTTAGACGATGGAAAGACCTTTCCTATCACACTTGCAGCTAATGTACCTAATGATGGAAGCCATGAGATTAAAATCACAAGAAGAGGAAGTGGAAATGCAAAAATCCTAGTCCAAGGTATTAAAGGCAGTTTTGAAGCTGAATCGGAGGGAATATTATTTATTCAAAAGCCTATGTCATATATACTAGTAGGTGGACATGAAAAGAACACCTGTGATAGCACAAAAAAAGTTAGTTATTTATTGTCTGTACAAAGTTCCGTCAACGATACAAGTGTCATAGAAATCACTGTTCTGTCTAAGCCTGATAACCTTGAACTTAATATCACGCAGCCAAGGATAATAAGTAATGGTCAAACAGATATAATTGTTAAAAATTTCAAGCAACTACCACATGGGAAATACAATATTGAAATACTTATAACTTCTCCCTTTGGGAAAGACACATTGCAGCTTGTATTATACAAGTCCAATAGTACCTTTTTAGAGCCTACGATAGTGTCCCCGCTCAATGGTTCTTCAGAAGTAAAAGACACTGTCGTCAGATGGAATGCCATCCCTGGGATAGAGAGATATAAAGTTTATTTTTCAGACAAACCAGACTTTCGCAGAAGCTATCTCTTTTCTAATACAAGTGATACTTTTTTCAATATAACAAGGCTAGAAATTCAGGGCAATGATATCATTTATTGGTGGGTAAATCCTGTCAGCTCTTGCTATGCGATACCAGAAAATAGACAATTCAATAGTTTTAGTCTAACAAAATCCAATATCAATATATTAAGTATAAGGCCGGTTTTGGTCACTGCTGGATCTAAAGCAACGTTAGATAGATCCAATCTTTTTATCGCCGATGCTATTACCAAAGATTTTAACATTTACATCAGAAAGCTGCCAAAATATGGTAACTTATTTGTGGATAATGAGTTAGTAAAATTGAATGATGTAATTCCCTACAGTCTCATTCTCAATTATAGTCTGAATTATCGTAACTTTGATCAATCAGCTATAGAAGATGAGCTAGTCGTAGATGTGGCAAATGATCTATTAATTACGACACAATTGGTAGTTATTCCAATATACATCAGGTCAAAAAATTTTAATGCCTTTGCTTTTGCGTCTGATCTGCTGCAATGTCCTGGTGATATGAATGGTACGATAACGACAATTGCTTATGATGGAAAATCCCCTTATAAGTATTCTCTCAGCAATGGTATGACAAATAACAATGGTATATTTTCTAAACTTCCCAGCGGCCAATACTCTATCACAGTAACAGATGCTAATGGATTATCAAAAATAAATGAAGTATCGATTAGCGAGCCACCTACATTTAGTGCTATGCCTGAATTAGATAAATATAAAATTTTGCCTAATATACAAGGGGAGGAGACTAACTACGAAATTAAGCTAAACAATAGAGTGTTCAAATTTCCAGCAGATAACAAACCAATCCAACTATATTACAATGATATATACACCATCACAATCACCTCAGATAGAGGCTGTAAGATAAGCCAAACATTCATCTTAAATGTACCACCGTTAGAAGGGAAAATAGAACTGATTAGTCCACCACTCTGTTCAGATGGATTATATAAAGTTAGAGCAGAAGCAATAGGTGGTTTTGCACCATACTCTTATTTTAATCGCTTAGGTGAGTTGCTAGACTCAATTATATACATGACTATAAAAGAAAACTACATTTACGTAATAGATTCAGGTGGAAAACGGGAACAAATAGGCCCGATTAATCTCCCGATAGTTCCACGCATCAATTTTTCATATAATCTTAGCAACTCAGTTCTGACATTTAGTGCGTCAGGTGGTAAAGCACCATATAGCTACAGCTTGGATGGTATCAACTATACTGCAACAGATACACTCCTAATAAAGTCAGCAGGAACTATTAAAATTTATCTTCGAGATGCTAATGGCTGTGAAGAGACTAAATCTTTTTTTATCAACTATTTCAGTCAGGTCAGCAAAGAAATCAGAAATGTCTCTTGTGCAGGTAAACAAGATGGTCGTGTAATATTGACCGCAGCCAATGGTCTTTTTCCATTTGAGTATAGTTTCGAAGGCAGTACATTTTCAGAAATTCGTATTTTTGATAACCTTGCAGCCGGAGCCTACAATTACAAAGTAAAAGATTCTAACAACGACACCATTATAGGAGTAGTATCAGTAATTGAGCCTGATACTCTGGAACTAGACGTAATGATAGCGAGCAATAATGCTACCGCTATAGTAACAGGCGGTACGCCTCCCTATAGATATAGTATAGACAATGGTGATGTTTTTATAGATGGCAATGAGTTTAGTGAACTTCCGAATGGCAGCTTTACTATAATTGTAAGGGACAAAAATGGCTGTACAGATTCACTTGCGATTCTTATCAATAGCACCCTTGACGTTCTAGGTAATGATATCCGTCTCTACCCTAACCCTACCACAGATGTACTGACACTCGATGTATCGCAATATGAATACCAAACCCTATCTAGCAAAATCGTAAGCGTAGAAGGAAAAGAAATAGATATAGCTGTCAAAAAAGAAAATAGTAGATGGATATTTAATACACAAACGCTCATTCCTGGTTTCTATATCCTCGAAGTGACGCTGGATGGAAAGGTGCTGAGGAGGTCGTTTGTGAAGAGGTAAAGGGCAATAATTTTTGGTTAAATTGGTCTTATTTTATATTGACTATTAGTACTCTGGCAGTTATATTTTCATGTTCATAGATCTAACCGCGCGTACATTTTAAAAACACGCCATCATTATGAAATGCTGATATAATTCATATATGAGCCACTTTAAGCTAGAATAGTCAAAAATAAAAAGCTTATTCCGAGAAGGATTTTAATAAGTTGATCACCAAACCTAGCCAATTTTCTGAAAAGGAACTCGGTGACATTTATACAGATCACATTAAAAGAATAATATCCAATAATCTAGATTCGGGCTATGTATTGTTTGATGAAATGGTGACTTTTGGACTCAAGCATCAAAGTAGTTTATTCACCGCACTGGCCTATAACAATAAGGCTATCATGTACCTGATGATGAGAAATCCTGAAAAGAGTTTTCCGTACCTCAAAAAAGCATTGCCCTTGGCTCGAAATTATCCAGATGCGTACATCAATGTCTTATATTACCTATCATTAAACTACAGGAGTATGGGTAATATCGATATTGCAATGATGATGCTGGACACTGTTGAGGTACTCAGTAGTAGTGGCAAGGTATCCACAAAAAAACAGGCTAGTTATTTCATATCTCGAGAAAAGGTGCTCAGCTACCTAAATAAATATCATTCAGCTATTGAGTCGTACCAAATGCATCAAGTGTCCACAGCAAAGATGAAAATCCACTCAAATATTCTAATACTTTACTCAGAATTTCTGAACTCTACAACCTTACAGTAAACCAACAAAAAGCCCTAAGCTATGTTAATAAGGCCATACAAATATCAGAAAAAAATAAATACCAAAGTTCACTCTCCGCACAATTAATAGAACCTGAAATATATGAAATTCATTTTAAAAACTATGCCAAAGCAGAAGACCAACTTTTGAAATCCATAGATGTAGAACCTATAAATCTTGATGTAGATTTACTAGTACCTTTAGGACTAGTATCTAAAAAACTGATATTCAATGCTTTAAAACATGGATTAAGAGATAAGAAAGATGGTAAACTAATTGTAACTTTGCACCAGAATATCGAAAGCGTGGTTTTGACTATCTAAGATAATGGGGGCAAACTTTCTACCAATGACCTTATAGTGAAAGAAGGCTCTCTTGGTACAAGATTAATCAAAGCATTTACTACTAACCTAGAAGGTGAACTAATCGTAAAAGGCGGCGGAAAAACTAAGATTTCACTAATCGTCACTAAATCTCAATTTATTTTAATCTAAGTATTATGGAAGGTAATAAAATACTAATCGTAGAAGACGATGCTATCATAATAGAGGACATTAAAGATATTATTGAAGCTGAGGGTTATGTAGTCACAGGAATTGCTTCATCGGAAGGTAGAGCTTTAAAGTTATTAGACCGCAGATTACCTGATCTGGTACTATTAGATATCACATTAAAAGAGGATACTACTGGAATTCATCTGGCCAAAAATTATAAATTTAGAATATAAAATTCCATTTATCTATATCACCTCATATAGTCATAAACAAACTTTAAATGAAGCGATCAATACAGATCCACGAGGTTATATCATCAAATCTTTTTTGGCCAAAGATATTGTTCCCGCCGAAAGATTAGCGCTATCCTCTGTAAAATCTGCAAGTTCAAACCAAACCCCTAGCATAGAATCTATCAATAAATCCTTGGCTAAACCACTTAGTCCGCAAGAATATAAAGTCTTGTACTTAATATGTGAAGCTAAGTCAAATCCTGAAATTGCTCAGATTCTTTTCATATCCGTAAACAAAGTAAAATCTCATATAAAAAGTATTTATAATAAGCTTGGTGTGACATCTAAAGTAGGTGCCATAAATGCTTTGGCAAAAAAATCCTAAATCAAAAATTATAACAATTCACCTACTCAGGCGACAAACCAATGATATTTATAAACTTAATTTTGCAATAGTAAAAATACCCACGTGAAATTTCAAAGTCAACTACTGTGTACGTTATATTAAAAACTAAAATGGTAAGTAAAAAGTGAAAAGTCCAAATTGGTTACATCCTAAATATTCTCATTTTTTTCAATTGATGGTAATTATCTAAAACTTAAAACACATGAGCTCAGAAAAGTGTCACTTTGGGATGATATTGTGAAATTCTCTGTGTGTCAAGTTTCACAACGTTGTTGAAAAATTTGAATTTAATAATTGTTGTAAAGTTAATATTTTTTTTAAAATTATCCATTATTTGTTTTTATTACATATTATAAAAATAAGTGATATGTTCGATCAACTTTAGCGCATAACCAAATATAAAAATGATTAATTAATATGATAAATGCAAATTTTTATATAAAAATAACCACGTAAGTCAAAAAAATCGAAATTGAATTTTTATAATATTATTAATGGTCTCATCCATATTAAACGGTTGATTTGGATGGAATATTAACTATACCATGAAGGCGTTATAACCTTTTTATAATATAATAACTGATATATACATTGTATTATCTTACAAACGTTAAGTCAATTTATTTTTACTTTCAATAAGCAAAATCTAAAAAATATATGACTTTAATCTCTCAGCAAACTTTATAAATATTCCAAAATCAGATAGACTATTGGTATGTCAAAGTCATATCAACTTCGCACTCCTATCCACTTAAATTCGTACTCATTGACAGGATTGGTCATTCGTTCTGAAATTCTAAGCAATCTGTCAGGAAGTTTCACTAGATAGTCACGAGATTTTTCGCCTGCTTCATTAAGGTTGCCGAGATGCTCAAGATCCCAGTCTGTAACTAAATCTTTGAGTATATTGGCATAATCGACAGCTGTATAAACTCCTATGCGTTGCGCTGCATCAGTGAAATGTCCCCAAAGTCCTCCTACTTCCATACCTGTTTCGCGAAGGAAGTGTGCTGGCATAACGATCTTTTTTCTCATCATGTCATCAAAAGCTATCAAAACTTCATTGACATCGTATTCGATTATTTTTTTGATAAAACTACTGTATGCCTTAGCATGTCTCATTTCATCTGCCGCTATTACACCATTGATTTTACTCAGAAGCGCATCTCCTTGCGTTTTTGCCAAAGTAGCAACCCGCCGATGAGATATATTAGTGGCCAGTTCTTGAAAACTAGTATATATAAAATTTCTATATGGATCCTGTCCAGTTTCGATATTAAACCCATCAGCAATCAAAAATTGAGTCGATTTTTCAAATTCCTGCATATTTACCCTTCCGGAAAGGTAGAGGTATTTGTTTAATAAATCTCCATGTCGATTTTCTTCAGCTGTCCACCCTCTCACCCACACATTCCATGGATTGTCGCGGTCAGCTTCATGTATACCTTCTATTCTACTCAGCCAAGTCTCATAGGTAGGAAGAGCTTCTTCGGTGATGGTATCTCCTACGAGTACAGTTAGAACATCATAAGATAATCCTTGAGATGCATCTTGCAAATCTCTAACTTGTTCAAAAAAATCTTCACTCTTGCTGGCGTCAGGTAAGAAATCACTTGGTTGCCAGTTAGTTTCAATCGGTTTTAAAAATTTCTGAACTGAATCTGCAACAAAGTCATTCATTGCTTTCATCACTTCCGAACGAGAACCAAATGGGACATTTATCATGTGGGCATATTTTAAATTAATAACAAAGATAAACTTTCTAATAACAAAAATTAATAAAACTAGTTAATTTTTTGAAATTGAGTAAAAATTTCATAATTAAACCTAATTTATGTTGACATCAGTATAAATAAAATCAAAATTGAGTTCCAAGATCAAAAAATTAAGTAAACTGCTTCTTTGTAAAAGGTTGCTTCTACTTGACTTTTAAAAAATAACCTCTAAATGAGAATTTAATAGAAAATAAAACTAATTACCAGGCTAGCAACAATCTGGTTAACCTATTGAAAGGTAATGATGAGACAGGGAAGATAATACCTATGTTGTGAACAAAATAATCCCATAAACTCCATCATTTTCATTGATTCTTCTTCAAAAATATTAATATAGGGAATACCGTGCGAGTATATTATTGAATCGACTAAATAAAATATTTATTCCTATATCTTGGACTACTTTACCATAATATTAGCAAACATATCGTATTGTAATCTGTAATATCCAAACATTTAATAAAAATAAAAAAAAGCTTCTCAAATTTCTTCGAGAAGCTTGAGATTTTAGAATTGATTTTTCTTTACTTTGGAAGTACAACACCATCAATTACATGTACAACACCATTACTACCTTTGAGGTCAGCAACAATCACATAGGCAGAATTACCAGATTCATCTGTCAATTTTACCTTGTCATCTTCAAGTGAACCAACCAAAGTTCCGCCACTAACTGTCGTCAGTACTGCTTTTCCCTTTCCCTTTTTGATCGCAGCTAAAACAGCGGCGGCATCCAAGTTTCCACTTATCACATGATAAGTCAAAATTTTTGATAACGATGCTTTATTTTCAGGTTTTAACAAGTTTTCAACTGTGCCTGCTGGCAATTTTTCAAATGCTGCATTTGTAGGAGCAAATACCGTAAATGGACCTTTACCTTTCAAGGTCGTAACTAGATCAGCTGCTGTAACTGCCGCTACAAGAGTGGTATGATCTTTTGAACTGATGGCAATATCAACTACATCGTTTGTCTGGCTGTATCCGATAAAAGATGCCAAACTGAATAAAAATACAAATACTTTTTTCATGACTTTAATTTATTTAATTGATTAAAGTGACCGAACACAAGGTTGATTCAAATGTTTCGCATTAAAAATATTTAACAAAATCTAAACATAAATAAATTATAATTTGATCAGTAGATTAAAAAATAGAAATAATTAGTTATATATTATGATCGCTTTTAGATACTAATTGTAATAGCACATCCACGATATTATAATCTAGCTTTAGTCCTAAAAAGCTTCACTAAGCTAATCAAAAAGTTATATTCCGGCAATACATATAGAAAAATTGTTTGCAGGACTATTTTTAAATAGCAAAACGATCTTTGACTGACAAATAAACTAATACTTAATAGTAATATTAGCTTTGGCTACTAACGATAGTAGCAGTTTGCAACTGCGATCCGATAGATTTTGAATTTAAAATCCATTTATACACTTCTAAAAATTTGGATGTCAAATGTTATAATTTATTAAACTATGGACGAATCACCCCACAATCCAAATGCTTACAGAATGATATCGAAGTCGCAAACTTCGACAATCAACAGTTTTCGTAAGTGAAACATAATATTAACAAGCTTCACAGCCCTAGTATTTTTTAAAATTATTGTACACAATTCTGTATGTTTTGAATAAATCCATTATCTTTGATACATGGACAACATTCATGACAAATATTTCAAGGAAAGTTTAGAGATTAAGGACAATGCTATTGCCTTTCTGAATGTCACTTTGCCTGCCAAAGTGAGTAGTTTACTTGACATGAAAACCTTGAGTAGTGTAAAAGAATCATTCATCACCACTGATCTCAAGGGTCTATTTGCAGATGTGGTCTTTGACTGTAAACTTGCCACAGGCGAGGATGTCTATTGTTCTATACTTATCGAACACAAAAGCTATAATGATCCGTATGTCGCCTTTCAGCTAGGGAGTTACCTATTTGCAGCTTATAGAACACAAATCAAAGCCAAGCAACCGCTGAAAGTAATCATTCCGCTATTGTTTTATCATCATGATAAAGAGTGGAAGTTTAGAACTGTAGATAGTTTTTTTGAATACTTTCCTAAGGAAATGCATCGATTTGTGCCAAGGTTTGACACGGTATTTTTTGATGTCAAGCGGATGTCTGACGAAGAGATCATGAACGTTCAGAACCTTGCAATTGCTACGTTTCTATTGTCTCAGAAGCATATTTACGACCTTGACGGCTTGGTAGAGAAAATCTTAAAAATTATCGAATCCCTACAAAATTATGAAGAGCGGAACTCAATAGCTTCTACGCTTGTTTATATAAAATTACAGGTGGCAAAAATAGAATCTAAACAAAAATACAAAAGTAATAACTCATTAAATAAAAAATTTATGGCAGTCGTTGAAGAATTATTTACAGATATCAAAAGAAGAATTTCAGCAGAAAACTTAGAAAAAGGGATTGATATAGGAGTAAAAAAAGGGAAAGCAGAAGGGAAGGCCGAAGGGAAGGCCGAAGGAAAAGCAGAAGGGAAAGCCGAAGGTATTGATATAGGAATAGAGCAAAAAGTAATTGAAGTGGTAATAAACGGCTACGAAAAAGGATTGGATATATCTATGCTTGCCAATATCACTCAATTGACGGATGAGCGAGTGA
>Ga0335395_10001129_pt1 | contig 16979 bp, 7 predicted proteins | sample MAT02_FD_205744 | JGI IMG/M metagenome (GOLD analysis project Ga0335395, IMG submission 205744) | Freshwater microbial communities from Lake Fryxell liftoff mats and glacier meltwater in Antarctica - MAT-02 (spades assembly) (version 2) ...
TGCCTTTGGAGTAAAGTTTGGAGCGGTCAAATTAAATGGATTTTCAAGCAAGATTTCAGTAGCGGCTGTATAAGACTTACAACTATCAACGCCTTCCGCCTTTGCTTTTACAGTAGCTGCATTAACGGCAGGTACAAGGGTAAGCGTTCCAACCTTGTATGGCTCTACAACTGCATGTACCAGGTTATGACGGAAAGCTGAACGACCATCTACGTAAGCTGCAGCGGTTGAATCACTTTCAAACTGGAAACCCCCTTTTTGATAGCCCATCAATATTGAGTTGCGCAAAACAAACAACGTAGATCGTCTAAAGCGTGTATTGAAATTATGATTCCCTAACGTGCCAGTAGCACCATTCGGTCCACAGAAAGTAAAGTTACTCATCTGAGGACGAGTACGTGGTGTAGCCACAGTACCAGTTCCATCGTTATCACACTCAATACCATTACCTGCATCGCCGCCATCTATAAATAAAGGATCACGTAAAGAAATACCAAATTGTAAACGACCCGTAAAACCAAAGTCAAAATCAAAATCATCATCGGCTGTTGCAAATGCAATGATATTTTTTGGATTAACGGTTCCACCAAAAAATTCATACGCATCATCATTGCCATAAGAGACCTGGATATGTTCCAAAACAGTTCCACTACCAACGCCACCACAGGTGAGCCCATTTATTTCTGAGTTGGGATCCGCTGCAATACCTGCAAATTCAATACGCACGTATTTTAAGATACCACTGTTATCGGCAACAACGCTTCCTCCGTATTCACTATTGATGCCACCTTCAATAATTGGTGTGGTACTGCGGTTGGTAGGTGCATTTCCTAATAATACAATACCACCCCAGTCGCCCGGTTTACGTGAGCCTGCCGGTTTACCAGAAGTAAAAACGATTGGCTCCGTTGCGGTACCTTCTGCAAAAAGACGTGAATTTCTTTCAACAATTAACGCACCTTTCTGGATGGTATCACTTATAATTACAGAGCCAGCCGCAAAACGTATGGTGGCCCTGTTATTCACAAATACATATCCCTTTAAAGTGTATTTTCCTTTAGGTAACTCGACAATATCGTTGATATTTCCGGTGATTACTTTACTCGCAATAATCCTTTCCTGCAGCGTTCCTGTTCCGGTGTTTCCGCCTCCGTTATTTACAACGGAATCATCAATATCTACTTTGAGACAGCCTGACATAGCAGCCGTAATAAGGGCAAGTAGAGCGAATGTTTTTTTCATAAAACTTATTTGTGTTGTTGATTAATTTTGTGTTTGCTGTTAATTATTTTTTGAAATCAAATGTGTAATTGAAACCGATTGTAATGGTTGTTCCAGGTTTGTATCTGCTGAAATATCTATCAACTGATGGGTTGAAGGTGAGTTTGTCATCCCTGTTTTCGTAGGTAGCAAAAGCCTGGTTAAATATATCTCCCACGGTAAGCCTTACTTCTCCTTTACTGTTTAAAACTTTTTGGCTTATTTGAAAATCTACCAGGTCACGTGGTTGTTCGTAAATATCTTGAAAATCTGAATTACCAACCAGGGCAAGTCTTTCGCCAACTCTATTGTACAATAAAGAAAGATTGGTTCCTTTGTTTCCATCATATTGAAAACCTGCGTTTATCAGGTAAGGCGACTGGCCTTGCAAAGGACGATTGGTTGATGGTAATTTATTACCCGATGCATCTATATTTCCCAAAGTGACTTCAGAAAAAATCACCGATACATTTCCATTGAAATAAAGCTTTTCTAACCAGGCTGCACCTTTAGAAATAAAAGACAAACTTTTTCTGTATTCAGCTTCCACACCATATAAAGTGGCCTTTTCTGCATTTTGAAATTGATACTGTCTGCGGGTAGCCACACTGGCACTATTTAGCCTAAGTTCTATCGGGTCAGTAAAGTTTTTGTAGAAACCACCGAATGAAACTACTTCACCGGCTTTTGGGTACCATTCGTACCTGATATCTGCATTTAAGATACTACTGCGTTGTAAATCAGGAGTACCGGCAGTGGAAGCAATTTGTTCAAAATCAAAGAAAACAAAAGGAGCAATTTCTCTAAACTCGGGTCTTGCTACTGTACGGGAACCTGCAATACGGATATTGGCTTTTTCGGTAGCACTAATGGTTAAGTTAAAGGAAGGAAGCAAATCCCCTTTGTCGGTATTAATTACCTGCGCTTTATCTGTTCCTTGTGTATTTGATTTCAGGAACTGTTCAAAATACTCATATCTTGTTCCCCATACCAGCCTGATCTTATCACTTAGTTTGTTATCAAACATCACAAAGCCGGCAGACAAGGCTGATATACCATAATACTTGTCCTGGGCGTTTTGTAAATCTGTTAAAAGCATGAAACCGTTGTTGCGGATATTTTGCGTTTGAAATATCCGGTCGTAAGGTTGTGTGATCAGGCTCTGGTCAGCCGGTTCTGAGTAGCCAAATATATATGCTTTAAAATCACGTAATCTTACTGTAGCTGCGCCTCCAATTTTAAATAATTGCTTTTGTTTACCAATTTCAAACGGAACAGCTACAGAGGCGTTATAGCCAAAAATATTATCCTTTAACTCACTGGTAAATCGGTTGGTATTATTACCCCGAAGGTTAATTCTATAGGGTTCATTTACGCCAAGCGACTTGCCATAGGTTTGAACCCTCAAATCAGGCTGTTCTTTTGAATTTAACGCATAATTTAAATTCCAGTTTACTTTTATATTTCTTGAAGTCAACTGGTGAGTACCTTCTAACTGTGAGGAATAGAGGCTGCGCTGGTTCATCACCGAAGATTTTAAACGAACATCCTGCAGGTTTTCGGTATTGATACCGGAACGATTGTAAAAGTTATCTTCCAATAACTGGTTGAATAAATTCTTAAACGCAATCTTGTGTTTCTTATAACTCCAGGCAACATTGGCAATACCGCCCCATGTAACTGAATATTTATTTTGCTGATCGTTGTAATCAAAAAATGCCTGACCATTGTTACCTCTCTCAAACAATACTTTTGATGCATCAAACAAAAGTTTCGAATTGCGATAAGTTAAGCCGACAACGGAACCGAATGCACTTCCGTTTTTGAACCGCTTTACGTTTGCCCAGTTAAGATTGTAGGTTTGGATAGGCAATGCAGTGGTAGTTTGCTCATTATAGGCGCCAGAATTGAATGATTGAGAAACGGCTTCTTTTTCAGCAGTTGGCAATGCTGAATAAGCAAGGTATTTCCTGGGATAAGCATCCGGTAAACCACGCTGGTTATCAAATCCTAAAAAATCGGTTGATCCCCGTTCATTACTTGTAAAATCTCTAAACGCAGATTGTGTATTAAACCCATAACTAACTCCTAACATTAATTCATTTGATACCGGGATATCCTTAGTTTGAATTTGTACGATTCCACCTGCAAATTCTCCGGTAAGGTCCGGCGTGGCAGTTTTATTAATTATAATATTGTCAATTAAAGCAGAAGGAATGATATCAAATGAAAACGCTTTTTTATCGGGCTCACTACTTGGCAGAGCAGCACCGTTTATAAAGGCAGCGTTGTATCGATCACTTAACCCCCGGATAATGACAAACTTATTGTCTTGAATAGACGCACCACTTACCCTGCGCAGCACTTCACCGGTGTTTTTATCTGGCGTACGACGAATAAAATCGGCGGCCAAACCACTGGAAAGGGCGGTGTTATTTTTTTGAAAACTTAATAATGCATTTGTATTCTCTTGTCTTCTGGAAGTAGATCGCACGGTTACAGTACCTAATTTAGATTCATCAGACTCCTGCAAAACGATGTCTAAGAAATTATCAAGGGTTTTAGAAACCTCAATATCAGTAACCTTTTTAGATTTATAACCAACATAACTGATTAGAAAACTATACTTTTTTCCTAATTCAAGATCGGCTACAAATCTGCCTTCCGCATCCGTACTGGTATTCTTTTCAGATGGCGAGATTGATATGTTCGCTCCGACAATCGGCTCATTTCTCGGATTTAGAATTTTGCCTGAAAATTTTATTGTTTGTGATTGAACATCATTTGTAATTAAAATAAAAATACTCAACATTATTACCGTTAACAATCTCATGCTTTAAAATTTATGCAAAGAGAAGCTTTGAATGTTAAGCGAAAGTGACCGGAATGTTACGGGTTTGTTACGTAAATGTTAAGCGAATGTTATGGGCAGGAATAAATTGAACTTAGTTATAAATATAAAAGGCCGCAAATTGCGACCTTTTATATTTATAACTAAATCTATGCTTTATCCAACCAAAGTTTTAGCGAGCTTTAATTATTAGTTTTTTACTGGCACCGACAGTGAAGACGGCGCATTAAAGTCTAATTCATTTAAAGGAACATCAAAGTAATCAACATACCTGTAGTCCATTAAACAAGGACGAACGTCTGGAACCGTTGCGCCACCACCAATTAAACTTTCAGGCAAATATACCATCGCATTCGCACGTCCGCCGCCAGCCGAGACCGGGGCTGTAAATCCCAGGCGCCTTGCATCATAAAAAGCGGTACCTCTCAGGAATAATGCGACTCTTCTTTCACGACGAACTTCTTCTTTGGCCTGGGCCAAATTTAAACCTGTACCAGCAACAGCAGGAATACCAGCTTCCTGGGCAGTACGAACCCGATCAACTATTACAAGTCCTGCCTCAATCTGGTTAGTATTTATAAGTGCTTCTGCAGTCATTAATGAATTCTCTTCAAAACTGCCACAAAGCGCCAAAGATCCTGCATTATTATTTGTAGCAAACAGTCCTCCATCTTCCACATTATTAACAGCCCACCGTGTGCCAAATTGCAATCCCCTACTGCGGATATTTGCCGGGTACCTGTCTGATAATGGACGAAGGGTAAAGTTTTTTGTCAGTCTTGCATCGCCCGTCTTGTATTCCTGAATTAATCTTTCGCTTACAAAAGTAAATTCGTTTCCAGTTCCTATTAACGCAAGCAAATGTTGAAAATTTGCAGACACATCATTTACACCGTCCGGTGTCATCCCAAATTGAAAAACCTTATCACCGGGTACAATTCCATTAGCTGTTAAAGAAATTATACTTGCCCAATCTGCCGGTGTCATTGCAGCCACTTTTTTATTTGCTAATAAGTTTCTTGCCTTCATCGTGTTTACGATATGCCCCCACATGGAAGGAGTAATCACATCATTTGGTGAATTGTAAGAAGCAGTAATAGCTTTGAAAGTAGCAATATAATCCGCATTGGCAGTTATCCCACTCAAGGCTGCAACAGCCTCATCCATGGTTTTATTTGCCTCCGTAATCATCGCCGTATTGCTTACGTAGTTGGGATTTGTAACTCCGGATTCACTTACAATAAGACCCGCTAAATACATAGAGCCTACTCTGCTGTAGGCATAGCCTTTCCACCAAAGTGCCCATGCTTTTAATACGGCCTTTTTGGTTGCAACATCTCCAGAAAGGCTCAACGCCGGGTTATTAACTGCTGCCAGCAAAGTGTTACACTGAGCTATATAATTATATGCCCAAAACCATTCGTATAAAAAAGCATTCCGGTCACCTGCCTGGCGGCTGTTAAAGCCTTGTAAAGAGACCAGTTGAGTAACTCCAAAAGGGTTTATAACTTCAGTGCCATTAGGGATTTTTACAGAATATACCTGGTTAGACCACCTTACACCATAATTACCGTAGGGCATAAAAATCTCATCTCCCATGGCACTTTCGTGCACCAACCCCCACATAAACAAATTGGATGTACCGGCATTCTGTACATTTCCCAACTGACGATTAATAAGCCCCAGAGCAAAACTGTTTATACCAGACTCAGTTAGTAATGAAGCGGAAGTTGGTGAATTGGGATTAATGATATTTAGTTTGTCTTTATTGCAGCTAGTGAACGCCAGCATGCCGAAGATTGTAAAAATTACAATAGATATTTTTTTCATGATTTTCATGTTTTATTTAGATTGTTTTAGAACCCAAGATTGATAGTGATTATATAAGATTTCAGGTTAGGAACGCCGAAATAATCCACCCCGTTTATTGCTCCCACCGATTGCGCTGCATTTCCTTGTGCATCGCTTGTATTGGTGGCTTCAGGATCTAATCCTTTATAGTTTGAAACAGTAAAAAGATTCCTTCCTGCTAAAGTGATAGCGGCACTCTTTACCCATTTTGGCCGGTATTTGTCAGTAAGACTATATGCAATTGAAGCATCTCTTAAACGCAACATAGAAGCTTTTTCAACAAACCAGCTTATAGGGCTTACATTATTGTAAAGACTGTTATAATAAGCCGCGTAAGCACCAGACCTCCCTCCGATTGTAACAGATTCGTCAAAATCCTTTGACAATCTATCTCTGTAAAGCCACTGACGGGTTTGGTTGTATACACTGTTTCCATATCTCCAGTCTAATTGTAAACTAACCGTGAAGTTATTGAACAGTGTGAAATTATTTATAAATGTAGCATTGAACTTTGGGATCGCATTACCCACATTAGGCTTGTCATTTGCATCAGAAACAAACACCCGTTTTGTTGCAGTATCCACCACCATGCCGTTTACTATTTCATATCTCCCCCTGTTTGCTACTGCGATGTAGGGCGTTTTATCTATCCTTAACTGTTCAAGAGAAGTAAGAGGAGTTTGTGCATACATAGACCCGATTGCATCACCTTGTTTAATACCAAACACACCGGTAACAACCTCAGCCCCATTGGAAATTTTTTCAGCAATAGCAGAAAATTGTGAAAACCGGAAACCAAAATTCCAACTGATATCTTTTTGTTGAAGCACATCTGCATCAAGGGTTAAATCAAACCCTTTACTGGATATTGTCGTCAAATTATCAAGTGTAAGAGCAAATCCGGTAGATGGACTCTGGTCTGCATCCTGATAAGCATCCTTCGTTTTTCTTTTCCAATAAGTACCTGAAAAAGATATCCGGGAAAGCCATTTATTAAATCCGGTTCTAAATGAAGCATCCGTACCAATCTCCAATTCAGTGTTTGTAGCAAGGGTTAATCTTGCATTACGACTTTGTGACGGTAGCCCCAATCCAACCCCCCCAATACCAATTGTGTTTACATCAAACACAACTTGCCTTGCAAAGGAACGGTAAGAAAATGGTTGGATACCTGCTTCCCCATTTGCAACCCTTAATTTCCAGTCGGTCAACCACGAAGTCTTCAACAATTCTGAAGGACGGAAATAAACAGTACCCCTGTAAAATGTTTGTGCATTTTTAGCTTCTCCAAAATCAGAAGAATAGTCGCTGCGGAAACCCCCGCTTACGCCAAATAAATTGCCATAATCAAAAGTCTGGTTAAGCAAAACACCATAAGTGTTAAATCCTTGCATAAAATCACTGCTATTCTTTGTTGCAGCTACGCTGATATTATAAGGGGGATATGTTGGTAACACATTACCCTGGGCAGTGTACTGCCGGTACTGGTTTTTTCTCCAGTCATAGCTTACCTGGGTGGTTGATTTTAGGGGGATATTTATTTTGAAGTCATCTGCAAAATCAAGTCTCAAATAAGCCGAGGCCAATGAATTCTGAAAAGTGGTTCTTTGCAATTGCTTGGTTACACTGCCGTCCAAATTACTACCCCAGAAAAGTGAGGTTTGGGTCGCGGCAGATTGATTCCTATAGAAATCATCAAAATCCTGGTTGGTGTATTCAACGCCATATTTATAATCCAATTCAACAAAACGGTTGATTTTATAGTTCAGGTTGATATTTTGGATAAGCCTTAATGATTTACTTGTTCTGGTCCGCCATTCCCTTTCAGATAATGGATTTAACTGATTTTCATTCAGCTTTGGCCTCCGGACAATATTTCCCAAAGAATCTTTTGCAGTAAAATCTACATAACGCCACGAATTAGTAAGATTAAAACGGCTGCCTCCAGACAAAAGATCCTCATCAGTATAAATGGTCTGGGTATTTGAACGCAGCGTTAAACCCTTTGCAAGTGTAAAACCCAGGTTACTACTAAGGTTCAGCCTTTTGTAACCATTAAACAAAACATTTTGTTGATTTAAATAGCCAACGTTGAAGGAATAATCCGAATTTTCTGTTCCCCCGCCAATGCTAAGGTTTGTATTATTAGTAATTGCCCTTCTGTAAGCCTGGTCAATATGATCATAAATTTTCTCCCGGTAAGGTTTACTTGTTGTAACGTTTGCCGCTGCAAATCCTGAAAGACCCTGATCTTCAAAAATGGGATCCAGCCAGGCACCATTTACATTTGGGGATAAACGCCCTCCTAAAGAATTCAAAATAAACCCTTCTGCATCTGTTTTGTAACCATGTTTGTTTGCGATCAATTCGCTCCCACGTAAAATCTGGTCCATGGAAAGCTGAGACTGTATTGTAATTGCTGGTTTTTTGCCTCTTGTACCTTTTTTTGTAAAAATTTGAATCACTCCATTTGCGCCTTGAGCACCATACAACGTGCCACCAGCAGCACCTTTTACAACTTCTACCCTCTCAACTGCAGAAAGATCTAAACCAGTTAAACCGCCGTTAACCTGTATTCCATCTATTAAAATGATGGGTCCGCTTCCACCCAATTCGTTAACCCCCCTTAATATGATTTGAGCATTGGTTCCTGGTGTACCACTTGTAAATTGAACATTTGCACCTGCTATTTTACCCTGAAGCGCTTGTTCAACACTTGCAACAGCACTTTTTCCTGCGTCTTTTATACTCAGGGAAGCAACGTCAATCGCAACTTTCCTTTTTGATGTAGCAACACCCACACCCGTTACCACCACTTCAGACAACCTGTTATCCCGGGGTACCAGAGATACTGTTAAGACAGACCCAATTCCTACTTTAACGCTAGATGTTTCAAAGTCGATCGAGGTAATTGTTAAAACATCACCTGTTTTTGCATTAATTTGAAAATTCCCATTTCCATCGGCTGCTACCATTGCTCCTCTTTTGAGGTTAACGGTCGCACCCGGTACAGGAATACCTGCTGAATTAGTTACCTTTCCGGAAATCAACCGATTCTGGGCGGTAACTACTCCAAACGATAGCAGGGCTATCGTTATCATGGTCATAAATTTTCTCATTTTTTATTTGTTTTAATTTTGAATACGTAAATGTCAGTGTAGATTATTCTGAAAAAATTCTATCTATCTGTTAAAGAAAAATTAACAATTTCATTATGAATGATTATCAAAAGAACGGATTTGCTGCTTAAAGAACAAAAGAAATGTTAAAATTTAATTTTCTTCGTTAATTTAACGATAAGGATTTTTCATATAAAATTTTTAAAGATGTGAAGAAATCTAAAATTCGTCAGTCTTACTACTTTTATCGCAAAAAAAAAGCCTGTTAACCAACCTATAAGTAACATATCCCGATATAATTAAGGATTTTCGAAATTTTCTATTCCTATTATGGAATATACAATACGTAGGACAAAAAATTGGCAAAATTATAGTTTAGCATCGGGGTGTTAATAAAAAATAGCTAAGAGGCCATAAAAACGACTGACGGACGAAAGGATAGCATTCAATGAGGGTAATTAATTTTGGCAAGTCCTCTTGACTTGAGAAGCTATTTCTTAAAAATATCAAAGCGAGCCATCTTATTTCAAATCCTGGTTGAATTTACCATAGCGTTTTCCATTGTTATGTTTTGCAGATGCTTCTGTTTGAATTTAGTTTTACGAAAAAAATGATGGAGAATGTTTGCTAAATGCGTTAAATCCAACCACCTGATAACTGCAGTAAAAAAAGCCTAACCACCCGATCGGAAAAATAGGTCTCGAAAAATGATACACAGTTTTAGGAAAGCGGGTACAAATAAAACTCAGCTAAAATTGGATTTTTTTTCTTTGTGCTGTTACCGAATAAAAGTTAGCTGGGGGTAGTGTCTTTAGTGTTTATCAAGGGATTAATTTTCGATTTTGTAAACCGATGGATAAACTCAATTTGTTGATAGATAAATAGGTGGCATAAAACAACACCAATTTGAATGGGACATAGCGAAAACCTATCCGTGTAAGTTGTAACCCTTAAATTGCTAGCGAACAACATTTCCTAAAATAAATTAACTCCCTAAAAGTGGCTATACATTACTTTTTATCATGCTGATAACAACCGCAGGCATCTTGCAAACGCAACAGCAAATGATATCCTCTTCAGACCCGGACAAAAGATAGTGCGGTTCATACCAGCTTATCTGAATTGAGTCTTACCAAACACAGCCCAGATAAAATATCCAGAGTAACATCAAACAGCAGATTTATAAAAAATGAACAAGAAAATGAACGAATTCTGGAACTATGCAGCATTGCATGGTTTGATTTTAAAGATGAAGCAGGTCATTGAATTTATCCCCAGTAATATTGAACTGGATGCAGCCACCAAGGCTGTTATATCGCTACTGCCGGCACATACATTTAATGCGGCAGGAATATTTTTAAAACCTTAAAGCATTCCATTATCTATCTGTCCCAATCAAATTGGCTATACTACAGGAAACCATCAAAACGTTATCAACTGGCTATACCAGAATAAAAATAAACAGAGGTAGGTTTGTAAATACAAATATATTTTGCGTTGACTTTTTTTGCTGGTTATTATATTACATCATTGAAACGTTTCAAAAGGTTTGCTTAACTAGCGTAAGGATATTGCGCCATACCCATTTTGCTGGGTATGTAATTAAAGAAGCGTTGCATGCTTTGCAAAGTAAAAAGGGAAATGGCAAGAAAAGAGAATTTCAAAAGGTACTATTTTTCCGCACAAAATAACAAGCGCTTTTTATCCAAATGACATCAACCGATAAAACAATGATTGTTAAGAAATAATAGTAATTTTTTTTAAAAATGAACGAAAATGATATAAAATTGTTGAATATCTAATATTTTTTTACCAATCATAACCTTTTTACTCCTACTTTTGAATTTGATCTTAAATTTTATTACCATTAACCAAATAAATTACTTATGAGAAAAAAACTGCTTATCAGTTTTTGTGCATGGCTTTTTGCCTCAAGTGTCATGTTTGCACAAAACAAAACGGTAACTGGAAAAGTTACTGATGTTCAAAATGGTATAGCACTTTCGGGTGTTACCTTATCCTTAAATGGTAAAGCCTTAGGCGTAACAGATGCAGATGGAACATTTTCTATCTCCGTTCCAAATGCTGCTAAGAGAGTAGTCGCATCGTATGTAGGCTACGACAACATGGAGCTTTCGGTTACAGGCCAAACAATGAATTTCCGTATGATTTCTGGCGATAAGTCGCTCAACGAAGTTGTTGTAACAGGGTATCAAACAATACAAAAGCGGCAGGTAACGGGATCAATTGCTGTAGTTAAAGGAGAAACTTTTAAAAACACGCCAATCGGTTCCTTTGATCAAATGTTGCAAGGCCAGGCTGCCGGTGCATTGATTCAAGCCAACTCAGGACAACCCGGTGCTGCTGCGAGGGTTCTAATACGTGGTGTTGGGTCCGTTAACGGAACAACTGAACCTCTATATATATTAGATGGTATCCAAATTTCTGCAACCAATTTTGCGTCCATCAATCCAAATGATTTCGAAAGTATCAGTGTATTGAAGGATGCATCCACTACAGCTCAATACGGATCCAGAGGAGCAAATGGTGTAATTGTAATCACAACAAAACAAGGTAAAGCTGGAAAAACCAAATTTGACTACAACGGTCAATATGGTGAATCCCGTTTTCCTGTAAATAAATTGGCAGTGATGAATACTGATCAAAAATTAGATTACGAAATTGCAAGAGGTAATCCTTATGGATGGTCTGACACTGATTTAGATAGCCTTCGTAAAATCAATACCAACTGGCAAGACTTGATTTCGCAAGTAGGTGTTACCAACAATCACCAATTGTCAGCAAGTGGTGGTAATGACAAAACAAGGTTTTTTATATCCGGTGGATTATTTGACCAAACCGGAACCGTTCAAAGGACTTCTTTGGAACGCTATAATTTAAGGGCAAATATTGATCATAGTGTTAACCAAAATCTTAAGTTTGGTTTGAATTCTTATGCAGGCTGGAGCAGTTACCAAAATACTACCGAAGGTAATGCAGGTATTGCTTCCCCTTTAAATGCGATTCGTTGGGCCAACCCCTACGAGCAGCCTCTTACCACTGTTTTTAATCCAGCTACTCTTTTGTATTCTCAATTTGTTTCCGGACAACCAAATCCCTACCAGGATATTAATGAAACCAATAGAGGTACCAAAGAGCTAAAAATAATAGCTAGTACTTATGTAGAGGCAAAGCTTCCATTTATATTAAAAGGTTTAAGTTTTAGAACCCAATGGGGAGTGGACTATGAGAATTGGGATCAAACCAATCTTTTTACAAGATTTAGTAATGTTGGTATTGGCACAACTGGTAACCAGGGCCGTTTTGATAAGCAATCCAGAACCTTAACTAGATATACAGGAACTACCTCTTTAAATTATGCAAAAAAAGTTGGCGATCATAACTTCTCAGTTGGGGTGTACAACGAATTTGTAAATAGAAGCCTTTCGGGATTTGGCTTTAGTTCTTATGGATTAACAGGGAACCTACAAAATGGTGGTGGTATAACTAACGGATCTTTAGCTTTTATTCCAGGCGTTAATGAAAACAGGACTGAGAATGCTATCATCTCCTACTTCGGATTAGGAAGTTATAGTTTTAAAGATAAATACTTCCTTAATACTAGTTTAAGAAGAGATGGTTCTTCCAGATTTGGTTCTGCCAAACGCTTTGCAACATTCTATTCAGTTGGTGCTGGCTGGGTTATCAGCGATGAGAAGTTCTTTAGAAATGTAAGATTCATTGATAACTTAAAGTTAAGCTCTTCGTATGGCACAGTGGGTAACCAAGAAGGTATTGGTGATTTTGCTTCGAGAGAAATACTTAGACCAAGAACTTACTTAGGAGTAAATGGACCCGGCTTATTTCAATTACCAAATCAGGAGCTAACATGGGAAGAAAGACAAAAATTTAATATCGGCATTAATCTAGCCATTTTAAAAAACAGGGTAACATTTGGGGTTGATTATTACAATGATATCACCAATAGATTGTTTTTGGATAACCAATTATCAAGAACAACCGGCTTTACTCAGTTAAATACTAATATTGGTAAAGTAAGAAACAGGGGGTTTGAATTTACATTGACTACCGAAAATATTAAAACAAATAATTTCCGTTGGACTACCAATATAAATTTCACCATTAATAGGAATGAATTACTTGAGTTAACTCCTACGACACCGCCAATTGGTGTAGTTAGCGGAACAACCATTCAGCGAATTGGATATCCATTAAATAGTAACTTCCTGGTTAAGTATTCAGGAGTTAATCCTAATAATGGTAATGCGATTTATCAAAGATTAAATGGAGTTAGTACAGAATTGTATGATGATGTGAATGATCGTCAGATTTTTGGAACAAGAGACGCTCCCTTCTTTGGAGGTTTTACCAATAAACTCTCTTATAAAAACTTTGATTTTAGCTTCTTCTTCAGTTATGTGTTTGGCAATCTGGTTTTTAACAATGACAGAACGAACGTTGAAGATCCATCATACTTTGGAGATAATATGAGTGTTGCTTTGGCAAAAGAATGGAGAAAAGCTGGTGATATTGCTACTATTCCAAGATCTTCTCAAAGAATGAGAACGGCAACAACCCGTTTTTTAGAAGATGGTAGTTTCCTTCGCTTGAGAAATGTACAACTAGCCTATAGTTTACCTGCAAATGTGGTTAAGTCAATAAAACTGACCAATGTAAGATTTTTTGTAATGGGAGAAAATTTATGGACGGGTACTAAATTTTTAGGATTCGATCCTGAATTATCAAACGGAACATTAACAGGTGCCCAGTATCCTGCTTTACGTACAATAACTGCCGGTTTAACACTGGGTTTCTAAACAACTAAATTGAAAAGAATGAAAAATTTACTAATAAAATCTATATTAATTGCTGGGTTGTTTTTTAGTACAACCGGATGCGAAAAAGTAATTGATAAATCACCAACACACGTACTCACGTCAGAAAATGCTTTTGAAAGTCTTTCTGATGTAGAAAATTCATTAAGTTCTGCGTATAGTTCATTAAGAGTCGTGGGATATTATGGCAGAAATATGTCGGTATTACCTGATATGGCTACCGACAACCTGGTTCAAACAATTGAATCGTTGGTTAATTTTTTAGACATTACCGACTGGATTTATACACCTCAAAACGGTACAATTGCTGAAACCTGGATAGCTGGTTTTTCAACCATTAACAACTGCAACATTACTATTAACAATGTGGATAAGTTTGCAACTCCGGCTACACAAAAAAGGGTAAACCGAATTAAAGGACAAGCGCTAGCATTAAGGGCGATGGTTCATTTCGATATGATGAAGTATTTTGCTGATAATTTAGATCGCAATAGCACATCACCAGCAATTCCTTATGTAAAAAATTCTGTATTAGAAAGTGCACCAACGTCAATAAAACCGTCACGTGCTACTGTTAAAGAAGTGTATGATAATATTTATGCTGATTTAACCGCAGCTAGTGCAGCATTCGCTGATATTGATATGCCAATTAACACAGGTTCTACCAGGTACAAAATTGATTTAATTGGTCTTAACGCTATTCGGGCAAGAGTTGCTTTGTATGCTAAAGACTGGCCTATTGCAATTAGTTCTTCTACCGTCGTAATTGATGCATTACCATTGGCTACAAGAGGAGTTTATCCCTCAATATGGAAAGACCAGAGTGTAGAAGAAGTTGCCTTTGCCTCTTTATATAACACCGGAGAATTTTTGAGTCGTTTAGCTGGAGATGTATATTCAGGTCCACTTAACCGTTCTCAATTTGAAGGAAATCCTACCTTGTTTGCTACATTCGATGAAGTAAATGATGTTCGATTTGGTATTTCTGTGAGAAGAGGTTTTGCAACAACAGCTACTCCTGTTAGAACAAGCGCCCGTTTTGTAGTAACTAAATTTTTAGGAAAGGGTACTGCTATTGATGGTGTTGTAGATTGGAAAGCCTTCCGTACAGGTGAAATGTTTCTTATTAGAGCGGAAGCCAGGGCAAGTTCTACACAAGAGACATTGGGATTGGCCGACTTAAATATGCTTAGATCTGCTCGTATAAATGGTTTTGTAGCTGGTACTGAAGCAGGTACTGCTTTAACTGACGCAATAGCTTTAGAAAGAAGAAAGGAACTATTTATGGAAGGTCATCGTTGGTTCGATTTAAAGAGAACAACCAGGGTTATTGATAGAGTAACTATAAGTGCGCCAACTACACAAGCAGCTTTGCCAAGTAATAGACGTGAATGGACATGGCCAATTCCTCAAGGTGAGCGTGATGCAAATGTTAACATGACTCAAAATCTTGGATATTAATTGACCCCGAAAATTTATAAAAATGAAAAAAATAATTCAAATAATTTGTGTAATAGTACTTGTTAGTACTACTGCTTGCGACAAAGAAGCCTTTAAATTAAATGATCAGGTAAATGCTGCTTTTGCAGTAATTCATGCGGCACCTGGTGCGCCAACAGTTGATATCGTAGTTGATGGTTTGGTTGCCAATGGAACCAGGCGCCTTAGTTATCGGGCTCTTTCCGCTGGTGGTGGTGCGGGTGCAGGGGGGATATACATGCCGCTTGCTACCGGTACGAGAAATATTAAAATTTCACCGGATTCTGGAAAAACCAATGTAGTGAACGCAGATCTTTCTTTTGCTGCAAATTCAGCCAGCACAATCGTTGTATATGACACACTTGCAGCCACGGGTGCACCATCACTACGTTTTGTACAATTATCAGATGACCTTACTGCGCCAACCGGAACTAATGTACATGTAAGATTTTTACATTTAGCACCTCTTGCGCCTGCTGTTGATGTCACTTTAATACGTGGTGCCAATATAGATAGCGTTACAATAACCAACCGTACTTATTTAGGAGCAACTCCTAATGCAGCTACTTTATCTACCTTTACACCTATAACAGGTGGAGCTGCATATACTTTTAAAGTTAAACTTGCCGGAACACAAACCGTTGTTAATACAGGAAGTTTAGCCGCTAATTTATCAGTCGGTAGAATTGTAACTTTGTCTGCTGTAGGTTCTGCAAAGGGACAACCTCTCGGAGTTTTAACCGCACGTCACTTTTAAATTAGAAGTCGTTTTTAATAAAATTGCAAAAAAGCTCCGATTAAAAAATCGGAGCTTTTTTTTTATTACAAATTTATAATTGCAGGCTTCAACTTCTTTTTTGAAACTGGTAGGGTCGGCAAAACCTGGCAATAAACAGATGCCAGATTACTCAAAACTTCGAAACCTCTTCCTTACTAAAAAGGAAAGGGTTGCTACAAAAAATGAAGCAAGGCTTTTTTAAAAAAATCATAATAAATAAGGCGACATTATATGTTTCAAACAGTTTATTTACAAATAATACCTTTATTATAAACCAAAATTTTATTTTCCTACATTTTTTCTATCATTCATCCGGAATACCAATTAAAGAGAACTCCAGGTTAAACTTCCAAAAGAGCATTGTGATCTCTTCAAAAGCATGAAAGATTTTTAAGGTAATTTGAACGCTAACACTAAGCAGCTTTAATATCCATCATTTTGAATAAGGATAGATGGTTTCACTGCATTTATTTCTGACAAAGGAACGGGGAGCACAAGTTTTTATGCGTTGTACGCAAACCCGTCTACAAATCCCCTTAATCCTTTAACATCGTGGATGGCCTGACCTTCATGTGCAAGCTCCTAAAAAAAATCTTGATGAAAACATTGCATTTTATTTAGCTATCTAAACTTTAAAACCTGAATTGCAGCCGACATGTTACCACATCATCCTTTACATCGTTTGTGAAGCCTGTCAGGTTAGTTTGCTCATTTTTTACGACACCATAAAAAAGTACCAATTTGGTTTGGTCGGATAAATGGGAGATATAGCCAATATTAAGTGT
>Ga0335395_10001132_pt1 | contig 16946 bp, 10 predicted proteins | sample MAT02_FD_205744 | JGI IMG/M metagenome (GOLD analysis project Ga0335395, IMG submission 205744) | Freshwater microbial communities from Lake Fryxell liftoff mats and glacier meltwater in Antarctica - MAT-02 (spades assembly) (version 2) ...
CCGCGTACCCCGCGACCACCACCACCTGACTCTTCTCCAGATTCAGGTGAATGTCCTCAACCTGCCAGGGATACGTGAGACCAAGGATGTGCTGGTAGAGCTCGCGGTCGTGCATGCCCAACCATAACCGGACTACTGGCCGGTGCGAGCTATCCGACCCACACGAAAGCCTGAAGCCCCAGATAATGAATTCGTCCTTCACCCAATGCATCACCCATTTTATGAACTCTTCCACTGCAGATTCAGCCTGAAACTGGCAGCGAAAGGGGCGTGTGGGTCTGGATGAAGGCGAGCAGAAAACGCAGCAGGACAAACGCCCAGCCGGTGAAGAAAAGCACGAGAAGAATGCGCAGGCCCCATTTCAGCAACGGACTGCGCGCGTATCGCTGTTCTCGTTCCAGGCGTTGTTCGCGACTACGTTGGGCCAGGGCTCGGGTGGAACCGGTGGTCACACCCTGACGACCAAATTCGGTCGATGGGGCTGGCGTCGCCCCCGCGATCATGCGCATTGGGCCGTTATGGCGGTTGATGTCCGGGCGCGACTGTACCCAACGAAACCGCCGGAAGCGAGAACTTCCGGCGGTTTGCGTATCAAGCCTGAATGTGTAGATGGTCAGAAATTCGGCTCGCTGACACCCATTCCGAAACCCCAGCCGCCGACGTGCTGACTTATTTTCAGCAGCAGGCGATTGGTGCCTTCGGCCAGTTTGACATCGACCGCGTCGCTGTCGGGTGCGCAGCCGCGGGCAGCATCGTTTTTTGAACACTTTTTTGCCATTGAGCCAGATGCGGATGCCGTCATCGTTGACGAACGACAGCACCGCGTCGCGGGCATGCACGGAATCAACTTCCGTATAGGCGTAGGCATTGGCGTGCAGGATGCCTGAGAACTGTTTGGCAAGATCAACAAATCCGCGTTTGCCAACGGGTCACGGCCTGCCAGTGCGCTGCCTTGGCCCCAGCGCTAGAGCCCCCGGCTGCGGCAGCAACTGCGCCACGCGCGTAGTGAGCTTTCAGATTGATCGCACCCGCTTTGGCCGCGAGCAGTTCCTTTTCGGCCGGCGTGCTCAGATCAACGCTGGCCTTGTCCTTGGCGGCCGGGAAAGGACCCGGGACCTGCCAGTCGCGGACGTAGTTCTTTTCGGAGACGCGCTGGGCTGCGTCCCAGGATTCGCGCAGCTTGCTGGCATCGACAGCTTTGAAGCGTTTACCCGAAGTCGGCACGTTGACTGTCTTTTTCAGCGGTGGCAGCGCGTCGCCATGGCCGACGATCTTATCCGGCGGCATCGTCGCGGCGGTGAGCGGATCGAACAGACAGGCTTGATACACGTGATCGCAGCGGCCGTCGGTGGCGGCGCGGATGAATAATTCGTGCTGAGTGACGTGCGGATTCATGTACGCGACCAGCGGCGGCGGCAATTCGCCGACCTGGGCATGATGAAGGCCGGTGCGGTCGACCAGGGTCGGGGCCTCAACGATGGCGGTGCGCGGCAGATTGCTGATGGTGCCGCCATTGGGCAGGTTGCCGTAGATCACCGAGGGCACCCCAGTGACGATCGAGCGCAGGATGATCGAACAATATTCGTGGTTTTGGCAGACGTCTTTCATGGTCTCCTTCGAACGCGCAAAACCCTTGAGGCGCTCGAACTCGTCGACGATGCCGTCACAGCGACGCAGATATTCATCAATAGGCACGGCGAAACGACTGACGTATTCCGGTCCGTGCGGGATGAGCCAGGGACAGTATTCAGCGTTATGTTCGCTCAATTCGGTGATGAAATGGCCCAGCCGTTTCATCACTTCGAAGCGCACTTGATTAGGATATGGCCAGACATTCTGGCCGTGGATCTCGCCTAAATGTGATCTCATGGGGGTTGCGCTTGGGCTGGCCCGTGCTCGCTTCGGGCCTCAGGTCAGCAGCAGCATCAACAACAGCAGGGCGCCGTTGTGCAGGGCATGCGCGGTGCTGGATGCGATCAATGATCCGCGCCAGCAGCGAATCGCCGCGAAGACGATTCCGATGGCAGCAAGAGCGGGGATACCCGCCAAGCCCTGCGGATGCACCGCGGCAAACACCACGCCCGTGGCGAGTAGCGTCACGGGCATGCCCCAGCGTGGCAACAGGTGCGCGACCAGAAAGCCGCGGAAAAACAATTCTTCGACGACCGGGGCAAAACCGGCAGCCAGGGCAAACAAACCGATATACACGGACAACGGGGTATCCGCGTTGATCATCTCCGCGACCGGATGCGAGGTATGCATAAATTGCGCCAACCACGCGGTGGCCAACACACCAAGCACAACGATGGGTAAGCCGGCCAGATAGCCGAGCATTCCACTGCCCATTTCCCACAGCCAGCCCCGCCCGCGCTGCCAACCGAGTGATGCCGCCACCGAACCGAGCCCCTGACGACGCAGGTACCACAGTGGCACCACAAGAAAGGGCAAGAAACCCCAGATCGCGTAGATGCGCACATCTTTCGGCAGCAGCTGCGGCACGGTGCCGGCATAGGCGAGATAGAGGATCAGGTAGAGCGTGAACCCAACCAGATACGCAGACGGATGCGGGCTCGTGATCGGCGCGGCGCAGATCCGCCCGCTGGCCAGGCGACGCAGCGCCACGACCATCAGGCCCACCCCGATCGCCAGCGCCAACAGCCCCCCCACGGCCAGGAGGGAAATCGCCGCCATAAAGGCGGCGGAGCCGTCCAGCAGGCGCTGACGCACGTCTGGGGGCCCCAATAAACGAGCGAAGCGACCGGCGTGTTGCGCCAGTTCCGGCGGCGCCGCGGGAGCGGGAACCTGGGCGGGGTCATCCCAGCGCTGCTCGATCCAGGAAGTGACCTCCGTCAACGCAGGATCCGTCGGCAAATATTCGCGGGCGGCATCTGCGCCGAGAATGACCTCTGCAACCAGCGCCTGACTGAGCGCCAACGGTTGGTCGGCGGCAGGTTTCCCCACCGCCTCTTGCGCCTGCTTCAATGCCTCGGGCTCTGCAGCCCCCAGGCGATACAGTCCCAAGGCGATGCGCAATTGGATATCCGCGCCAGGGGGCTGGTGCTGCACCCGACCGTCTATTGCGGGAGTCAGATAGGCGGAGCGCAGCATCAGCAGAATGATCGTCCCGATCACAAGCCAGCACAGCAGCCTCAACATCCGGTGATCGATGCCCGCCGTCCGCGGCAACATCAGCGCGGATCGTAGAACAGGATCTGGCCGTCGGCGGTAGCCACCGCCAGACGATCACCGACCACCACTGGATTCAGATAGGCCGCTGCGGTGGAAAGCCGGAACCCACCGACACCGAGCACTTCCAAGGTGCCCCCCTCTGGAATGACCGCGCGATCGCCCCAACGCACGGGCACCCCGCTGAGGCGTCCGCTGATGCTGCCCAGCAATTGCCATTCGTTGTTGCGATCAATCAGAACCTGACGGTCCTTGGTGACCAAGACACCCTGATTGCCGCCGACGATTTCACGCGGTAAGACGACCAGCGTTGGTTCGCCTCTGCCCATCCAGGTGAATTGGCGAGTACGGGTCAGACCGCGTAGCCCGCCTTCATGCTGCCACACCGCGAGAATCTCTGGGCCCACCGATACCTGGGCGAACATCTCGCCCCGATCAATCTGGCAGGCGATCAGGGTGCCATCGCGCCGCGCCGCCAGGACCAGATCACCCTGAATCACCGGCGTGCTGACGAATGCCGCGCCGACGGGGGTGCGCCAGCCGGCTTGGCGATCGTTGGGATCGCTGGCGACCAAGCTTCCATCTGTGCCCGCCAGAATCAAGAATTGACGATCGAGAATAACCTGACTGCGGTAGATCGCAGGGGCGAAATCCGACGCCTCGTTGACCGCGAGACGACTGCTACGACTGCCCGCTTCGATGCGCAGGACAAAACCATCACGCGTAGACAGCAGCATGGCCCCGTCGATTTGGGCGGGGGCAGCATAGACTGGTTTGTCCAGCGCGACATTTTCTTCTCGGGCGGGTCCGCTCGCGCCTGCCTTGCTGCCATAGCCGACCGTGGTCAGCGAACCATCGCTGGCGACTCGCGCCACCATGCGGCTGTTGGCCACCCATAAAGCCTGCCCATCGCTGCCCGGTTGGCTGGTGATCAATTCGCCGATGGCCACGCTGGCCGCCGGCTTGCGTTCCAAATCTACAGCGAGCCGCCAGCCACCGACCGCCTCCGCACCTTTGAGCGTGGCGGGGGTGTACCCGTCGAGCTGAATGACCAGTTCGATATCCACCCGTTCGGCGGCACTGATTTCCAGGATCAAGGGCGTGCTACCGATGGATTTACCATCGCGCAGGATCGCCGCACCCATCGGGGTGCTTTCGACCAGCACGGGCAGGTAGGGTCGACCGAGTTCACGAGCTAGGCTGAACGCCGTATTGATGTCGCCTGCGGTCAGGGCGGCGCGGAATTTTCCTTCTAATGCCTGATGTTTTTCGCGATCCAGCTTGGTCTGCGCGATGACTTCCGCGACCTGGCGCCCGGCCAAGGTCCGACTCCAATCCGTTGCGCTGCCGATGCGCTCCATGGCGGTCAGACCCTCATCCCACTGGCCGTCCCTGATCATTTGCCGGGCGCGTTCCAGCGCCGCCGCGGCTTCGTCCTGGGCCCGGCGCAAAGTAGCGATGCGGGCGGTGATTGCTTTGGCGATCGCGGTGTCATCGGTGCTCGCGGCCAATTTTTGCAGGCCGGTCATTTCGTCCTCGGTGGATTGCGCGCCCAACACAGGCTGCAAGGCGGCCAACAGATCCGCGAGTTTGACCAATTCGGCGCGGTTGCTCGCCTGGGGGAAATCGGTCAGAGCCTTTTGCAGGGCCTCGGCATTGCGGGCCAGGGATTTGAGATCCACCGCATCGGTGACGCCAGCGCGTACCAGGGGCACCAAGCCTTCCAGCTGGGCTTTGACCGCGGCGATGCGGGCCTGGGTCGCGCGGGCCTCGCCGTCGAGCTTGCTGCCGGGAATTTGGTCGAGCAGGCGTTGGGATTCGAAAACCCCTAAGGCTTCCACCCAATCCCCGTTATTAATCATAGTCTGCACCTGCCCGAGTTGTTCCTCGCGCCGCGATTGAAAGCGCAGCAATTCCTCCTGGAGCGTCTTGATGCGGGTCATCTGGGCGTCGGATGGCTTCGCCTGGAGGACAGTATTGATCAACTGCTGGCGACGGCCCATCGGCTGATTGGCTAATCCCGCCTGCTCAATGGTGGTCAGGCGCCAGCGATCGATGCTCTCGAGCAAGGCTCGTTGCATGGCCTCACCTTCGGCCTCAGCGATGGCAAAGGCCTTATCCGGATGGCCGGCCTCCAAGTGATCGCGAACCACGCGGTCGAGCCGCTCCCTATCTTCACCAAACGCCTGCTTCGCCACTGCCAGCTGCTGGCCCATAATGATGGTGCGCGCATCATTGGGCGGCATCATCGACAAGGTCCTTTCGGCACTCGTCAGATCCCGCTTCACGATCGCATCGGCCACTGCTTTCGCATCATTTTCGATGGCCGCGTTCAGACGCGCCTGCAAATCGTCAATACGGCGTTTGATCGCCAGATCGCTGCCATATTCCTTGGTTGTGGCGTCAATACCGATGCGGGCCTCATCCCATTTGCGGCCGATGATATTGCTTTCGACGGCAGAGATTTGACTATCGACTTTGGTTTTAGCCTGACCGTATTTCACCACTACCCAACCAATGGTGACAACGACGATGAATACCGCGCCCAGAGCGACCCGCGCCCCAAGATTACCACTCGTCTTGGTGGTCGGACGATAGACTTGAAAAGGCTCGGCAGCAGAAGCCGGGGCGACGCCAGCTCCTGGCGCTGGAGCGGCCACGGTGCTGGGCGAATTGACCCGATGCGGGCCCGATGGGTCGCTGCCGCCACGGTTGACTGAGCTGCCGGCCGCTCGCCGTTCACTGGTTGTGCTTACGCGCACCACCGCGCCTTTGCGCAGCAGGACGGCAAGAGAACGGGCCATGTTGATATCACTGTCGCGGAAAGAGACCGCCAAATTCTCGATCGACTTCTTACCGTCGATGAGGTTCATCAGATGCAGCTCGAATTCATCCAGATCTTCATTGGGAGCCGCGTCGGTGGCCGCAAAGACCGCACTGAATCCACCCACGGCGGCAACGATCGCATCTTCTTCATCAAGGCGGGCCTGGACGCCCGCGAGCAGGCTCTCGACATCGATGCGCAGGCGCACGGCCTGACGATCAAGATTATAGGTGCCAGCGCCTTCATCCGTGAACGTAAGGTCGGCATGGGTGAGACTGAAAACCAGGGCGAGCAGATCTTCGACCATGGACTGGGCGACGAGATCAATTTCATTTTCGGCCACCAACTGCTGTCGACGCAGGGTGTCGATGATCGATGCCCCCGTCGCACGCGCAGTGTTGACGGCATGGCGATGGATCTCAGGCCCGATTTTGTGGTAGTCGAGCAGCTTGCGCGCCATCGCCACTTCTTTTTCTTCGCCCAGATCCAGGAGTACTAGTTCGCCGTGCTCAAAGCCGAAGCGCACTCGGCGGGAACCGAGCGAAATGACCAGGGAGCCATTGCGCTGTTCGGCGCCAATGGCTTGGAGTTCGGTGACCAGAGCTTGATTCAACATAATATACCTTAGAGCTGATAGGCCAGCAGGGTGCCGTTCTCAAGCGCGGCGAACACCACATTGCCGACAATGCCGACGGTGCTGACCGGAGAAGGGACGGGGGTGGACCAGGCGATGGTGCCGGCGTTCAAAATGACGAGATGGGCATGGCAGCCGACTGCTGCGGTCGCAGAACTAGGAGCGGAACCAGGAGCGGAACCAGGAGCGGAGCCAGTCACCGTACATACGCCAGTGGTGGCGAGCGAGGGCAGTTCGATATTGGGCTGTTCGGCGCCAGTTGCGGACTGAACCAGCAGATTGCTGCCTACCGGCATCAGGATGAGCTCACCGCTTGCCGTGGGTTGGCCGACCGGTTGCCCGCCCAGGCTGCGGCTCCATAATTCTTGGCCCCGTTGCGCGGTAATCCGCCAGCAGACCAAGCGACTTCCATCGAGAAGAAATACCACGCGCTCTGGGCCGACCGGAATGAATGGGCCAACTTCGGCCCCTCCGATATCGGTGCGCCAGACCTCTTTGGCGGAGCTCTCTTCGACGGCAACCAAGGTGCCTTGCAAATCGGCAACCACCACGATCCGATCGAGATCACCGCGGATGATAACCGTGCCGCTCAGAGTCGGCTCATGAAGGCGGACTTGGGTGAGTTTGCCGGTGACTGGGCCGGTCCACAGCGATTCGCCGATCAATGCCAAGCGCTGATCGCCACCGAGCAGATCATTGGTGAAGAGATGCGGCAATGCGCGCAACGTGCCAGCGATGGGATGACGCGCCCGAACGGTACCATCCGGGCCGATCACCAGCACCGCCGTGCCTAGTCCCGACACCACCACCGTCCCATCGCGCAAGCGCACCGGGGGCATTACCGAGGCCTGGCGGGGGACGTTGGGATCCATTTCTCCCAGTGAAACTTTCCACAGCCGCGCCCCATCCGCGATTTTCACCGCTTGGGCCTGATCGGCGCCCACCACGACCACGGCACCGTCGGCACCCGCACCGAGGCCGCGCGCCGGCATGCCGATGGTCGACCGCCACAGGACAGCCCGGGTCAGGCCCCCGCTCCAGCGCCAGCCATCGACGTCAGCCGGGGTCACGACCAAGTCCTCAAAACCTGCGGCGCGCAGAATAATCGGCGTCTTGGCCTGACTGGGCTCATAGGCGATCACATGCGGTGTGGTGCCCACTACCTTTTCACCGCGAATAACCTGAGCCCCAGCGGGCGTGGTGCTGATCTGCAACGGGAATGGCGCGGCTCCGGCTGGTAATTGTCCCGGAAATTGCTGATGCAAGGTCGTCGCCAGTTGCCAGGCGATGTCATATTCTCGGTCGCTGACTGCTTTGCGATATCGTTCCAGGCTAGCCTCGCGTTGGCGTTCGTTCGCCCGCATTTGCCCCAGGCGCGCGCGCGCCAGGGCGCCTTCCGGAGCAGCACCGTGGCTGGCAAGGAAGTGCTCCAGAGCAGCGGCATCAGCCCCCTGCGCGACCGCCTGCCATGCAGTCGTTGCAGCCGTGCGATGGGTTTCCAGTTCCTTTTCGACTTTGGCCAAGGCCTCGCCCTGACCCCAATAGGTCGCATCTTGCCGGAGCTTGAGCACCGCCGCCTGCGCTTGTTCAAAGTCTTCGGTCGCTAAAGCAGCAGCCGCGCGCACCCGGTCGCTGTAAACGCGTTCATCGGCACCCAGACGCTTGGCCAACGTTTCCGCCTCGGTGCTGGTGCCTTCGGCGCCCAGGCCAGCGATGGTGCGATATTCCTGAAGGGCTTCCCCGAGACGTTTCGCTTTTTCTAAATCCTTGGCCGCCGCGAGCCGTGCCGGAGCCGCTGCGATGTGCGCGGCGGCGCCGGCCTGCTCCTTGCGCAGGGCGACAACAGCCATTTGTACGTCCGTCGCGCGGTCTCGGTAGCCGTCATCGTAGAGATCTTCCAGGCCGCTCAGACGGCTGCCGGCCCCGTCCGCATCATGCGCCTCTAGGCGATGGCGAGCGTCGGTGAAGGCGACTTCGAGAAAGGCGACCCGAGCGGCGCGGATGGATGATTCCGCCGAGTTGAGTGACTCATCAGCGCGAATGCGATGCCCACCACGCACGCCCTCGGCGAGGCTCCGCAGGCGGTCGAAATCGTTGAGAGAGGCACGGATGGTTTCAGCGTCCGCGAGGGCGGCCAGACGATTCTCAACCTTGTTCGCCAATTTCCGGGCATTGGCGACATCGTAGTACGGCTTTATCGCCAGAATGCCGGTGGCGATGATCACCACCACGGCCAGGGAATAGATGGTCAGAATGCGATGATGGCTACGCCGGGTTGCCGCGATGATTTCACGTAACCGCGCGCCACGAATGTCGTCTTCACCCATGCCTCGTAACGAGGCGCCATAGGAGCGCAAAGCCTGCCAATAATGGCGACCGCGCCGTAATTCATGCCCGCGGGCAATTCCCCGTTCAACGAAGCGATCGTGGAGCACGCCTTCGAGATCGCGGATATGCTTGACCAGATCGTTATTGCCCTGCTGGAGGCGTGACAATTCGCGCCACTGATCAAGGGCCTCTGCTAACTTTCCAGCCTCCTCCAATTCCCGGGCCGCGACCAAAATCTGGTGCAATTCGGCACGCCAATATTCGGTGCCTTTTTGTTTGGCCTCGGTTCCCGGCTTCGCCGAGGCTTCGATTCGTTCGGTGCTCGGACCGGCGCGGCGGGGCCCCTGCTGATCAGCGGGGAGGTGCGGATTAGCGCCGCAAAAAATGCAGATGCGATCCGCAATCGAGACGCCCTTGCCGCAGACCATGCAGCCCAGGCGCAGCTTGGCTTTGCATTTGGCGCAGTCGTCGCGTTCGCGGGGATTGACCGTACCACATTCCAGGCAAACCACCACGTCGCCAGAATTGGTACTCTGCTTAACCTGGATCGCGGCAAGATTGTGGCGAGTGCTGTCGTCGCCCGGGCGCAGATCCAGGACCTTGCGCCATGTATCGCGAGCCTCTTCCATTAGGCCATTCTGTTCGAATTGCTGGGCCTGAATGGTCAGTTGGTCAGCGGCCTCATCGAGGCGATCGAGTTGCACTAAGCAGCGCACCAGGATGCCACGATGGCCCGGATCATGCTCTTCCAGTTCCACCGCGCGGGTCGCGTCTTCCAACGCATCATCGACGCGATCGCGGGTCAGATGCGACAGCGCGAGCTGCGCATGGCAATCCGCCGCTTCACGCATGTCGCCGAGATCGGCAAGACAACTCGCCAAGGCGGTCACCGCGGCGCTATCCTCTGGTCGTGCCGCGAGAATGTGGCGAAACACCCGCGCCGCGTCGGCTTGTTGCCCATCCAGGGCGAGACGTTCGGCTTCGTCGTGTAATTCGTCGGACGCGACCAGCTGCAGCGCACCTTCTTTTTGCAGATGCGCCAAAGTGGAAAACACCGAGAACCGAGTCAGGCCGGTGTCATCAATGATTTCTTCAATGGAATGGGTGCCGTCGATCACTGGAACCAGAAGATTACCTGGGAATCCCGCGCGATGCTTGCCGGTGTCTTCTTCGTGCCCGGCAACCAGGCGCGGAACATCATGATCACGAAATACGCCACGGATCAGCTGCCATTCATCGTGGCGCCGAGCCGCTTCCATCAGCACAGAATTGACATTGATCGACAAGCCATTTTGGCGGTGGCGAGCCACCATCTGTTCGAATTCATCCGTTTCGGTCGTCTCGTGAAACAGGAAATCGGCGCTGGTCCAGGTATTGAGATCGTACAGCGTCTCCAGGGCCTGCTCGTGGATCAGATCCAGAACTTGATCTTGCGTTACCGTTCCCAATTCAATGAGCGTACTGACCGTGCTTTCCGCTTGTTGGAGCTCATCTGCTTCTGGCATGCGCACCAAGCCCATCAGGGCCAGACGGCGCAAAATCAAACGATGCTCGCCGCCATCACGATTGGCGACACCGACAATTTCACCGGTCGCGAAGACGATATCGCGCGTGCCTTGCTGCGAAGCGATGCGCAAGACCCCCTCGGCCTTGATCCGATTGAGGGTCTGCACGACCTCTGCCAAGGACAGCGTCCTTAAGTTGCCTGCGAAACCCATTAGTTGTGCAACGTAAGTAGAGTGGGAAACACTGTCAACGAACGTGCGGGGGGTTAGCCACACGGTGGTTCCAGCATTGACGGGACACTCCCGGCGCCCATGCCGGTCGGATACGCATGACCTCCCTCGCCTGTTGGTGCCCTGCCTTTGCCCTGACCGATACCGCCCAGGTGGCCCAGGTTCGGCAACGAGTGACGCAGTTGGCCACTGCGCTGGGCCTGGGGTGGGTCGAAGCCCCGACTTTGGCCACCCTGAGTCCACCAAGCACGTGGCGCCCGTCCGCCGAGCGTACAGCAGAGCTGCAAGCCCTGTGGCAGCATCGGGTTTTGCTGGCCGCACGGGGTGGGCACGGCTGTGTGCATCTGCTTTCTGACCTTCCCAAGTCCAGCGTTGCCCCCCTGTTGATTGGCTACAGCGACCTGACCGTGCTGCATGCGGCGTGGTGGAATCGGGCCTGGGGCGAGAGCTTGTATGGGTATATGCCTGCCGCTGGCAGCGGTGAACGCGCGCTGGCGACCACCGTCGCCTTAGCGAGAGGAGAGGCGCAAAGGTCCGACTCGGCCAGTGACCCGACGGTCCTCGTCGCCAACCCCGGCGAGGCCACGGGGAGACTTTTCGCCGGCTGTCTCAGCGTGCTCGCCGGGCTGTGTGGAACTTCGGAACAACCCAATCTACGCGAGGCAATCTTAGCCATCGAGGACATCGACGAGCGCGTGTATCGCGTGGATCGCAATCTTGAGCAGTGCTGGCGCAGCGGGTTGCTCAAAGGCGTAACCGGATTGGTCTTCGGACGCTTTCCGGCCACCGAACCGACGAATTACGGCGGCCCAGATCTGGTCGCCCTCGCCACGCACTGGGGACAACGCCTGGGCGTGCCCACCGTGGTCGGGCTGCCCTTTGGCCATGAACCGGATCCACTGACCTTGGCCTGCGGGCGCCTGAGCGCCCTGACCGCGACCGCGACCGGCTGGAGCCTGACTCAGGCCAAAGTCCCTTCTTTGCTCATTCCCGGCCGCCGGTCATAGCCTAACAGGGCTTCGACCGCCGCGCGCTCCGGCATCGCTGGCATCGCCCCGAGCTTGCCGATGCACAGGGCCGCCGCCGCTGCGGCAAAACGCAAACGCTCGAACGCAGGTCGCCCTTCGGCCAACGCCACCGCATACGCTGCGGTAAAACAATCGCCCGCTCCGGTGGTATCGACCACGTCCGCCGCAAAAACTCCAAACGAAATCGGCGCCGCATCCCCAGCCAATAAGACGCTGCCGCGAGCACCGAGTTTGACCAACACCGTGCCCACGCCCTGCCCGAGCAAGGCCTGAGCTGCCCGCTGCACCGCCGCATCCGTGCTGGTGTCCAGCCCGGTCAATCGCGCCAATTCCGTTTCATTGGGGCTGAGCACCGCCACCTGCGCCAGCCAAGCCGGGTCCAAGGGCGCATCCGCCCCACCCGCGTCCAACACCACCGGCACCCCAGCCGCCTGGGCCACTGCCGCCGCCTGCTGATTGATCGCCTCTGGAATCTCGCGTTGCAATAACAGGACCTGGCTCGCCGCAATACTGGCCGCCGCAGCCACGGGCAGTCCCCCAGCCCACTGCTGATTCGCACCCCCGCTGAGAATGATCGCATTTTCCCCATCATCCTGCAGCAGAATCATCGCCTGCCCCGACGGTCCGGAAACATTCAGCAATAAGGAATCGTCCACTCCACTCGCACGCAATTCCGCCCGCAGCACGGGCGCATACGCATCATCGCCCACCTGCCCCACAAACCGCACCGGCACCCCCAGCCGGGCCGCCGCCGCCGCCTGATTCGCCCCCTTTCCACCCGGCCGCATCGCCGCATCGCGCCCAGGCAGGGTCTCGCCCGGCACCGGGATCCGCGCTAAGCGAACATAGAGATCTGCGTTGATGGAACCGACGACGGTGAGCATGCGGGTGTGCTATGGTCGCTGGTGGGGGAAGGCAAGGATGAGGGAGGTAGAGGACTTGAGCCGAGGGACATCAGATGAAACGCCATGAGCTCCTCACAAGCTTGCAATCCTCTTCAGCGTGCAAGAGAATCGCGGCCTGAAAATAAAGAATATATACGCCCCACCACGGCCTGGAGGGCGCCCTCATTGACCCAGCCGCAGCGGACCACGAAAAGGCCACGGCCGATGGTCGCGTCATCTGTGATACGTGATTGGGCGGAATTCTGCGGCATTATCGGCGGGAAGCCGCGTGATGGATTATGAACCGGGACGGCCGCGTAACGGCGACGCCAACAGCACGTACCGCAGCATCGACCCGGTGGGTCAGATGGCGGATAACCGTGCGATAACAGCAGACTTTTCCAGCGTTCTGAGGCACTTCGGTATTCTCGCGGTCATTTTCCGAGGTCAACCATCAAGATATTTATCCGCTTTATCCCTGAAATAATGGGGCAGGCCCGCGCCGATACTATTCAGACCGTACGCATGAAACGTTCAAGAACAAGGTTAACTGTCATTTTTATTTCGCTGCATTTTTCTTTGCAGTAAGAAGCTTGCCATAGCGCCGAAAAATAATGTCGAATTGACCTTCCCCCCATCCCGTGGACACGCTTCCAAGAGCGTCCGCTCTGAGGGGATGGCATCATGGCCAAACATCACACAACAACGAAACCGTCGGGAGATCGGTCCCGTCGTCACTGTGACGCCGCTTTCAAACAGGAGGCGGTGAACCTGGGGAAACGCATCGGCATTCGCCAGGCAGCCCAAGATCTGGGGGTCGGGGAGTCCAACCTGCGCAACTGGTCCCACGCGGTTTCCCATCGCGGTGGCGAAGCATTTGCGCCCGTCTCGCAGCGGAGCGATGTCGACGCCGAGAGTCGACGCCGAGATGCGCCGTCTGCGGGAGGAGGTTCGCGTCCTGAAAATAGAACGGGAAATTTTAAAAAAGCGGCAGCGTACTTCGCGAAGGAAAACGCGTGAGGTACCACTTCATTCTCGCGCATGCGGATCAGTGGCGGATCGACATCCAGTGTCGCGTGCTGGATGTCACGCGATCGGGCTACTACGCGTGGCGACGACGCCCCAACACGCGGCGCCTGATTCTGGATGATCGCTTTGCCGAGATAATCCGCCGCATATTCGAGGAGCATCATGGGAATTACGGGGTGCCCCGCATCACCCAAGAAATGCGTGAACTGGGGCATCGTGTCAACCGTAAACGGGTCGAGCGTCTGATGCGGGAGATGGGCCTGAAGGCCAAGCAGAAACGAAAATTCCGTCCGTGTACGACGGTGACAGATCCGTCGTCGCCCGTGTTTCCCAATCTGCTGGAGCAGAATTTCACGGCCGAACGACCAAACGAGCGGTGGGTAGGCGACATTACCTACCTGGATACCGCATCGGGATTTGAATACTTGGCGACGGTTATTGATCTCTATTCGCGTCGCGTCGTCGGCTGGGCATTTGGCTCGACCCTGGAGACCACCCTGGTGATAGAGGCGTTGGATATGGCCCTCCGTCAACGTCAGCCAGCACCAGGGGTGATATTCCATACCGATCGGGGCTGTCAGTACACCAGCCTGGCGTTTCGAAACCGCGCCGACATGGCCGGCGTTTGCCAGAGCATGAGCAAAGCGGGCTGTTGTTACGATAATACGGTTGCGGAGAGCTTCTTCCATTCATTGAAAGTCGAATGGATTCACGGCCATGAACTCCGGGACCCGGAACTCATTCGCTCCGAAGTATTCCGCTCTATCGAAGGCTATTATAATCGGGTCCGTCGCCACTCCACCCTGGGATATGTCAGCCCCGTAGAATTCGAACGGCGTGCGGGATGGGTGGCATAATGCATCGGCAAGCAGGCAATATGCTTCACCAAGGACGCGCAGGCGCCAGCCGAGCACCGGAAAAACGTGTCCGCACCCCGAAACCGGCGTGCGGACACGACCATGCATCCATGGCAATCAGGCCACCAGCTGGGCGCTCAGTCCCGGCACCACCCGGGTGCCTCCTTCCCGCTGGCACGCGGCGATTCTAGCATCATTATTTCGACCTATCCAAACAACCTTAAACCGGTGTCCACTTTTGCGGGGGAAGATCACATCCATTATGGAGGATTAAGGGCAGATAGCATAAACGCTGAGGAATTTCAATCTTCATCGGCGTCACCCTAGCGAAAAATTCCGTAAAACACCATAAAAACTTACATAAAACTCCTTTGACATAACTCGAGTCGGACTCGACTTATGTCATGGGTAAAATTTGTAAGTCAAAAAACACATTTTCCGCGGACATTTTTAGGCAAGCTCCAGGAGTGGGCGTCATAAGGCCTTCGGTATGTGAATACGGCTTGCGGAAATCCTCCACCGCCAGGGACTGCGGCAGGAAAGAATGCGGCAATCTGGAGGCGGAGCTCACTCCAGCGGGAAGGTCTCGCGTCCGGCTTCCAGCACCGAGCCATCGGCGAAGCTCAGCCGGGCCCACACCGCGAGTCCGGTGGGATCGGCGGGCCGGGTCAGGCTCAGTTCATACTGGTCGGTGCTGCCCGGCACCAGGCTGGCGCTGACCACCGTCGCGCTTTCGCTGTACTCGCCGCCGATCCAGCAGGCGACGTCGCTGGGCTGGGGCAGGCCGGCCTCGGGGGTGACCAGCACGCGCACAACGATGGTGCCGCTGGCAGCGTTGGGCTGCTGGGTGACTTCAACGAGATAGCCTGGCAGGGAACGCTTGCCCAGCGCGTTGCTAGACGGCGCATCGCCGCCGCCACCCGAGCCGCCCCCGCAGGCCGAGAGCAGCAGGGCGCCCAGGAGGAGGAAGATGAAGAGGCGCATGCGAGGACTCCGGAAGGTGGTGATGCAGAGAGACATGGATCAACCGTTTCCGTTTGGGGTGATGACGAGCTGGTCGAACACGGCGGTGCACAGCACGCCGTCGTTGTGACTGGTCACCGCCAGGCCGATCTGCACCGGATTGGCCATGCTGATCGTCACACTGCCGACCAGGGTCCAGGCCTGCCCGTCCGCGGATTCATAGCCTGTCAACAACGAACCCGCGCGCGTGAGCTTCAGCCAGCGCGGCGCGCCGTTAGTCGAACCGGCGGTGTGCGACGCAGCGCTGTTACTGGCCGTGCGGCGCTGGAAGGCGACACCCTTGCCGGGCGTGACGCAGCAGAAGGCGAACTTCGCCCCGCTGCCCGTGCCTTCACGCACCATCACCCCGGCCTTGGCCCAGGGATTGGTGTTCTGCACCGAAGCCACCCGCACCACGATCATGCCGTCACCGTTCAGGCTTTGCGAGGCGAACTGGAAGCCGTCGGAGCTGTTCCAGATGTCTCTGCCACTGCCGGCGATGGTGATGCTAGTGCCGTTGTCGGTGTAGCTGCCGAGCGTGCTCGTGCCGATGGCCAGCGAGTTCAGCGGGAAGCTGACCGTCGGCGCCGCATTATTATACAGGCGATCCTGCGGCACCACCTGCTTGGCCAGGCCCGGACCCGACCACGAAAGCTTGGCCGTGGCGCCGCCTCCGTTCTCGTAATATTCGACGCGGATGTCGTACGAGCTGCCGGCGACCAGGGCGATGCTGCCGCTGTCTTCGACCGGCGCGTGGTTGGTCCAGTTGTTGATCAGCTGGGTGCCGTTCACCCACAGCCGGATGCCGTCATCGCTCGTGGTGAAGAAGGTGTAGGTCCCGGTGATCGGCGCCTGCACCTGACCCGTCCAGCGCACTGAAAAAGCATCGGCATTGACGCCGGCGCCTGGTGAGCCGGCCCAGGCGAAGTTCAGCGTGGCATCCGTGCGGGTCAGCACCGAGGGCGCGGTCAGTGCCATATTGTTGTAGTAAGTAGCGCTGAGCCCGGTGCCGGTGCCGGTGCCGGGCGGGGTGGCCACAGCGTTCACCGTCAGGTTCGCCGCATTCGAGGTCGCCGAACCCGCGCTGTTGCTCACCACAACCGTGAAGGTCGCACCGTTATCACCGATCACGGTCGCCGGGGTGGCATAACTCGCGTTGGTCGCGCCCGAGATGTTCACGCCGCCCTTCTTCCACTGGTAACTCATCGGCGCCGTGCCGCTCGCGGTCACCGAGAACGTCGCCGTCTGTCCCGCCGTCACCGTCGCATTGGCCGGCTGGCTGGACACCGTCGGGGCCACCGCCGCCGCCGTCTGCACGGTCAAGGTCGCACCATTCGAGGTCACCGCACCCGCGCTGTTGGTCACCACCACGGTGAACACCGCGCCGTTGTCGCCGCTCACGGTCGCCGGAGTGGTGTAGCTCGCACTGGTTGCGCCA
>Ga0335395_10001133_pt1 | contig 16943 bp, 14 predicted proteins | sample MAT02_FD_205744 | JGI IMG/M metagenome (GOLD analysis project Ga0335395, IMG submission 205744) | Freshwater microbial communities from Lake Fryxell liftoff mats and glacier meltwater in Antarctica - MAT-02 (spades assembly) (version 2) ...
ATTACTACGGACATACAAGTTGTAAATCCTAATTCTCGCCAATGGGTAATCTTGCCATCTAGAATTGCTTCTCGGTAAAAAGTAGAAATAGTAGCTAGGGGATTTAACCAAAATACCCAATTACGCCAAGCTTCAGGAATTACTTCTGTAGGATAAACGATCGGTGTGACATAGAACCAAAGATTAATTAAGACCCCTAGAGTCTGGGGAATATCTCGGATAAAGACAGTCAACCCGGCGGCCAGATAGCCAAAACCGGCGGTGATTAATAATTGGGGAATCCAAACCAAGGGTAAAAGAGCGATCGTTCCTTGAATCTTCCCTGTCAATACCAACATAAAACCCAAGAGAGTAAGTAAACCAAAGGTACTTTCCACAAAGGCCGTTAAAATCGGTACTAAGGGTAATAATCCCAAGGGGAAGACCACTTTTTTAACTAAATTTGGCTGATTTACCACCGAAGTTGCCGCTTGCAAAAATCCAACACTAAAGGCACTCCAAGATAACAATCCGGCAAATAACCACAGCCCAAAAGCCAAGCTATCATTATCGTGGACACCCCTCGTAGTCAGCCGTACCTTGAGGATAATAGAAAAGACGTAGGTGAAAATTAATAGCTGGGCTAGCTGATTGAGAATTGTCCAGAAATTGCCCAAAAAAGACCCCCGATACTTTCCCTCTAGATCCCTCTGTACCAGAGCTTTTAGTAGATCTATTTTTTGCCACAAACCTTGATCGATGGGCAAATACTCCGCAATTCTACTCCCCATTTTCTGCAAAAATAATAATGCCAAAACTTTTCTCCTTCCCGGTGAGTTTACCATCTTAACCAGTTAGGCTAGAGATCCTACCACAAACTTTAGACTAATCAGGGAGCTAACAAGTTTCTTTTGATAACCTTAACAATGCCGAAAATCTCCAAATGTATGTCAGGATAGTTCAGGATATTGTTGAATGAGTTAACCATACAGATTAAAAGTTACGCAAATTCTCTAGATTTTTCGATCAAACTCCTTACATTGAACTCTCTAAATCGCATACCTTAAACAGAATGAAACCCGAAGTTATAGAATTTAAAGTTGGCTCTCCCCTAAACCGTCCTCCAGTCCCTAACTACACACCTCAAGCTATTACAGATCCAGAGGTATTGAACGATTCAATCATGGCTAGGTTCCAAACTCGCATCTACTCCAGAGGCGAGGTGGTTGTTCCTTCAGTTCCTTCTTTGGTGGATTATTTTGTACAGGGATTTAGTGAAATTTTTACGGCGATCGGCAAGGCTTTCTCTCCTGAAGAACTGCAAACCCTGAGAGATATTCTTTTGCCCCAACTAGAACAAGGTTTTCAAGCTTCCCCCCACTCTAACGTTATTCTCCGCTACGAACCCAGCGAAACGGGAGGATTGACCTATAACATCTCTAATGTAGTCGCCTCCATGACTGACCAGTACAAAACTTGGGTAGATACCAGAGAGCCGCCCCTGTTTGGCTCTCACCCAGATACGAAATTACTAGAAGTAGCCAAATCCTTGGGTAGTCCCCACCAGATTAATAAAATAAATATCTTAGATATTGGTGCTGGCACTGGACGCAATACTTTACCCTTAGCCCGGATGGGTTATCCCGTGGATGCCCTAGAGATGACCCCAATTTTTGCCGAACAGATTGAGACTGCTGCCCAAGCCGAGCAACTGCCAGTCCGGGTGTACAATGCCGATATACTTAGTCCTTTGGTACGCATGGCTCCTGCCTTCTATAGTTTGGCTGTAGCAGCAGAGGTAGTCTCCCATTTCCGGGATGCAGATCAGTTACGGTTACTACTGGCGAAGATGTGTGATGGCCTGCATTCAGGGGGGATTGTCCTGTTCAATACTTTTTTATGTGTAGATGGCTATGAACCAGACCAGCTAACTAGGGAGATGTCGGAGGTGAATTGGTCTACTATTTTTACTCGTGAGGATGTTGCCTATGCCATGCATGATTTACCTCTGCAACTTTTAGAAGAAGTTCCGGTTTATGATTATGAGAAGGCGAATTTACCTGCTGAGGCTTGGCCGCCTACGGGTTGGTTTGATAACTGGGCAAATGGGCGGGATTTATTTTGGCTCCCAGACCAAAAACCACCTATGGAATTACGCTGGTTCGTCTGCCGCCGTCTTTAGTTTAGTGCTTAATTTATTTAATCTATGCAGTTTGTTACTGATCCGCAAATTCTCAGACAAGCAGCGATTGATCGCCACCAATACCGTTTTTATTACAGTGGCAGATTAGTTGTCCCTTGTGTTCCTAGCCTTTTGGAAGAGTATATAGAGCAATTTCACCAAGTATTTACTGCGGTGGGTAAGCCCTTTTCTGCTGAAGAATTAGATGGTCTAAGGGAGCTAATTGCCGATAATTTAGAACAAGGTTATGCAGCTTCGACCCATGCCAGCTTGGTTTTAGAATACCAACCCGCTCCTTATCCCTCTGGGGCTTTGACCTATAATATCTCTACGGTGATTGGTTCCGTGGCGGGGCAATATCAAGGCTGGCTCCAAGAGCGGGAACTGCCTCTATTTCGTCCCTATGCCGATGCTAAGGCGATCGATCTCGCCGCAAAATTAGGGGAGCCATCCCAAGTAAGAATCCTCGAAATTGGCCCCGGTATGGGGCGGAATACTTTGCCTTTGGGCAGATTAGGCTATCAAGTGGATGCCCTAGAAATAACCGCAGAGTTTGTTGAACATATCCAGCAGGAAGTAGCTCTGGAGGGTCTAAACATCAATGCTCGCCAAGGAGATTTTCTCGATCCCTTAGTCCGGTTTCCGCCCCTAGCTTATCAAATGGTATTCGCCTCGGAAGTAGTTCCCCATCTCCACGATCGAGATCAACTTAGGTTGATGTTTGCCAAGGTATCGGACTATCTCCAGCCGGGGGGGATATTCTTGTTTAATACTCTCTTGCCCATCGGGGATTATGTGCCCGATCGCACGGTGCGAGAGTTATCTGTAGTGCATTGCTGTAGTCTATTTACTAAAGATGAGATTTTTACTGCTCTAGCAGGATTGCCCCTCCAATACGTAATGGAAGAATCTCAAATAGAATACGAAAAAGCTCACCAACCTGCTGATGCTTGGGAGCCAAAAAATCTAGGTTGGTTTGGGCTATGGTCGACTGGGGGCGGGTTATTTGCTCTGCCAGAGGGACAAAAGCCGCCGATCGAATTATCTTGGGTCTTGCTCCAAAGAAAATAAAATACGACTTAGGCATTAGCTACGAAATGTAGGGGCAATTCATGAATTGCCCCTAGGAATAATTAAGGCTTTCAGGCGGTTTTGCGTAAATCCCACAAAATACATGCACCTCTGATTGTCGGCAAGATTTTTTAAGCAAAAATAGCTCTATCTCTTTCTGGATAAAGGTTTAGGTTTTATAGCAGATTGCAATCTGATAAGCTACGCCCTTGATCTTCAAGTCCCCCTTAAAAAGGGGGATTTAGGGGGATCCTCTAACCACACATCTGAACGCAAATTGCTGTAATTATTAACGACGTACAGCGCCAGTAAAACCAGCCGCTTTGAATTGTTCCAACTTTAGAGGTTCTGGCTGATTAGCAGGGACACTAATACGGAGTTCAAATTCACTTGTACCCGGAGGGATTTGCTCGATCGCCCCTAGCCTTGTTCGATTTTCCATCACAGAATTACCATTAGCGTCATAAATTCGCCCAAAAATATCCGCATTTACGACCGATCGCTTAGAAGTATTCTCGGCCGTACCAGTCACCAAGAAACACTTAGCCGCCGTAAAATTACCCGCACTCACAGTCCCTTCTGCCAATTCTGGAGGACATTCGTGGTATTGAATATTAGAAAGAGGAATTTGAGTCAAAGCCAAAGCAGCCGGAGTCCATACATAACTAACCAGCCACAAACCCCAAGTAATAAGAGCAATCAAAAAGCTAGAAAAAGCCATAGGAATTTATATTTTTATATTTAAATAACAAAGGAGAACTAGCAAACCTAGCTCTCCCCTAATCCGCGGAAAATTGAAAATAAAATAATTAGCCTTCTACTACAATTTTGCCAACCATACCTGCACCTCTATGGGGCTGACAGAAATAGGTATAGGTTCCTACAGGAGCATCGCCGGGAATAGTAGTTTCATAAGCTTCACCAGCAGTAAACATTAACTTAGACTTAGACAACTTAGCAGCGAGAGTACCATCGCCACCGGGAATGCCTGCGGTGTCAAATACTGCATTGTGGGGGCCAAGTTTGTTCATTTCCCACTTCACGGTATCACCGGGCTTGACAGAAATACTAGCAGGGACAAAAACTAGCTGTCCATTATCAGAACCCATTTTTACAGTGTAGGTTTCTGCTGCGGCAGGAGCTACGGAAAAAACAAAACTGCTAACAATTAAAAAGAGTGTAGATAGAAATACGCCTATTAAACGAGGCATTGTTACTGTAAATTTCATGGTTTCCTCTAGGATTTGGAAATTATTTTCAATTTAATATTTTACTTATTGACGTAGCCTTTCCCTTAAAGAATCGTAGGGTTAATGTCTACTTAAGCTTCTTCTATAGTACTACAACACGTCAAACATTAGGATAATAAATCTAAAAGGAGCATCAAAAATTAAACACTATAAATCAAACTTAGTGCTGCCCCAGCCCGGAGCTTTTTGGGCAGCCCGGAGGACAAAATCCGCCAAATTTTCGATCTCTGTCATCGATTAAATAGAAGCTGTAGGTTTTAGCTAGGGACATGAAGCTAAAACCATTGATAGCTATAAATTTTGATTTGAGTATACTAAAAAATTACTTGGAAAATTTAGATAAAAGTTAGGTTTTTTCAAGGAAAAAGTAAGCCAATCCTCCTTAAATAATCCCTAACTAGTTATATACCTTTCCTCCACCCCACATTTTGCCAAGAATTTTAGGCTGTAAGAGAATATGACCAGCAATTACCTTGAGGTCTTCATCTTTAAGATTTCGCATCCGGGGGTAAATATCGGCACTCTCTATACTAGGATGTAACTCTGCAATGCCCACTTCCCCATCGTAGGTGGTGGGGTGTTGCATATAGTCTACTAATCCGGCAATGTTATCCCGGCGGGGAGTTGCTCCAGCCAGACTATCTGGCCCTAAGCTCACGTTAGGGTCTGTTTTGGTTTTGCCCCCAGCATGACACTGAGCGCAAGCAAAGTTAAATAATTCTTTACCTTTAGTGACATCTTCTAGACTAAGGACAGTGGTTTCTCCCTTATCGTTTAAGGTGACAGTCCGTAGTTCTGAGCTGAGTTCGATCGCCCATGCACTACCCATAGCTATATGAAATGTAAAAAAAACTGTAACTACAGCGAGTAATATCAATCGCTTTAACATATGTTTCCTCTTCTAATCTTATTCAAACTTTCTCCCAGTTACCACAACGAAATTTTGACGGTAAACTAAGTAGATTTTAAGACATTATGTAGTCAATTTATCCACAGGGCGAAGAGGCTCATCATTTCAGATCATTTTTAACTAGAAGTTTTGCCGTTGCCTAGATGATTTAGTGAGTTATCTATTCTCTCATTTTTTGAAGAAGTTAAGTTAAGAATTATTGCTTTAGCATCTTCTAGAGGCAATCTAGTGGACGGGGATCTATAGGCAATCCCCAGCCGATCGCACAAATGTAGCACCTGCTCAACCCCAACTTGGTAATCAGTAGCTAATTCTTGAATTGATAAGTCAGCAAATCCCATTATTATGCTCTCTTGATAATATTGCTGAAATCCTCTCCGCAGAGCGGGGGGGATTCTTACTTTTTTAACACCATCCCCTCTGATTAATATTCTGGAATTAGAATTGCTTGCTCTTCCTCTTCTTGCTCAGCGATTAAAGAAATCACAAAAGGTAAGTTAGCCCCCTGAAGACCCCGACAAATTCGCTGGGGTGTTTCTGGCAAAATTACAAAGAGCGGATAAAGGCGATCGGTCACTTCGCTATAGATGTGTTGTTGACCGTCGGGCATAATCCATTCATAATCCTGCTCTAGTAGTACCTGGGTCTGCCGCCATCGACCCAATAGGTCAGAAAAATCTTCCTCAGGACGATGAATAAATATAAAAATCTCCCCATCCATTTTTACCTGCCACTCTGGGTCACAGAGAACAATTGCTAGGTCGCAGGGCAACTGAACAGCAGTTTTTTCACCCCCTAGATAAGCAGTTTCAGAGTTTGGTTTCTTGCCCCGAATTTTAACTACAGGCAAGGGAATTGTCACCATACTAGCCTCTGGACGGCGCATACTCGGCAACATTTCTAGATAGGGACGGAATTGTTTTAGCAGGGCGATCGCTCCCTCGTGGTGGCAATACTCCGCTAGTAATTGTTCATAACTAGATTTTTTGTAATACATGACCTTGATTTCAGGGTAGTCATAAACTTGATCGCTTCTTAGCCCATCTTATCAAACATCCCAAAGAGAGGTAGGTACATAGATAGTAAGATTACCGCCACCATCCCCGCCAGACCCACCATCATAATCGGCTCCAGAATACTAGTCAGGGCTTTTACAGCCTGCTCTACTTCTTCTTCATAGAAATCCGCTACCTTCATTAACATGGCATCTAATTGTCCTGTTTCTTCCCCAATGGAAATCATTTGGATCGACATAATTGGGAAGACATTGGCTTTTTGTAGGGCAATACTCATCATGCCCCCCTGTTCAATTTCTGCCATACAGCCGGCTACGGCATTGGTAATAACTTGATTACCAGCAGTTTCCTTTACGATTTCTAGGGAGGTTAAAATAGGCACACCGGAACGGGTTAAAGTTCCAAAGGTGCGGCTAAAACGAGCGATCGCAGATTTTTCATTTAAGTCTCCCAATATAGGAGCTTTAAGGAGCAGTCCATCAATTTGGACTCTCCCTAGAGGGGTTTTATAATAGAGTTTAAAAGCATTAATTGTCCCAAAAATTACAGCTATAACCATAATAATCCAGAAATTCTGCTTAGGGGGAGGCAGGAAAGGCCCCCGGAGAACTTCACTAATATTCATCATTACTTGAGTTAAGAGAGGCAGTTCGCCCCCCAAGCTGGCAAACACATTGGCAAAAATTGGTAGTAGAAATACTGTCATGCCTATAAACACAATGAAGGCAATAAAACCAACCACCGTAGGATAAGCCATAGCGGATTTAACTTGTCCTTGGAGGCGAGCCGTATCTTCTAGTACCTTAGCCAATCGGTTTAATACTTCATCTAATACCCCACCAATTTCCCCTGCCTGTACCATGCTGATGTAGAGCTTATCAAAGCATTCTGGATGCTTGGCCATGGCTACAGAGATATCTGTCCCTTGTTGCACTTCAGCACTAATGGCCACAAGGGCTTTTTTTAATTTGGGATTAGCACATTGCTCAGATAGCACCCCCAAGCAGCGTACCATTGCCACCCCGGCATTGACCATTGCCGCAAATTGTCGAGAAAATACGGCTTTATCCTTAACACTAACGGAAGAAAAATCGAAGGAGAATTTAAAACCTGTCTTCTCTTGGAGTTCTCGGACAGAGTAGCCTTTACTCCGCAGCATTGCGCTGGCTTCGATCAGGCTTTTGGCGACTACTTTTTCTTTTTTATTTTTCCCGGCTTGGTCTCGAACTTCGGCAATATAGGTAGGCATTGGTACATTCCTTGGCTGATCAGTAGAGTACTAGTAGTTTTTGGGCTTATTACACTTACCAGTAAAGTATTTATAGTTTTGAGGCGGCGATCGAAGCAGAACTGCCTCCTAAGAGCCGCTGCAATTCATCAGGTTTAGCGGCCTTACTCATGGCTGCTTCAAAGCTAATTCCCCCGTTTTTAACATAGCCGGCTAGGGCCTGCTCCATAGTCTGCATTCCCATTTTCATTCCAGTCTGGATGGAGCCATACATCATACTGGTTTTACCTTCCCGCATCAGGTTGGCGATCGCTGGAGTGACGATCATAATTTCTTGTACCATTACCCGGCCATACTCACCAGGTTTGACATTTTTCTTAGGGCAGAGGCACTGACTAAATACGGCTAGGAGGGATTGGGATAACTGAGCCCGGATCTGGGGTTGTTGGATTGGCGGGAATACATCCAGAATCCGGTCGATCGTACTAGCTGCGGAGTTGGTATGGAGAGTCCCAAAGACCAAATGCCCGGTTTCAGCAGCAGAGATGGCTAGGGCAATGGTTTCTAGATCCCGCATTTCTCCCACCAAGATAATATCTGGGTCTTGACGCAAAGCTCCCCGCAGGGCATTAGCAAAACTTTTGGTATCTTCACCCCTAGCCCGTTGGTGAAATAAACTTTTAACATTAGGGAACACATACTCGATCGGGTCTTCTACCGTCAGCACATGCTCTGCCCTAGTGCGATTAATTAAATCTAACATGGCAGCCATAGTGGTAGTTTTACCAGAACCGGTCTGCCCCGTTACTAGAACTAATCCTCTAGGCCGGTGAGTCATCTCCCGCACAATATCTGGTAAGCCCAACATATCAAAGTTAGGAATCTTAGAAGATAAAGCCCGCATACAAGCAGCGTAGGAGCCTCTCTCTTTATATACATTCAAGCGAAATCTTGCCAGACCCTTGACCCCATAGGAAGAATCTAGCTCCCAGTTCATTTCCAAATCTTTCCGTTGCTGGTTGTTCAGCATACTAAAAATTAAGCGCTGGGCATCTTGGGAAGTCAGTATTTCGCCAAACTGAGGTTGGGGGCCTAGTTTGCCGCTGACTCGAAAGTAAAGGGGCGCGCCAGCTTGAATATGAACATCGGAGCCGCCTTGCTCCACAAGGCTTTCAAGAATGTCCTCAATCATTAGTTCCATAGCGTGTAAATCTCCGTATTGCTATCTAGTTTTAATATGCCCTGATTTGAGCTTCGATCGCACTTTGTAATTTAAGTTGTAAAACCTGCCTATCTCTACCCTATTACTGTTCTTGAAAACGAGGAGTCATGCAGTAGGGGCAGTCAATCCATTCTTGCTTGAGTTCGGCATTACAGGTACGGCAAGTAAGTACTGCTTTCCGTTTTGCTTTCAACTCAGACTCTAATCCAGAATCGGTGAAAGTTACCCGTTCTACTTCTTCTAAAGTCGTGTGTCCCTGCTGGACTAGTTCTAGACTATAGGCCAAGAGGGTTTTCATCCCATCTTCCACAGCAGCTTCCTTAATAGCAGTAGTAGGTGCAGCTTCGTTAATGAGGGTTTGCAAGCGCTCGGTCACCCGCATAAATTCATAAACCCCAACCCGCCCTTTATAGCCGACACCACTACATTTTTTGCATAGGGTATTCTTAGCCCGGAGACCAGCAATTTGATCCTTAGGAATTGTGTTGGCTTTATAAATAGTAATTTCGTTGTCTGAGGAAGCGGCTAGGCCAAATCTGGCCAGTTCTTCCCTGGTGGGGGTGTAGGGGACTCGGCATTCAGTGCAGACTTTCCGCATGAGCCTTTGAGCTAATACACCTAATAATGCCCCGCCTACCATGAAAGGTTCCACGCCCATTTCATCTAGCCTAGCGATCGCCCCTGCCGCATCGTTGGTGTGTAAGGTTGTTAGTACTAAATGGCCTGTCAAAGCTGCCTCGATCGCCGTCTTGGCAGTTTCCTTATCTCTAGTTTCTCCCACCAGAATTACATCCGGGTCTTGACGCATAAAAGCCCGGAGAATATTCGGAAAATCTAGACCTTTTTCCCGAATTACTTGGACTTGGGTAATTCCGGGCAGAGCATACTCGATCGGGTCTTCTGCGGTACTAATATTAACGGCGGGATCATTTCTTTCGGCTAATACTGAGTAGAGACTAGTCGATTTACCAGAACCTGTCGGCCCGGTAACAAGAATTAAGCCAAAGGGACGACTGGCAACATCCCTAACCATCTGGAGGGTTTCGGGATCTGTAATTAGTTTGTCTAAGCCTAGCTGAGTAGCTGAGTTATCAAGAATCCGTAAAACTATCTTTTCTCCATAACGGCTGGGGAGGCAGTTGACCCGAAAATCTACCTTTCTACCTTGGAATACCCGGCGAATTTTGCCATCTTGGGGCGATCGACGCTCGGCAATATTTAACTCCGCCATAATCTTAAACCGGGCTGCCACGGAGGAGGCAATTTTCTTCGGTAGGGGATCAAAGGCTTCTTGAAGCACACCATCCTTGCGGTAACGAACTCGCAGAGCTTCCTCTTGAGGTTCGAGGTGAATATCAGAAACGCCTTCTTGGATAGCTCTGGCTAAGATTTTGTTCACAAGATTGACGATCGGAGCTCCTTCTGCTGCTTTTTCAGAACCCAAATCCTCCTCGTTGGTATTATAAGCCTCCTCGTCTATATCTAAGGTACTTAAACCCTCTATGTCCTCAGATACGTCCACAGATTTGGCAATCTTGGTTTCTTCTCCTATTCTTAGCTTTTCATCAAGATAATAGGAAATTAATTTCTGATAATCTTCAATACTAATGACCATCCGTTGGAGAGATATTCCTTGGGGACGCAGGATCCGATTGAGGTCATCCTGAGCACTGAGATTATCCGGCTCCACCATCGCAATCAAAGCCACAGGCGGGGTAGATTCATCATTTCTGTCTACCGGCAGCAGCTTTGCTCGCCGACAGATATCTAGAGGTATTAAAGATTCAATTAAGTCGCTGACAGTGATGGGGTCAATCTCCCGAATTTCTGGATCAAGGGACTCTACGCCATAAAGGATTTTTAGCTCAAATAGTTGCTGTTTTTTGTACTGTCTCAGCAACTCTGGGGGCATCTGCTTACCCGTAAGGCCTTCTAATACTTCTACTAGGGGGCGATTACCTTTACGAGATTCTGTCAAAGCCTGTTTCATTTGATCTGGCTCGACATAGCCAGCCTGAATTAGTTTATTCCCAAAGGGGGAAAATTCATTGCGAACCACCAAAGCACGTCGTTGAGAGGAGGATTGAGTCATAGAGCCGGATGTAGATATCTCCTTATCATCATCATTCCCAATAATCCAGTAATTTTACTAGTCAAAAGTTTAAATCAAAAACTTAAATTTTGATAGCTTATTAAGATTGATATTCCTTAGCATAACTGACATCAGGGAAACTGACTTAATTTCTCTCAAGCTTTTTTCTCAGGAAGTTAGATATCCCAGAAGACAGGATTGCGACATTTTGAGCGATAATATATGAAACCCGCTTCAGATTGTCCTAATACTTGTTTTTATAGTACTCAGGGTTATGCAATATGAACCCTCCATCTTGATCTGGTGTTAGTGCTAGCGGTAATAATGTGATAGTTTGCTGTTTTGCAAAATTGAATCAAGGGGAACTATGAACGAGCCAGAACAACAGCTAGATAATATAGACCACGATACACAGGAGCCGGGGAAAGAAGTAATTGCCCCGCCCCTAGAAGATATTGAAGACATTAGTGGGGCAGCCGATATGGATGTGCCAGATTTTAGTGCTGATCCGGCTCCTGCTGGTTCTGAGGCTGCCTACTGGGAAGCTATGGCCGCAGATTTCACCCAGGCGGATGAGGCAACGATCGTTTTAACGGCTCTCCAACAAGAAAATCTAATTCTTAAAACTCAACTAGAGGAGCGGGGACAGCAATTAGAGGGAAGTAAATCTCAGTATGCTCGCCTAGGGGCTGATTTTGAAAACTTCCGCAAGCGTACCCTCAAGGAAAAAGAAGATGCGGAGATTCAAATAAAAGGGGCAACTATTAAGGAACTGTTGCCGGTAGTAGATAACTTTGATCGGGCTCGATCGCATATCAAACCCCAAAATGATGGGGAGATGAATATCCACAAAAGCTACCAGAGTGTATACAAGCAATTAGTAGATTGTCTAAAACGAGTGGGAGTTTCCCCTATGCGTCCAGAGGGAGAGCCTTTTGATCCTAATTTTCATGAAGCAGTAATGCGGGAAGCCACGGCAGAATATCCAGAGGGGGTCGTGGTGGAACAATTAGTCCGGGGATATACCTTGGGCGATCGAGTCCTGCGCCATGCTATGGTCAAAGTTGCTGCTCCCCCAGAAGATGCTCCCATCTCATCCTCTGCTGATGAGGGTGTATCAGAGAGTTAATCTAGGAAAATATTGTGATTAACGGGATTAAAATGCAACTATTTGCAAAAAACTGAATAACATAGGGAATAATATAGCTACGTAAATTTGAGTAATCCCCATTACTTAAGCAACTGTTAACTAAGAAGAAAATTAACTTTAAAGTCCTATGGGAAAAGTCATCGGCATCGACCTAGGAACCACTAATAGCTGTCTTGCGGTACTAGAAGGCGGCAAGCCCATTGTCATTGCTAATTCAGAAGGGGCAAGGACGACACCTAGTATTATTGGATTTGGGAAGGGAGACGAGCGATTAATAGGAGACCCAGCCAAGCGTCAATCTGTCACCAATGCCGAAAATACGGTTTATAGTATTAAGCGTTTCATTGGTCGCCGCTGGGATGATACGGTGGAAGAAAGATCTCGTGTTCCCTATAACTGTATCCGGGGTAGAGATGATACCGTTGATGTGCAGATCCGGGGACAAAACTACACCCCCCAAGAAATCTCGGCGATGGTACTCCAGAAATTGAAGCAGGATGCAGAAAATTTCCTAGGAGAAACTGTTACTCAAGCAGTAATTACTGTCCCAGCCTACTTTACCGATGCCCAGCGCCAAGCAACTAAGGATGCTGGCACGATCGCTGGCCTAGAAGTTTTACGAATCATCAATGAACCTACTGCTGCTGCCCTTGCCTACGGCATGGACAAACTAGAGCAAAACCAATTAATCCTCGTATTTGATCTAGGGGGTGGAACTTTTGATGTATCTATCCTACAACTAGGCGATGGAGTTTTTGAGGTAAAAGCTACCTCTGGCAACAATCATTTAGGGGGAGATGATTTTGATAATGTCCTTGTGCAATGGATGAGGCAAAAATTCCAAGAAACAGAGGGTGTTGATCTAGCTCAAGATAAAGTTGCCCTCCAACGCCTCCGGGAAGGAGCGGAAAAAGCGAAAGTCGAGCTTTCTGGGATGAATACTACGACGATTAATTTACCCTTTATTACTGCTGATGCTAGGGGGCCAAAGCATCTAGAGATGGATCTAACTCGTGCTGAGTTTGAAGAATTAGTTAGGGATTTAGTCGATAGCACCATTCAACCAGTGATGCAAGCTCTCAAGGATGCAGAACTCAAACCTAATGATATTGAGAAAATTATTCTTGTGGGTGGCTCCACCCGGATTCCCGCTGTCCAAGAAGCTATCAAAAAATTCTTTGGGGGGCGATCGCCCGATCGTTCTGTTAACCCTGACGAGGCAGTGGCCGTAGGAGCAGCAGTCCAAGGGGGAGTTTTAGGGGGTGAAGTAGAAGACCTCCTCCTCCTAGATGTTACCCCCCTATCTTTGGGGATTGAAACCTTAGGGGAAGTATTCACCAAGATTACCGAGCGCAATACTACTATCCCGACTACCAAATCCCAAATTTTCTCCACAGCTACTGATGGGCAAACTACTGTAGAAATTCATGTTCTCCAAGGAGAGCGGGCGATGGCCAAGGATAATAAAAGTCTTGGTAAATTTCTGCTCACGGGCATCCCTCCCACACCTAGAGGTATTCCCCAGATCGAAGTATCCTTTGAAATTGATGTTAATGGAATTCTCAAGGTATCTGCCACCGATCGAGGTACAGGCAGGGAGCAAAGTATTCGCATTACCAACACAGGGGGATTAAGTAATGCGGAAATTGAACGTATGCGTCAAGAGGCAGAAAATTATGCTGATGTCGATCGTCGCCGTCTCCTAATGGTAGAAGTGAAAAATCAGGCAGATAACCTCATCCAAAGTTATCAATCTACCTTGACAGATAACCCAGATATGATTAATCGTTCCTTTAAAGTAGAGATGGATAGCAAGCTGGAGCAATTACGGGCAGTATTTGCTAATGATTCCAGTGATTTAGATACGGCAAAAGCCATAGTAGAGGAGTTCCAGCAAATGCTCTTCTCAGTTGGAACTGCGGTATACCAGAAATCTCCCGGTATTACCCCTAGTAATGCTACGGAAACCACCGAATATGTGGATGGTTACGATGATGCAACTGTTAGTGTCGAGTTTAGCGGTAGTTCTGCCACCGGAGATGATGACTTTATCTTTGATTTTGATGATGATGCCACCATCACTGCGGATTATGAGCCAGTAGACTAAGACAATTACTATCCAACTAGAGTCTAGATTTTAAGAAATTCTCGTAAAACCTACGAATTTTGATTCCTAGGAAAGTATCAACTTACCTTTAGACTTGAAACCATAAAATTAAAAAACTCAAAAAATGCCTTAATATTTAAACATGAGAGTGTCAAGCTAGAGTTAGAATTAAAACTTAAGCACACAAAACTTTTGTAGGCAAGTCCCTCTTAGACTAGCAAGAAACCGAATTGTACTTGCAGCATGAACTTGCGGCATAAAAAGGGCAAAAACAAACAAAATAATTCAAATCCACCTACTATGGCACGCGATTTTTATGAAACTCTCGGTGTCTCCCGTGATGCTGATAAGGAAGAGCTAAAGCGAGCTTACCGTCGCCTAGCTCGAAAGTACCACCCGGATGTCAACAAAGAATCGGGGGCAGAAGAGCAGTTTAAGGAAGTTAATCGTGCTTATGAAATTCTTTCTGAGCCAGAAGCTAGAGCTAGATATGATCGCTTTGGGGAAGCTGGTGTAGCTAGTGGTGCTGGTGGCTTTGGAGATATGGGAGATATGGGTGGCTTTGCCGATATCTTTGAAAGCTTCTTTAGTGGGTTCGGGGGTGCTGCTCCCCAACAACAAAGGCGCCGGGGTGGCCCGGTAAAAGGAGAAGACCTACGCCTAGACCTAAAACTAGAATTTCGAGAGGCAATCTTTGGGGGCAAGAAAGAAATTCGTATTCCTCACCAAGAAAGCTGTACCGTCTGTAATGGCACTGGCGCAAAACCCGGTACAGGCACTCGCACCTGCCCGACCTGTAGTGGTAGTGGGCAAGTCCGCCGGGCGACTCGTACTCCTTTTGGTAGTTTTACTCAAGTTTCTGTTTGTCCTACCTGTAATGGCGAAGGACAGATTATTGAAGAAAAGTGTGATGCTTGCGGCGGGGCGGGGCGGAAACAAGAAACTAAAAAACTAGAAATTTCCATCCCTGCTGGGGTTGATAATGGCACACGGCTCCGGGTGTCTAAGGAAGGGGATGCCGGATTGCGAGGAGGAGTTCCGGGCGATCTGTATGTATACCTATTCATTGAAGAAGATGTAGAATTTCACCGGGAGAGCATTAGTGTCCTTTCAGAAATTAAAATTAGTTATCTTCAAGCAATTTTGGGCAGTACTTTACAGGTAAATACAGTAGATGGCCCTGAAGATTTAACTATTCCTCCAGGGATTCAGCCGGGAACTGTACTTACCTTGGAAGCTCATGGGGTGCCGATTTTGGGTAATCCTGTGAAGCGGGGAGATCACTTAATTACTGTTACGATCGATATTCCTACCCGTATTGCTCCTGAGGAGCGAGATCTTCTCCAGCAGTTGGCCAAAATTCGGGGCGATCGCATTGGCAAGGGTGGTATAGAAGGATTCCTTGGCGGTCTTTTTAAGTAATTCTCCTGAGAATAATAACTACGCATAATATTAGGGGTAGTTATTTTGGGAAACCTCTTGCAGAAACCTCTGAATTTCCCTAGCTGACTCTTGATCTAGGCTTACTTCCTGATCATGCGGAAGTAGCAATTTATGCAGTTCGGCTGTGGGAGTTAATGCCGCATAGGTACGAATCAGAGCGATCGCCTCGGTGTCATCTTCAGGCGTTTGGAGAAGTAGAGTAGGGGCTTTTAGTTTTTCTAGATAGCGATCGACCATTTCTCCAGAAATTTCCACTGGACGACGCTGGAATAACAAACGACAGGACATCGGATGGAATTGCAATTTCTGGCGCAATTTTAATAGCTCTTGGACTTGTGGTGATATTCCAAAAAGCTTTACCCAAGGGGCCACAAATTTTAAGCCCCAATATAGTAAAGGTATCGGACTTAGTAAGGCTCTTTCCCTTGACCATCGTCTGCCCAACTCTGGTGGTTGGACTCCTTCGGGAGACAATAAAATTAGTCCTTTTATCTGCTCCGGGTGCTGAAGAGCATAACTGACGGCAAGCCAAGCTCCTAAGGAATGACCCACCAGATAAACTTGATGCAGATTGAATCTTGCCAAATATTCTCGAAGATATTCTACCTGTAAGGCAATTGAATACCCTATCTTAGGATGTTCTGATTCTCCACAACCTAGTAAATCTAGAGCAAAACAATGATAATTTTCTCCCAAGTAAGACAGAATTCCTGACCATTGACTACTATCCTGCCAAGTACCATGCAAGAAAATAACTACTTCTCCCTGTCCTGTTTCTCGCCAAAAAATCTTCCCTAGGGATAAACGTGTATGAGCATGGCTAAGGTAGGACATGGTTGTAGAAGTTGAAAATAAGGAGAGAAGAATTAGAGTACTTTGTAGGTGTTTGACATCCTCACCGACCTGAAGGCACGGTGATTCCTAAGACTCACAACTTAGGTTTCTGCTTCATAGCACCAGCCTTAACAGATTTACTCTGTTCAGGTCTTACAGTCGCTCCACAGACTGACACGGCAAGCCCTGCCGCCAAAATATTCCTTGCTGCATTGATATCTCGATCATGGTTAGTCCCACACTTAGGACACTCCCACTCTCGAATATTCAAAGGCAGCTTTTCCACAACGTGACCACAATGCCCACACCTCTTAGAACTAGGAAACCATCGGTCAATCTTGACAAAAGTACGACCATACCAGCCGCACTTGTATTCAAGTTGCCTGACCAGTTCCCCCCAGCTAGCATTACTGATAGCAAGGGCAAGTTTGTGGTTTTTGACCATATTCTTCACAGCCA
>Ga0335395_10001140_pt1 | contig 16875 bp, 14 predicted proteins | sample MAT02_FD_205744 | JGI IMG/M metagenome (GOLD analysis project Ga0335395, IMG submission 205744) | Freshwater microbial communities from Lake Fryxell liftoff mats and glacier meltwater in Antarctica - MAT-02 (spades assembly) (version 2) ...
TTTTTGATGAGGATTATCACCATAGCGGAGTTCCTGTTCGAGCGGTAAGCTGAGTGTGAAATTACAGCCCGTGCCGGTGCGGCATTGGCCGAGGTAATTGGTGATCGCAGCATCGTATTGTGAAGTCCGGTGGAAAACTTTTACTGCGAGTTGCTCGCGGAAGCCCTTGGTGGTGTTTCCGCCGTTTTCCTTCATCTCCTCGATCACCCGCGAGTAGTCCGCAGGATCGACGATGACGGTGACGCTGACGTTGTTCTTTGCTGCACTGCGCAACATCGAGGGACCACCGATATCAATATTCTCGATGGCTTCTTCAAGAGTCACATTCGGATTTGCGACAGTTTTTTCAAATGGATATAAGTTCACTACTACCAGATCAATCGGCGGAATATCGTGAGCAAGTGCTTGTGCGACGTGCTCCTTGTCATCGCGGCGGTGGAGCAAACCACCGTGCACTTTCGGGTGAAGAGTTTTGAGACGACCATCAAAAAGCTCGGGAGCGCTGGTGAATTCGGATACATCGATCACCGGCAAGCTCGCCTCGCGCAATGCTTTGGCTGTGCCGCCAGTGGAAAGGAGTTCCACGCCCAGCTCGTGAAGTTCTTTCGCGAAATCAGCGAGGCCTGTTTTATCGGAGACGGAAAGCAATGCGCGGGTAATTGGCATAAAAATTTTATTATCAAAGACTTAGGCGCTGCGCAGCGGAGTTGCCGGACAGCGCGCACCTCGTAACGAACCCGCCGCCCCCCGGCAAGAGCAATAGCTAGGGAACCGACGGCGTTAAAATGAACAGTCTTTTGACCTCACCGTTTGCTGACGACGGGCTGCGCTAGCAAACTTGTGTAATCGAGCAGGATGTTTTTGGCTTCGTTCAAAATAATTTGATCCGCCGTGATGCTAACCGCAATGGCATCGGCATTTTCTGAGTTTTCGCTGGTCGTGGGCTTTTTCGGTTTCACGAGCTCACCGAGGCCAGGTAGGAGGGCGGTTTTCACCGTGATCTCGTAGGCAGCAGGAAGCGGAGTGGCACGGGCGAGACGCTCTTTTTCAAGTGCCTCGTTGCGGGCCTTGAGATCTGCCTTTTCTTTCTGGCGCACGGCTTCGTTGAGAGAAACTGATTTATCATCGCGCATTTTCTTAAATCTCACGATTTCATCCTTTAGATCGGCGAAATCCGGGCTGCTGGTGATGCGTTTCTGCGAACGCTTGCGGAGCTCTGCGAGGGCAGCATTGACGCGATTAGAAGCGATGAGTTTTTGCGGCGCGATGGTGTCCCATGGCAATGGATTATCGAGATCTGATTCGCCGATCTCTGGTAGATCAGTGATGGAGGGAAGAACGATGTCGGCTTTCACACCTTCAAGCTGGGTGGACTTTCCGCTGGGGCGGTAAAATTTGCTAATCGTCACTTTCAAGGCTCCCGGATCGCTACTGGGGGTTACGCCTTCTCCCTGCATGATTCTACCAAGCGGGATGATCGTCTGAACGGTGCCTTTTCCAAAGGTAGAAGTGTCTCCAACGACGACGGCGCGGCCATAGTCCTGCAAGGCACCGGCTACGATCTCGGAGGCGGATGCGCTGAACCGGCTAGTTAAAACGACGAGCGGCCCATCGTAGGCAACCTTGCCATCGCGGTCTTTACCCACTTCGATATCGCCATCCATCGTCCGCGTCTGGACGACGGGGCCTGAGGGAATGAACAGCCCTGTGAGATCAATGGCTTCTTGCAGCGAGCCACCGCCATTGCGCCGAAGATCTAGGATGAGGCCGGTGATGTTTTCCTTCTTGAGCTTGGCGAGGAGCAATCTGACGTCCGCAGTGGCGGAAGTGGGACCACTTTTGGCATTGCCTTCGCCGGCGTAAAATGTCGGGAGATCAATGACGCCGATGCGTTGAGTTTTTCCACCTGCAGGAAGATCGATGATTTTGGCTTTGGCTTGTTGATCCTCAAGTTTGATTTCCTCGCGGACGATGCTGATCGTTTTACGGACTGAGTCGTCGGCAGCATCGGCAGGAATGATATTGAGATAAACCGTGGTTCCCTTTTTACCGCGGATCAGATCGACGGCTTGGGATAGCGGTAAATCGATGATGTCGGTAAATTCATCATCCTTTTTCTGGGACACTCCCACAATGCGATCGCCACTTTTGATCAGCCCGCTGCGGGCAGCAGGGCCACCTGGGATGAGTTCCATGATTTTACAGAATCCATCATCAGAGCTGAGTGTGGCACCGATGCCGATGAGCGAGAGATTCATGGAAATCTGGAAGCTCTTGAGCTGCTCCGGACCCATGTAGTCCGAGTGCGGATCATAGACTTGCGCGAGTGCCTCAAGATACATTTCCAAGACTGCCTTCTCGCTGAGCTTGCGCATGCGCTCCACGGTGCGGACAGTGCGGCGCTCTAGGATTGGAGCAATTTCCTGTTCCTTTTTCCCGGCTAGCTTCTCTTGCAGATATTCGTGGCGGACTTGTTGTTTCCATAACTCGCGCGCCGCATTGATATCAGCAGGCCTTGGGGCGTTTTTGCGATCATAGTGATAAATTTCATCAGTGGAGAAATCAAACTTTCCGTCGGCAAGAATCCCGTTGGTGTAGGCGGTGCGCTCGTCCAGGCGGGCTAGGAAGCGTTTGAAAATCAAGTGCGCGAGTGTGGAATCTCCGTCATTACGAGTGGCTTGGACGATATTGGCACTGGCTTTGGTGAATTCATCGATATCGCTTTGCAGGAAAACGCTGCGACCGCCATCAAGAGTATCGAGATAGCGGGCGAGGAACTTTTCCGCGAGGGCATCATCGAGCTTTTTATGGGCGAACTGTGAGTTTTCGAGAATCTTCGAAGTCAACTTGGTGGTGGCAGCATCCGTTTGCTGCTCATCGAGAGGATTCGTATTGAAGAAGCCAAAGGCACCTGCGGAACTGGCCAGTGAGAGGGTGAGCGAGAGGACGGGCAGAGTAGTTCTTAGAATTGGGTGCATGAGATGGAGCCAGCGAATGCGGGCGATTTAGTGATAGAACGGAGCGAAAGGGATGAGTTGTCTTAGAAATTATAATCAGCGCCATCATTGCTTGCGTTGAACGATGGCAGTACCGTCCTTCACGGTATCTGGTGGATGGAGCAGGACGACGTCGCCGGCAGTGAGACCTGATAGAACTTCTGTCGAGCGGCCATCTGAATGCCCGGCAACGAGTGAGGTGAGTTTCGCCTTACCCTCGTGGGAAATATAGGTCTTCCATTGGTTTCCTTCACGGAAAAGCGCACCGGCTGGCACGGTCAAAACTTCATCCGCATGCCAGATGGCGATGCGGACCTCGACGCGGAAACGATCACCCAGCGTGGTGGCCGCTTCGGGTGGATCCACCAAATCACTGAGAACGATGACGCGTTGTTCTTCCACGCCGAGGGCGGAAATTTTGGTAAATGCAGCGGGCTCGACTAGGCGGATGCGCCCTTTGAGAGCTGTTTCCCCGCCCCATTGTTCAATTTCTACGGAGTCTCCAGGCTGGATTGCCACGGCATCGCGGGAGAGGATTTCCGCCTCGATTTCGAGGTCTGCGGGATCGCCGATTTCGAGAATCGGCACGCCGGGAGTGACGACCGTTTCGCTTTCCTGCATGACCTTGAGCACATGGCCGGAGACGGGCGATTTCACTTCGATCAGATCACCGGCGGCAGCGGGCTCCGGGCGCTGCAGAGCGGCACGGGCTTGGGCGAGTTCGTAATCAATGACTTGGAGGGAAAACTCGGCGGCGCGGACTTCCGCCGCCCGCATTGAGGCATCCGCTTCGGTGCGATCCCGGTCAGAGTCAGATAAAGTGCCAGCCCGAGTGATGGCCCGCATGCGGTCACGATCGGCCGCCGCCATTTTCAAAGCAGAAACTCTCACTGCCAATGCTTCCTCCGCTTGCTTGCGCGAGGCCTCGTGCATGGAGACGACCGCTTCCGCTTGAGCACGTGCACGCGGATCAAGCAGCGGGGCAGCCACCGGCTCGATGGTGGTGAGCAGTGTCTCACCGGCTTTCACGACGTCCCCTGGCTTCAAAAGAACGCGGCGCATTCTCCCAGCGGCGGGCGCGGCGACGATGTAGCGATTTCTCACGCGAGTTTTTCCCTCTTCGGAAACTCGAACCGTGAGCGGACCCACCGTAGCGGTCCCGGTTTCCACAATCACAGGCTTCGGCACGAGACCCCAGCCGATAAGGGCAAGAATCAAGAGGCCCACTAGCCACGGCAAGGCACGGCGGAAGTAGTGTTTCCCGCCTGGGCTGCGAGGGGAGTCCCATGGGGCGGTCTTAGGTTCAGTTTCTGGCATGGTGGTTCGGGAAAGTTTAGTCGATCAATCGCGAGCTTTCAAGACCCCGACCATATCAAGTTTTCCAATCATCCGACTGACGAGCGCGAACGATAAAACTGACGCGGTGAGAACGACGATGATCGCTATGGAATAGGTAGATTTCTCGATTACAATCGGCAGTCGCACCGTTTCCGTACTGAATGAGGACATGATGAACAAGGCCAATCCGCGGCCGAAAAGCAACCCAAACGGCAAGGACAAAAGCACCAGAATGGCCAACTCCCCCACCAGCACGCCGCGGACTTCGGCCAAACTAAAGCCCACCACTCGCAACGTCGCCAACTCGCGACTTCGCTCTGATAATGCAATGCGTGCACTATTATAAACCACACCGAATGCCACAATCGTTGCTAGGACAAAGTAGAGTTTACGAATAATCCCGATGCTCTTTCCCGTGGTCTCGCGGAAGGCGGCGAGCTGGTCTCGTTTCACCATTACCACCGCAGCCGCCGGAGTATCTTTCAGCTCACGCATGAATTCATCCCAGCGATTGTGATCCAGAGCGAGATAGGCTCCGTTTACGGTATCGCCCTCGTTCATCGCCCGCCGCAGCGCGGAGATATCCATATAAGCTGCCACCCCGGCGTAGTCCGTCACTAGTCCACGGATCGGGATTCTTAAAACTGGCCGTCTTCCCTCTAACACTTCCACCTCTACCTCATCGCCGATCTCCGCTCCGATGACTTTGGCCAACATTGCAGACATCACCAATCCATCATCTGGTAGGGAAATAGGCTGGCCTTGATCGTCTAACAATCGGTTTAAATTGGCATCGCGCGAGATTCCCGTGACGGACAATTTACGCTGGCGGTGGGCAAATCTCAATCGGGCCTGCACGCTCCGGATCGGCTCGGCGCGGATGACACCCGGCAAATTTTCCAAATCATGGAAGGCCCGGCCCGAGCCTGGTTCCGTCAGGAAAACTGCCACATCCTGGCGCTGCTGGCTATTCCATTGAAACGTCAGCAGATAATCAATACTATCACTCATCGCACCTGGCAGCACCATCAGCCCAGTCGCGAGGGCCAAGCCCGCAGACGTAAAAACTGCCTGCCACGGGCGGCGCTCGATGTTGCGCAATGCCATCCGAAATACCGGGCTGAAAAAGCGCGTAAGCCCGATTCGCTCCAACAGCGAGGGCTTGAAATCCGCAGGTGGCTCTGGCCGCATCGCCTCCGCAGGTGGTAATTTTACCGCTTGCCAAACCACTGTCAGCACTCCCAACACCGAAGCCCCCAGACTGATGACAAGTGCCAAGCCGAGTGCTGAATAATCGAGTTTAAATTCCAACGTCGGAAACCTGAAAAACAACGTGTAAATATCTACAAGACTTCCCCCTAACACCCGCCCGCCGATGCTGCCGAAAAGTGTGCCTAAGCCACCAATCACCAACACGTATTTCATATAGTGCCCACCCACTTGCCATGATGAATATCCCAGCGCCTTCATCTGGGCGATCTGCTCCCGCTGCAACCGGACAATTCTCGCCAGCACCGCATTGACCATAAACGCGGCAACGCTGAGAAATACCAGTGGATAGGCAAAGGATAAAGAATACAGCACCCGTAGCTCATCATCCAGGCGCTGGGCGGATGCTTGTTCCTTACGAGTAAATGCACCACCCGCACCATAGGGCGCAAGAATCCGGTCCAGCTCTTCAATGACCGGCTCAGCCGCGGCACCCGGTGCAAGATCGATGCATAGATCATTGAATGCTCCATCAAGATCATAGGCCACAGCGAGTGCCCTGTAATTCATCCAAATCACACTAAAACGCTTGTGATCGGGTAAAGTCTCCCCTGCCCTCGCTTCAAACACAAATTCGGGAGAAAGACCGATGCCGCAGATTTGCAAGGTCTCCCGGCGACCATTGATCACCGCGACCAGCGAATCGCCCGACTGCAGACCATTGGCGATTGCGAAAGATTCCCCCAGCACGACCTCACGCCGTGCATCCGAACGTGGCAGCCTACCCGACCGCAAAAACAGCCGATTCAGCTTCTGTGGCCCGCCATCTTCAGGCAGAGAAATAATATGGCCGGTGGCAGGTTCCACCAAACCCGGCAAATCCAAAATCACATTCACCGCCACCCGCGCCTCCACGGTGGCCACCCCAGGTATGATTTTGATTCGCTCCGCCACCGAAAGTGGTGCGCGCTTGAGTGTGGCAAACACATCCGCCATCGCATTTTCCTGGTAGTAAACACTCCGCGCCGTCTCCAGTGTCATGATCAGACTTCGCGTCATAATCATCATCGCCAAGCCACACGCCATCACTAGACTGACCGCGAAGACTTGGCCCTTCATCTTGCCGATGTCTCGCAGCAATTTCCGATCAAGTGGCGAAATCATGGAAAATCCGAATTTCCTATCTGAACGATGTTTTCATTCAACTGCCGTCGTGAGGAAGCCCTCATCGAATTGACTAATTGATACCACGATTCTTCTCATCAAGTTGTCGATTCAGAGTGCAAAAATCATAAAACCAACCCATTAAAAACAAGCCACCTGTGAGTAACCAGATGATACCGGTGAAAAATTTCCCCATGTAGAACCGATGAATTCCAAATATCCCAACGAAAGTCTGGAGAATCCATGCCAAAGAATAATCGTAAGATCCCGGCGCAAAGCGGCGATTCGCTTGGCGATACATGCTGGGAATCAAAAACAGATCCACCAGCCATCCAATGCCCAGCAATCCTAAGGTGAAAAACCAGATAGCGCCAGAAATGGGTTTCCCGTAATAAAACCGGTGCGCCCCAGTGAATCCAAAAATCCAGAGTAGGTAGCCGATGAATTTTAGGTGGGTATCCTGCCTGTGCTCGCTCATGTGCCAAAGATTGGACCAGCCCCAATTGTTTCGCGATGAGAATTTCGATAAATTCACGTTCTGCGCTTGTCGCTGACACTGATCAAAGACGTCACCGAGTGGCAGGCTAGCCGGCGGGTTCTTTACGGCCGCATCCGGAATAATGGTGGGATAGGTGCTCCGATCGCCTCCGCAGTGGCGCGCAAAAGTTCGAGTTCTTTGTCGTTCACCGTTCCGTCGTCCGTGGCCACCATTCCGCAAAGTCGGAGAATCTGCTGCTTCACCAGAGGAGTGGCGGCATCCATTTTTTCCAACGCTTGCGCGACAACGCCCAGTCCGGCATTGATTGCTGGTAGTTCCCGCCGAGTGTGCTCGTGGTATTCCTTAGCAGCTTTCGCCGAGGCTCCGGCTTCTCCCGTGAGGGCCGAAAACGCACCGATAAGCGCCGCAACCTCCTGCTCCAGCGCCTCGATATTCCGGTATTGCATCGGCGGAACTGGCTTGAGGCCCAAGCCAATCTCAACGTGCCTTTCAATCACTTTCTGAAGCATGAATTCAAAGAGGTTGATCTCCCCGTCTGCCTCGATCAGCGCCTTGCTTGCCACTACGAATGCTCTTGCCTCAGGCTTGCTCATTTTCCGCAGCCATGAGAGAGACAGATCTACCAAGGCCAGCTTCTTTGTCGCATCGTAAATTGCTAGCTCAGTGCTCCAACGGATGACTTGGGAAATCGTCTCCTCATCACAGTCATGCTCCTTGAGGATTTTCTCCCCTACATTCTTGCCGTCCGCATCCGCCGCCACAAGCAGACCCAGTAGAATGATCTTCGCTTCTTGTTTAGAAAACGACGTTACCTTTCCGGCCCGCAACTCTTCCCGGATTGCAGCGCCCACCTTGCTGTCTAGTCGGGTGCTCTCGCCAAGCGCATCGAGACGGTCGTATGCGGAGGCTTGTCTCAGAGCTGGAGAAAAGCCCATCGCCCCGGTGAATTCTGCCGCGCTGACAGGATCCGCCATGCCACGCAACATCTCGCCTTTCCACTGCGGATCGATAGCAAGTATCCGCTTTCCCAGCGGCGGGTGAGTCGCCATTAATGAGTTCAGACCACTCCCTGCGAAGAACATGTGGCGCGCTTCCATTGCCTTTGGCGTGGAGATTGTCCCATGTTGCGCAAACCCACCGATTTTTTTCAGTGCTCCCGAAATACCTTCTGGATCGCGGGTGAACTGCACTGCGGAGGCATCCGCGAGAAACTCGCGCTGTCGCGAAATCGCCGACTGAAGCATCCTGGCAAATAGCACTCCGATGGAGCCCACCGCCCACACGGCGAGGCCGGCCAAAATAATCGCAACCACAATTCCCCCACCCTTGGAATCACGCGAGCCACGCAGAAAGCGGAACGATTCCAACATAATCCGCCCGAGCATGGAGAGCATCACCAGCCCAAAAATCCAACCCATGAGCCGCATATTGAGCTTCATATCTCCGTTGAGAATGTGACTAAACTCATGCGCCACCACCCCTTGAAGCTCAGAGCGTGTGAGCCTTTCCAGCGTGCCCCGCGTCACACCAATCACCGCGTTGCTAGGATCAGTGCCTGCTGCAAATGCGTTGATCCCCTCCTCATCATCCATGATCCAGACCTCGGGAACAGGCACCCCGGAGGCAATTGCCATTTCCTCGACGACGTTGAGCAACCTCCGCTCCGGAAGATCTGTGGTCGTAGGCTCCACCGGTCGCCCGCCCAGACTGCTCGCCACCACTTTCCCACCTGCGGAAAGCTGATAGAGCTTGAACCAGCTCCCGACAAGAATCGTCCCGCCGACGATGAGAGCTACCCAGAAAAGGACGTTTGGGTCCCACCAATCGGCCGAATGAGCGGGTGCTAACCCAGTTCCTGGCTCGGGGATTGAGGCGGTGTAGGTGTTGAAAACCATCGTAAGGATATACATCACCGAAATGACGCCCAACACGGAAAGTATAAACCATAACACCAGCAAACGGCTAGATTTCCTAGCCCGCTCCTGTGCTTCAAAGAAATTCATTAGTGCTTATCCGGGAAAAGTCAGAACTGCACCTTCGGAGCATCCCGCTCCGAAGCGACAGCGATTTCAAATAACGCCGCTTGCTTGAAACCGAACGCCCCAGCGATCACATTGTTAGGGAAAACCTCGCGCTTATTGTTAAACGCCAGCACCGCATCGTTATAAGCTTGGCGTGAAAAGGCGACCTTGTTCTCCGTGGTGGTTAGCTCCTCGCTGAGTTGCATCATATTCTGGTTCGCTTTGAGATCCGGATAAGCCTCCGCAACGGCGAACAATCTACCGAGCACCCCACCGAGGCCCGCCTCCGCTTGGCCAAGCTGCTGCAGGGCCCCGGGATCGCCCGGATTGGCAGCCGCAGTCTCACGCGCTCCAGAAGCCACATTTCTCGCTGCGATCACCGCCTCCAGAGTCTCCCGCTCGTGGCTCATATACGCCTTCGCGGTTTCCACAAGATTCGGGATTAGATCGTAGCGCCGCTTCAACTGCACATCAATCTGCGAGAAAGCGTTCCTATACATGTTCCGCAATCGAACGAGACCATTGTAAATGACCATCGCGAACAGCCCTACAACGATGACCAGTCCAATTACGACGATGGCCACAATAATTCCCCCACCAATTTCAAACATCCAGCTTTTATACCGCTTCACCCCGGCATTGCAAGCGGCTTTCTGCCATGCCGGCAGAATTTCTATCCATTGGCATGGCAGCCACGTTCTTGGTGTTCAAAACAGCCGATCCTTACGGAATTGTAGCTTGGAAACTAACTACAATTTTCATGCCAACACAGGTCGGCGGCGGCGCGCTGCCAAAATCAACATTCCGGAACCAAGTAAAAATATGCTACTGGGTTCAGGGATAATCGTCGTATTGGCTCCCATGGTTACCGCACCATTGCGAGCGAGGAGGCGTCCATCAATGGTGCTGCCGGCATTCATCGTGATCGATTCTAACGCCATGATGCTACCAGCAAAACTGCTCCCTGTTCCGATGGTTGCGGAGCTGCCAATTTGCCAGAAGATATTCTCCGCCTTGGCTCCGCCAGCTAAAATAATCTGACTCCCGGTATTAGCAGTTAAAGTGGAGCCTGCTTGGAAAATCCAGACGGCATTGGGATCGCCCAAAGCATCCAGAGTGAGATCACCTGTAATTGCAAACGAACTGGGCCCCCTGTAAACGCCGGACTGCAGATTGAGACCTCCTAAATCAAAGATCGGCGCGTAGGTGACATCCGGTGGCCGACTGGAGGCATCAACATAGGCGACTACCAAATCCGATTTGCCTGCTTCCGTCACCGAATTTCCGCCCTGATTCGTGCCATTAAGGATCACATTTTCAAATCCTGTGATGGATGGTGTAGGAAAGCTCCCGATGTCCCCGGTGACATTGATTGAGCCAACAGCACCCGTAAAGGTGATGCCAGAGCCAGCCAGCACTGCGAAGCTTGAAGCCTGGCCGAGGTTGACCGTGGTGGTGGCCGCCATGGCATGCGGCGGCAGGCAGAAAACTGCAGCCGCCGAAATAAGGCCGGAGCAGATTGACGGGGAGTGATTCCAGACGGAGAAAAACAATTGTGACGTTTTCATTGAATCAATGGGGTTGGGTTGGGTTGGGTTGGGGTTTTTGGTGCTGATTGAAAAGCACCTGCTGACTCGTGAGACTGAGCTGATACGATTTCTATCGGGTGAGATCCCCACGTCAACCTTTATTTAAACTTTATTTTTCCAAGCCGAAATAATGGTTTTTCTTCAGACTTTCAAAACCTTGTGAAAACCGATCAACTAACAGCTAGGACGCCTCTAAAAAAAGATTCTTGGCAACGCGGCTTGGTCATTCACGCTTCCAACAGATGAGAGCGGAGCGTTCCAGAAAAAACCCGAGTTTAGTTGAAACCATGCGTTGGTATGGACCGCATGATCCAGTGAGTCTAAGTGATATCGCTCAAGCCGGATGCAGTGGAGTTGTGACCGCTTTGCATCATATCCCAAACGGAGAAATCTGGACAACCGCCGAGATCCTTAAACGCAAACATGAAATCGAGGCTGCCAGACTGACTTGGAATGTCGTAGAAAGCGTCCCCGTCCACGAAGCGATCAAGACGCAAGCCCAAGGCTTCGAAAATCACATTACCAACTACAAACAGAGCCTGGTAAACCTTGGCGAATGTGGAATTAAGATTGTAACATATAATTTTATGCCGGTGCTGGATTGGACAAGGACAGATTTAGCCTATCCCATGCCGGACGGGAGCCTTGCGCTCCGCTTTGAAATGGCGGCTTATATTGCTTTTGACGTTTACATTCTAAAACGGAAAAACGCAGAACAATCTTACACACCCGCCGAACTCATCAGTGCTCGTGAAAGGCTATCCCAGATGACGGATGCTGAAGTCGCCATCTTGGTAAGAACCATCATTGCTGGCCTCCCTGGGAGCGAAGAAAGCTTCTCGATCGATGATTTCTCAAAAGCACTCCAGGCTTATGACACAATCGACGGACCAAAACTCAAATCGAATCTGATTTACTTCCTACAACAAGTCATCCCGACAGCGGAACTGGCTAGTGTGAAATTAGTCATCCATCCTGACGATCCACCCTACCCTATCTTTGGCTTACCTAGAGTGGTAAGCTCGGAACAAGACATCCATGATCTCATTCATGCAGTCCCATCTCCCTCTAATGGTCTGTGTTTTTGTACAGGGAGTCTTGGAGTAAGGGCTGACAACGATCTACCTGGGATGATCCAACGACTTGGCAACAGCATCCATTTCCTACATCTAAGAAGCACGGAAAGCAACGATTCTGGAGATTTCTTCGAGGCCAATCACCTAGAAGGCGATGTAGATATGTATGCAGTGATGAAAGAGATCATCCTCTTGATGAAAAAGGAGAACCGCAACATAGAGATGAGGCCCGATCATGGACATCAAATGCTGGATGATCTGAAAAAGAAAACCAACCCCGGCTACAGTGCAATTGGAAGGTTACGTGGGCTGGCAGAATTAAGAGGCTTGGAAATGGGTATTTCAAAAGGCCTGAATTCATAACATCCCACATTGTTTGAAATTATGATTTTATGCTTCGGAGAAATTCTACTGAGGATCCAAGCGGATCTTTCCAGTAATTCGGCAGATTTGTTTGTGGGTGGCGCAGAGGCCAACGTGGCTGCATCTCTCGCACAATGGGAAGCAGATGTGCAGTATGTAAGCAGGATGCCAAATCACATTTTGGCAGATCAAGTGATTGATCAACTCACCTCACAAAAGATCGATTGCGCTAAAATGTTGCGCGGCGGCGAGCGAATCGGTAGCTATTACGTCGCTCAGGGCGCGGACATGAAGAGTGCGGCCGTGGTTTACGATCGTAAATACTCATCGTTTTCCATGTTACAACCCAACTCGGTTGATTGGCATGCGATGCTGGAAGGGGTATGCTGGCTCCACTGGAGCGCCATTTCCCCGGCGATCAGCGAAATCCATCCAACGGTGATGAATGAATTATTAGTCGCCGCGAAAGAAAAAAATATCAAGATTTCGGTGGATTTGAATTACAGAAACAAGCTTTGGCAATACACAGAATTTCCTGCTGAAGAAATGCATCCGCTCGTGCAACATTGTGACATGATCATGGGTAACTTGTGGGCGGCGGAAAGTTTGCTGGATGTAGCCTCCCCGATCAATGAAAGTTCGGGTAAGACAAAGTTTGAACTCATCGAAGCGGCTGAAGAAAGCATGATGCAACTACAGCATCAATACCCAAACGCGACTACCATCGCCTACACGTTCCGCTTGCCGGAGACTTACTTTGCTCTACTCAAGCAAATGGATGAGGTTTTTGTTTCGAAAGAATTTGTTTTGGAGAACATTGTTGATAAGATCGGGACTGGAGACAGTTTCATGGCAGGCTTGATCTTTGGCTCGCATAATGCATGGAGCAATCAACAGATCGTTGATTTTGCAGCCGCAGCGGCAGTTTCCAAATTTTCGGTTAGGGGCGATTTTAACATGACACCTTTACAACGGATCTTGCAGCTAGCAGAAATATCCCATTCAACAGACTAATTTAGTATATGATTGAAATTTTAAAGAAGAACCCGATTGTTCCAGTTTTTTACAATCCAGACCTGAATGTATGCAAACAAGTATTGAAGGCCTCATACAATGCAGGGATTCGGATATTTGAATTTACGAATCGCGGGGTGAACGCGCTCGAGGTTTTCGAGCAATTGGTCAAGCATTCGTCGCAAGAATTCCCCGAAATGCTCATGGGAGCAGGCACTATCAAAAACTGCACTCAGGCTAACGAATTTATTGCTGCTGGGGCACGATTCCTTGTCTCCCCTTTCGGCAAGGCGGCAGTTGCCGAATTATGTAACGAGAAGAAAATACCGTATTTTCCCGGTTGCATGACTTTGAAGGAAATCGATGAAGCGATGGAATGGGGTTGCAATGTAGTGAAGGTATTCCCGGGCGAGGTTTTGGGGCTTCAATTTATAAAGGCTTTAAAAGGCCCTATGCCAGAGGTGGCTGTCATGGTGACTGGTGGAGTCAATGAGGAGAATATCACAGATTGGTTTGATGTAGGCGTCACTGCCGTGGGAATGGGAAGTCAATTGTACGACAGTAAATTAATCGCAGAAGGCAAATTTGATTTACTACAGGAGAAGATAGAGAAAACGTTACGCAAAGTTTCAAAAAGCTAAGACTTTCCAAAGCTAAATACTGTTAGCGCAGCCAAGCATCTGGTCCATTGCGGATGCTGGGTTGGAATCTTTGGAAACCCCGACGACGACGGCGGGAACTCCGGCGACGGTCACGTGTGGCGCGACATCACTGAGAACGACGCTGCCAGCGCCGATTTTCGCACCTGTGCCGATCTCGACGCGACCGAGAATTTTCGCACCTGCACCGATCAGGACACCAGAACGGACAATCGGGTGGCGATCGCCGATGTTTTTACCGGTGCCACCCAGCGTCACTTCATGAAGAATGGAAACATCGTCCTCAATGATTGCTGTCTCGCCCACGACAAATGATGTGGCATGATCGAGCAGGATCCCGCAGCCGATCCGGGCTGCGGGATGGATGTCCACCGCAAAGGCCTCACTCGCCAGACTTTGGAGGTAGAGAGCCAACCAGCGGCGGCCATCTTTCCACAGTTGGTGAGACACCCGGTAAGTGGTGAGCGCGAGGAATCCTTTGAAAAACAACAGTGGCTCCAGCGGTGAGAAACACGCAGGATCCCGCTCAAACATCGCCAACAAATCCCGGTGTGCACTATGCACGATTTTCGGATTGGTGGTGAACACCCGATTAAAGAGCGGCTCCAGCGCTGCCCTGGGCATATCCTCGCGAGCCAATCGCCGGGATAGCCTTGCTGCGAATGCAGTGCAAAGACTCTCCCGGGATAGAATCACATCCTGCACGAGAGGACCGAGATGAGGCTCGTCCCTGATCACCGTTTCCGCCTCATGGCGCAGCGTTTGCCACAGGTCACCCGTTTCCGTGATGAGGCTGCTGCAGAGTTTGGTTTTATTCAAGCTGGTGGGAAGAGTTTCGGTCTGTTGAGATTCGCTCATGAAGATTTCACAGAAATTGGAATATGCATGCAGGGCGATGGCTCAGCTTGCGAAATTCCATGACGGGAGGACTCTTACACGATTGGAGGACTTAGCGCAACGTGAAGCAGTATCCGGAAATTTTCTGGTGCAGATTCTTAACGATTTGCGGCGTGCCGGGCTGATCGAAAGCCGCCGCGGCAAGGCTGGCGGCTACCTACTAGCCCGAGCCGCTGCCCAAATCACCCTACGGCAGATAGTGGACGCGGTGGACCCAGCGCTGCTTCAATGTTCCGTCACGATGGATGGTGAATCCGGCCAATCCATCCGCCGGGCATGGGAGGAAATTTCCACCAGCCTGCATGCCTCGCTCGATCGCATTACAGTGGAAAAACTCGCCAGTGGTCCGAGTGCTCCCATGTTTTATATCTAAGTGTTCATACGATCACACTCTTGGATTTATCAGGATATCTAAGATATTTTGCTAGCTGGATTAACCCAAATTGTGTAATTCCTAGCAATCCTGCTAACCACGCTCCCCATGGCTACCTCAACCGACCACACTCACCACATCAAAATCCGCTCAACTCAGATGGAGATACCTTCAAAAGGCGCAATGTATGAGGACGACTATGATCGGAAGCTGAAAGACGCGGAAGCGGAGATGAATCGCATTCAGCTCGAGCACCTGGAGTTGGAAAAAAAGAAAATCGCCCTTGAAGAGCTGACTGGCCGCAAGCGGGCATTTCTTTCGCAACAGGCCGAGCTGACTGAAAAACTCACCGTCTGTCTCACGCTCATTGATCGCGAATTGGTGGAAATGCGCAAAGAGTCTGAAGAACTCGAGCAATGCCGGGTCGCCTTTGCCCATAATTTGGAAAAGATCGATAAGTATAATCCGGAAAATTGGACTCGGGAAAATCTATCGGAAAAACTCGAACGCGCTTCAGTCACACTGGACGTCGCTGCGGATGAATACGATCAAGCGGCCGCCTATTTCACGAGTAGCCGTTGCGCCCCGATCTTCGGAAAATCTTCCAAACGCAGCCGTGCCAGCTCACGCAAATCTGAAGACTCTGAATTTGCCGTTAATCTGAAGAACGGTTTCGCCTTCAATCTTCCTGTTGTCATTTTAGGAAGTACCGCACTTCTCATTTATCTCACCCGCTAACCACTCCCACACCATGGCCCGTAGCACTCGCCTTAAAGAAGAATTTGAACTGGATGCACTCATCAAGTCCCAGTTAGAGCTACGTCTCAAAGAGAAGGAATGCGCAGACATTCCTAGGAAACTTGCACTCGAAATCAAAGAGCGCGAAAGCACCATGCCCCCCTTGCTGGAGATCGAAGAACGCAGAAAGCGGATCATCCACGAGCAAATCATCTCGCGTGGCCAACTGATCAATATCCAGCGGGATCAAAACCGCAGCCTCTGGCTAATTTTTTTACTGCTCACCTCATCCGCCTCTTTGATCTGGTGGGGCATGCGCTTGATGCAAGGCTGAGAAAGCCACGCCTAGATTGCTTGCCTTGCCGATTTGGAAATTGGCACCAGTGCTTTTTCTTGGAGACGCTTCTTCAATTCTGGCCATTGGCTGCGGCTCACGATGTAGCCCACGCAGCTCGCACGACCGCAGAGACACCGGTGATCTTCGTAACAATCCACATCGAATCCATAGTCGAAGGTTAATTCCTCCCCCGGCTGGATCTCACTCAATGAGTGAATGAAAATTTTCTTTCCCTCAATCCATGCCTCGCAATTCGGCTCGCACGAATGATTGATCAAGCGGGCAGTATTCCAAGGCACATTTCCATCAATATCATAACGCTTTGAAAGGATGAAAATATACACTGCCGCATCCCCTGTTTTTAGCGATTTAGCTTGTTGCCGGATTCCGCGTTTTTCGCTGATTTTCTTATCAATCAGCTCACCTACATACTCGATGATTTGGGTCTCTTTTGGGATCATTTTGGAAGCATACACGCCTCGGCCATGGATCTCGGAACCACGCACTTCGCAGTAGGCACTCTGGCCACGGTTCCATAATTGCAAGAGCCGACGATGAAGCAGGCTAGGGTTCACAGCGGGATTCTTCTTCACAGACATATC
>Ga0335395_10001143_pt1 | contig 16851 bp, 20 predicted proteins | sample MAT02_FD_205744 | JGI IMG/M metagenome (GOLD analysis project Ga0335395, IMG submission 205744) | Freshwater microbial communities from Lake Fryxell liftoff mats and glacier meltwater in Antarctica - MAT-02 (spades assembly) (version 2) ...
CTAGGTGTCTATGACGCAGTGGCACCACTCCGATTCCATCCCGAACTCGGTTGTTAAACGCTGCGGTGGCGAAGATATTTGGCGGGTCACTGCCTGAGAAAATAGCTCGATGCCTGGTTAATTTTAAATAAATAAAGCCCCGCTCTGAATATCAGAGCGGGGCTTTGTTTTTTGTGGTACGATTAGGATGAAAAACGGGCAAGCACATCCCTTTTAGCTCACTACCGATATTATGCTCGGACAAACAATTTTTGGACACTACGAAATCACGGAACACCTGAAAGATACTAATTATTGTCATATTTATTTGGCTAAAGATAGGGAGAAACTTAAGAAGGATTTGCGCGTGGTTAAACGCCTCAAGCAGCCACCATCCCCTCCCTTGACTTTTCAGCAGGCACAAGATGGCTTGAAGGCGGAAGCTCAAATTCTAGACGACTTAAAACATGACCAAATTCCACAACTTTTTACCATTGGTGAAGATAATTCTGAATTGTATTTAGTTCAAGACTATATTGAGGGTCACGATTTAAGTCAAGAACTTAAACCGAGTCAGCGGTTGAGCGAGGGTGAGGTGATTCGCCTGTTGCTGGAAATTTTGGGACTTGTCAAGTTTGTTCACGAAAAAAATATCATTCACTGCGATATTAACCCTTCAAATTTAATTAGGCGAACTTCTGACTCAAAACTGGTATTGATTGATTTTGGGTCGGCTAAACGAGTTGGGAATCTGGGGAGTAATTCTTCTAGTCAGGTGCAAGCAAGTATTCCCAGCTATGCACCGCCAGAACAAAAGAATGGTCATCCTACATTTAACAGCGATATCTATGCGGTGGGGATGATTGGGATGCAAGCGCTGACGGGGTTATCTGCTGGAGATATTCCTAAAGATCCGAATACGTCGGTGGTTATGTGGCCGAGCGGGACAAAAACGAGCGCTAAACTTAAAGAAATTATCGAAAAGATGGTGCATCCAAGTTTTAGGGAGCGCTACGAGTCAGCAGATAAAGTTTTGCAAGCTCTGACAAAATTAAGTCTTCCCCGTCGGATTCGATACAAGTCGTTTATGGAAGCAATGATGGCTGGCGATCCAACTGCTGTCGCTCAGCTTGTTACTGGAGTAGTTATTGGATTGGTGGCGCTGATTTTAGGTTTACCCGGTTTTATTGCTGGGATTCAACAAATGTCGAATTCGACAGATCCAAAGGAAAATGTGAGTTCTGATAATTTTAAGACTTATAAGAATTCTCAGTATGGGATAACTATTAAACACCCGAAGGACTGGAAGCCGCAAGAAATCGGCATTGATGGAGAGGTGGTTAAGTTTGTGCATCAGCCTTCTCAAGCTAATGTGGTGATTAGTGTTAAAAGTTTACCTGATTGGATGTCATTACAGGAATATACCAAGCAGTCTGTGAACAATATTGAAAATGAGTTTTTAGATGACAAAAAGCAGATTAAAAAATATAAAATTGAAGGGCGAAATGAGAAAGCTACTCTGGCAAAGCGTCCGGCTTTTCAAGTGGTTTATACTGGGAAGGATGAGAGTAATAACAGTTTTAAAATGATGGAAGTTTGGAACCTGAAAGATAAGAAAGCTTATATTATTACTTATGAGGCAGCATCGGGGAAGTATGATGAGTTAAGCAAAGTAGTTGACGAAATGGTTGATTCGTTTGAAAACTAATTTTAGTAGTTGTAAAATAATTGAAAGCTATTGCTGAAGTTCTCTAATTCTGTCTTGTGATTGTTTGTACCCCTCGCTGTTTCCTTGTTGCTGATACAGGTTGGCTGCTTTTTTAAAATCATCAATAGCCCTTCGTTTGTCTTCTTGTTGCGAGTAGACAAGAGCACGGAAATAGTAAGCATCAGCATCTTTAGAATTAATCCGAATGGCTTCGTTATAATCAGCTATCGTACCCTGTTTATCTGCCTGTCCAGAGCGAATATAACCCCGATTGTGATAGGCAATAGCATCGTTAGTATTGAGGCGAATAGCTTCGTTATAATCGGCAAGTGCACCCTGTTTATCTCCCCCTTCAGAGCGGATAAAACCCCGAGCGCGGTAGGCATTGGAAAAATTAGGATTAGTCCGAATCACCTGGTTAAAATTGTCAATAGCTGCTTGCTTATTCCCCGCGTTGTATTGAGCAATACCCATACGGTAGTAAGCATCAGGATTGTCGGGACAAATCTGCAAAGCTTTTTGATAATCCCTAATAGCACTTTGGTAATCTCCTCTTTCAGCCTTCGCCCCCCCCTAAACTCAGGAAATCCTCACCCCTAGGTGGTCGCGTATTGTCTGCAGAACTATCCTTTAGCTGCTGCAAATTGTGTTTGTTTGCCAAAAAACTATTAATTGGAATTCCCAACCTCAAACCCTTGCAAGACCGCCCGTTAGTTCCCACTACTCGACCGACTGCATCGAGCACGGGGCCACCGCTCATTCCGGGGATGACTTCGCTGTTGTAGACCATTGTATAGCCATTGTCTCCACCCGGCTGGTCACGCTGAAACTGGCCCGGTGCAAACTGATAGCTGCGCTGTTCTCTTCCAGGGGCTGGCACGGGAAAACCGGTGGCGTAAACCTTGGCTCCTCCGGTTAATTGATCGGAATTTCCTAAGTCGGCAACGCGATAGTTTTTATTGCTCTGAAACTGGACTAATGCTAAATCGAATCCGGGTAATTCTTCCATTTTATAAGTCTGATAGCGACTGCCGTCAGAGGTTTGGATTTCATAGCGGTCTGGATATCTGACTACGTGATGGTTGGTGAGGACGAAGTATGTGTTATCTTTGCGGTCAATAATTATTCCTGAACCGCCACCGCTGCCGTCGATGCGGACGGTGATTTCTCGGCCAATTGCTTCGACTTGCTGGGGGGATAACTGGGCCGCAGCAAATTGAGGTTGGGCGAGGATAATTATTGCTCCGGTGAGGGCGGCTGGGAGTTTGTGGGGGAAATTCATTGTTGTATTTTTAATATTATTTGTCAAAAAATTTGCTACAAAAATGTTGGGTTTGTTTTTTTATCTCGCGATGGAAGAGGTGCGTCGCTATTAGATTGTCGCTCTGTCTTGAGGATGGTTGATGGCGACGCACCCTACGGCTCAGACTAAGAGGCTCGCAATGACAAAAATGTTGGATTTGTTTTTTTATCTCGCGATGGAAGAGGTGCGTCGCTATTAGATTGTCGCTCTGTCTTGAGGATGGTTGATGGCGACGCACCCTACGGCTCAGACTAAGAGGCTCACTACGACAAAAATGTTGGATTTGTTTTTTTATCTCGCGATGGAAGAGGTGCGTCGCTATTAGATTGTTGCTCTTTCTTGAGGATGGTTGATGGCGACGCACCCTACGGCTCAGACTAAGAGGCTCGCAATGACATTGAAAAAAGCGGCGATTGTCTAGGCGATTGCTTCGCTAAGGATCGAAAACTTAATAACTTAAACACCTCCTACAGTCCTCTCTCCTGTAAGTTGCAAGAAAAAAGGAGGCAGAGCCTCCGGATCTGCATTACCAGGCAGAGCCTGGTAACGAGCAATCTCGCGATGGAAGAGGTGCGTCGCTATTAGATTGTTGCTCTTTCTTGAGGATGGTCGATGGCGACGCACCCTACGGTTAAGACGCTCGCTCGCGTATGGAAGAGGTGCGTCGCTATGAGATGGTCGCTTTTTTTTGAGGATGGTCGATGGCGACGCACCCTACGGCTCAGAAGCTCGCAATGACATATAGTTTACTTGGGAACACAGGTTTAGATGTACCTCATTTTTGTGAGAAAGGCTATGAGAAGCGGTTGAGATTTGTTGGGGGCGATCGCACTAACTGTACCAAATTCTCGATCGGTATTCCCCAACTGTAGCGCCGCATCTGTTGCCGCAGGGAGGCGCTGGGCTGGGAACCGTCTTGATAAGTGTAAGCAGTATCTAAAATTGGTTCTGCGTGTATTCCGTTGACTGCGACTACTTCCCCGCGACTATTTAGCAGGGGCCCTCCACTCATGCCTTTTTCTAAATCGTTTGTATATCCAATCCGATATCCCCTCAGCAAAGGTTTGTCTAATACTAAGGAAATCTGACCTGTTTTAAAGACAAATCCATCTTTGGCGAGGGCAGAAATGGCAGGATTAGATGTTGTCTCTGCAAAGGGAAATCCGGCAGCAAATACTTGCTCCCCAATGGCTGGCGCAGAGCCGAAAGATGCTACAGCATAATTCGTACCGTCGCTGCGAAATTGCAATAAAGCTAAGTCTTTGCCTTTGAGAGAAGTTGCGGTGATTTTAACGGCTGGATGGATTTTGCGATCGGGTGTTTCTATGGCATAGGGCGGGTCGCCTGCTACGAGTACGTGCTCGTTGGTGACTACTGTGTAAACATTGCCTTGTTTGCGAATCAAAGTTCCCGAACCCAAGACATCTTTCGATCGCACTTTAACTGCGATCGACCTTGCTAATTGTTCGAGTTGTTTGACGGAAGGTTGAGATGCTTGCTGTGGGAGTAACACTCTGACATCCGGCGCGGATGCGGGGACGGGAATAATGAAACCGCCCAAACAAGCAATCAACATTAGAATAGAGCTCCATTGGCATTGACTGCGGAACACGATCGCTATCTCAAGATTCTTGGCGGTGCTTCATCTTCTTCTGGCAGCAATTTGTTAATATCGAGGTAAGCTTCGCCATTCATGTAAGTAATTGCTTCATTGCCGCTGAGTTCGAGGGGCGATCGATCTGCTCCTCCTTCAAGATTGCTCCTCAGCCGTTGGAGAGTCCGCTGCAAGTCGGTTCCTGTTTTGAGAGTTACTAACAGTCCGTCTGACCGACACTGACCACCTCGGACATTGGTAATGCACAATACGGGTTGACCGCCCCACATTTTAGCAGCAACATAATTAAGGACTTGGTTATCGTGAAACCGCTGCAATCTTTGAGAAATCTCCTCGCAGCGCTGCTGGGGATTCCAAGGCGGAGGAAAAGAGTTATCCGTCCAGCGAATTAGCGGAAATTTCTTCTTGTGCCGCGCACGAGGGTTGTGGGTTTACCGTTGCTGCTGCCACAAAAAAATCTACTATTTTCAAATGTCGGATTTTGGGCGGAGGTGGATTGAGGGAGGGTTAGCACGACTCCTAGGGAAACAGCGAACCCAGTCAGGAAGGAGACAAAAGATTGGGGTTTGAGGATCATGGCAAGTAGCCGATGGGGAAGACATTAGATTGATTGAGACTCCTGTACTTCCCTTGTGGGTGAGTATGGGTTTTTTTGGGAATAGCTGATTCTAGGGAATGAAAATTTTGTTATACTTAAAAAGATATCATAACTGCGGTATAAATGTCGCGCTTGGTGATGTCAAAACCACATTCCGCACTTCAAAATGTAATGTGTAATCATTACACCTGTTTGGTAGTTTGGCAAACACCAAAAAACCAAAAAACCAAGTATTTGTACGCAAATAAAACGTCAAATAACTCATAATTTTTGTATTACTAGGTATACTACAAATTGAAGTGCGGAATGTGGGATTACATTTACCCGCACAATTGCCATCCCTGGCTCGATCGCCAAACATGAAATTTTTCCGGGGAAAACTTGCTATTTAATGAATAAGACTTTAAAATCCAGCAATGTAAATCAAAATCTCAACAAGCAGCCCCTGCAAGCACTAACCCGAAATGGGTGGAAAGTGCCAAAAAGCTGGAAAAATTACCTTTTTTAACTCTTTCAACAGCAAAGCACAGACAGAAAAACCCAGGGATCGACGCTCTGCATCTTGGAACGAATGCTTTGCTCGCAATACTACAAATGTATCAAATAATTGTCTGCCCAAACTTAGCCGCAACTGATGCCTAGCCCAAACGCCTGCTGCGTAAGGTTTAAGTTACTAATGAGGCTGATTTTATTGTCATTAACTACTTGAGGATTCGATCGCATGGTTTCGATTTCTACAACTCAGTCCGACGCGATAGCCGTGTCTGCGCCAGGGGGAACGGCCCCAACCCAAAGCAGCACGGCTACAGCAACAGGAGTGTGCGTGACGGTTCACGGTCACTTTTACCAACCGCCCCGAGAAAACCCTTACCTGGACGCGATCGAACGCCAAGCCAGCGCCGAACCATTCCACGACTGGAACGAACGCATCGATCGCGAATGCTACCGTCCGAACGCCTTTGCGCGCATACTCAACGACCGCGGGGAAGTCGCCGGGATCGTCAACAACTACGAATATCTCAGCTTCAACATCGGCCCGACGTTGATGAGTTGGCTGGAACGCTACGATCCGGAAGTTTACCAGCGGATTCTGGAAGCCGATCGCAAAAGCTGTCAGCGCCTGTCCGGTCACGGAAACGCGATCGCCCAAGTGTACAATCACATCATCATGCCGCTGGCGAACGAGCGAGACAAATATACCCAAATTCGCTGGGGAATCGCAGATTTTCGCGACCGATTCGATCGCGATCCCGAAGGAATGTGGCTCGCCGAAACCGCCGTAGACTACGCCACCCTGGAAGTTTTAGTAGCTGAAGGCATCCGCTTCATTGTCTTAGCCCCCTCCCAAGCCGAACGCTGCCGCCCGCTAATCGGTCAAAACCAAGCAGCAGAAGCAGAAACAGATGGCGAATGGCACGAAGTCGGCGGCGGTCAAATCGATCCGACTCGCCCCTACCGCTGCTATTTGAAGCCGGAAATACGGTTGATGGCTGACCTCCAACTTTCGCCGCTGAGCTCTCACTACTTGGGCCGCAGAGACGGCCAGCATTCGGCAGCCCCAACACCAAACAGTCCCTACATCGATATCTTTTTCTACGACGGCCCGATATCGCGGGATATGGGCTTCAATGACGTTCTCAGCAGCAGCCACCACTTGGCGGGGCGCTTGGGTCAAGCAGTGCGGGGAGACCACCGACCGGCCCAATTAATCTCCGTGGCGACAGACGGCGAAACTTTCGGCCATCACAAAAACAGTACCGAAAAATGCCTCGCCTACGCCTTCACAGAAGAGTTTCCCCAGCGCGGCTGGACGGTGACGAATTTTGCTCATTACTTAAGTCAAAATCCGAGCACTTGGGAAGTGGAACTCAAACCGGTGACGGCTTGGAGTTGCTCTCACGGGGTCGATCGCTGGCAAGATGATTGTGGCTGCGGTGGCGGTGGCGGGTGGCATCTCCTGTGGCGCAAGCCTTTGCGGGATACTCTAAATTGGCTACGCGATCGATTGATTCCGATTTATGAGGAAGCAGGGCGCAAGCTGTTTCGCGATCCGTGGAAGGCCAGAGATGAATATATTGATGTGATTCGCGATCGATCGCCCGCGAATGTTGATAGTTTCCTCGAACGCCATCAAGTTCGCGAACTTGATGCAGCCGAACAGGTGGACGCGCTACGGTTGCTGGAAATGCAGCGCCACACTTTGTTAATGTTTACTAGCTGCGGCTGGTTTTTTGAGGAAATCTCTCGCCCCGAAGGTGTGCAAATTTTGCGCTACGCGGCCCGGGCGCTGGAATTGGCGGGGGAAGTTACGGGCGTACAGCTAGAAAAGGATTTTATCGATCGGCTGGCCCTGATTCCCAGCAACGTTGACTGTTTCAAAACAGGGGCAGAAGTTTACCGCCAACAGGTAACAACGGCCCAAGTTAGCCTCAGACAAGTAGCAGCCCACTACGCCATTAGTTCTCTGTTTGCCAAATATCCCCGCCAACAGCGAGTTTACTGCTATCAGGCCCAACAGCAAGATTTTCAAATTCAGCGCATGGGCTCGATGACTCTGGCTGTGGGTCAATTGCAGTTAACCTCGGAAATTACGCGGGAAACAGAGGTTTTTGTGTTTGCTGCGTTCTACCTCGGGGGGTGGGACTTCCACTGCTGCATTCAGCCTTTTGGCAGCCGCCGGTCTTACACGATGCTGAAAGACCGGTTGTTTGAAGTTCTGCAAGAAGCTTCGGCGGCCCACGCGATTCTGGAAATGGTACGGTTGTTTGGGGATCAGTCGTTTAGCTTGCGGGATTTGTTCGCTGAGGAACGCCACCGGATCGTGCAGTTGCTGAGTCAGGAAAATTTGACTCGCTTGGATCAGCTTTACACTCAGGTTTACCGGGAAAATTACGGGGTGATGATGGCTTTCCACCGCGACGAGTTGCCGGTGCCGGTAGAGTTGCAGGTGGCTGCTGAGGTGGCTTTGGGACACCGCTGTTTGACGGCGGCGAAGGCTTTGGAACTGGAAACGGAGGACGCGGAGTCGCTGTTGGCGGAAATTGAGGCGATCGCCACTGAAGCCGGCCACCTCCGCTGTCGGTTGAAGGTTCCCGAAGTTAAGGAAATTTTGGAAAAGCTGGTTTGGCGCACTCTTGACGCGCTGCTGCAAGCTGCAACGGGCGATCGGGAACGCTCGCCTGTTGAGCTAGAATCTGAGATCGGCACGATCGAGCGTTTGATTGCTGTGGGCGATCGGCTGAGTCTGGGTTTGTGTTTGGACAAATCGCAAGAATTGTATTTCGATTCTCTCTACAGTCAAATAGTGCCTCTGTGTTTGGGCTGGCTGCAACGGCGAGCTGCGGCAAAGGAGGAAAATAAGGTGGATGTCGTTGCCTTGGCTATCACCCGTTCAAACGGCGGCTGGGAGCTGTCTTCGATCCGGCATTTGCTGGAGTTGGGTCAAACTCTGGCCGTTGATGTTGAGTGTTGGTTGAACCAATTAATACCACTTTAGACTTTCGATTTTAGATTTTCGATTGCAGAATTGGAAACGATCCCGCCCAAAATGGTATTAAATGCCGATCGAGCGACAGGGCTTCAATCCAGAGTCGATCGGCACTGAAGCCGTCCTCGGTTCGCGACTGGCGATCGAAGTACCCACAGACAACGGCTAACTTTATTTGAGTTTTCGCTCTACTTGTGTGGGAAGATAAAAAGACTGGGGAGCATCTCAGTTTTGCATTAGAGTGCTGTCCCCGCTCGCGAGTTATACAATACGCGAGCGGGGACGCTCGCACTATAATAAAAAAATGCTTTTTGCAAAACACCAGATGCTCCCAAAGAATGTCACTAAAGCCTACAGGTGTTCTGCACTTGCACGGTTTGTAGAGCTTTGAAGAGAGAACACTAATTTTAAATCTATGAAAATTGGCGATCGCGTTTCCGTTAAAAACTCTGTTGTTGTCTACCACCACCCTCAAAATCGCAGTCAACCATTTGATATTAAGGGTATGGAAGGAGAAGTCGTGGCGATCGTTCACGAATGGCACGGCAGACCAGTTAGTGCCAATTGGCCTGTTTTAGTTCAGTTTGACAAAAAATTTCGAGCTCACTTCAAAGAAGAAGAAGTCGAATTGATATCTTCGGAAGTCTAGCACTCTCAACGGTTGAAGCCGGAGCCCAAAGACAATATCAAATCCGGTCATATAAATGTTGTAGAGTTTGTAGTGAGGAATTCAGTTTTTTATCGGGCTTTTAGTCGATCGGCAGGACTAAAGTCCTTACTACAAACCCTCTTTTTTGTTTAATTATTAATGTTTTTGCCGTGCCCGGTTGAACCAACCGAAGATATTCAAATCTCCCTGCATTTTCTGCAATTCCTGCTGGTGCTGCTTGGCTGTAGCGTAGTACCACTGGCAATGAAGCTCAAATTCTTGACGGTACTTAACTTCGTCGTAAAACTCGCGGACAACTTGGTGTCTCTGAAAAATTTCGGCCGTTGGAGTCGGTTCTGGGACAATGTTTTGTAGCTCGTGGGGCAACATAACTGTTTGGGGGCGACTGTGGCAAATATTGGTGTAATGACTTTAAGCTAACACAGTTGTCAGTTGTCAGTTGGCAGTTGACAGTTGACAGTTGACAGTTGACAGTGGATAGTTGTCAGTGGGAATTCTTGCATCCGTTACATCCCCTACACAATCCGCTGCCGAACTTCCTTCTTAGCTTAAGATATTCAATCTAAAATCCCAAATCCCAAATCTAAAATCTGCTAAAGCCATCCCCGCAGGCGATACACAATTAAGCCGATGTATTCTTTCAAAGCTTTATTAGACTGATTTAGATAATAGGTATCTGGCAATAAATCCAGTGCGACTGTTTGCCAGGAATTTTGAGATGCTGCGATATTCTGCTGCGTTATCTGAAAATCTGTTGGTGCCGCAATTACTTTTATTCCCAGGCGCTGGAAAATTAAGAGCGATCGAGTCATGTGCATCGCCGATGTCACTAGCAAAACGGGCTTTTTGATGCCTTTAGTATCTAAGATTTGCCGCACGTTGACGGCATTTTGATAAGTGTTGTGGGAATCGGGATCTTGCAGAATTGCTGATGCCGGTACGCCCATTGTTTGAGCAATTTCTGCCATGTCTGCCGATTCGGGAGAGCCCCCGCCTTTCCAGTCTACTCTACCGCCGCTGAGCACTAACAGGGGAGCTTTGCCTTGACGGTAAAGTCGGGAAGCGTAAATTATTCGATCGCCCGCTTCCCCCAATTCTATCCAAGGGCGGGGCGGCAAAGCTGCTTTGACACCGCCGCCCAAGACGATAATCGCTTCAGCTTGCGGGAGTTCGGCGGTTGGTAAATTTTTCCATTCGAGCGATCGAACTAAGGATTTTGACACCCAACCGCTACTTCCGAGCAGTAAAATAATTAGAGCCCCAGCCATTAGCGGTGCTGCCCATTTTGGACGCTTCCAAAGTGTGATTAAAGCTGCTATCATTAACAGGCAACTCAACCCCAAAGGATAAATAAACAGCGGCAGTAGTTTAGACAGAAATACAAACATTCAGCAAATAATTCAAATTGCTCGTTAGCGGTTGGTAATCGGTAATTGGTAGACTTATTGCCAATATTTTATTAATACGAAAACCGCAGATTCAAGGCAGATGAACGGAGATCGACGCAGATGATTTCAAGATATATAAGCTTTAGACTGCCGGGAATATGGTAATTATCTAGGTCTAAAAGTTGAATTTTTATGATTGAATTTTGACTTTTACACTGTTAAAATTAAAGCTCAAAACTCAATACTCAAAACTTTTTTATGTGCTAGCGGCGGTCTTCTGTTTTCGACAGCCAGTCAAACAGTGAATTAGCTTCACGCCTGGAGCTTTTGATATATCTATTGCCCCCCGTTTCCACTACTTCTTTATTGAGTATAGCGTCCGAGGTTTTATCCTTAGAACCTGTATTTGGGTTGAGTAGTAATTCGTTGTGCCACCAAGCGACTATTAAACCTGCTGCTACGCCGCCGAGGACACCAAGGCCGAGACTCACGGGCAGGCTACATCCGACTAAGCGAAACCCAACGGTAAACAACACAAACCATATCAGCGCGGGGCTAAACCCCTTGGAGTCTCCGGTAAATTTTGGCATAAGCTGCAAGTTGTGTTTGTAATAATACAGAAAGATATTGACAATATTAGCAGACAAGTAAGATTTGCAAGGGCGATCGCAGTGCAACTACTCCCCACAAATCAAGTTTAATTGTACCTCTAAGTCTTGCGCGGTATCTATAATGTTTACAGAAATTTGCTCAAATTCTGTAAAAGGTTCTGCTTCTGCTTGCTGCGAGCTCAATAGTTCTGCTGTCGCGTCGGCAATATCGCCCCGGCGCTGTTGCAGCCGTTCTCGCAATACAGCAATTGGTGCGGTGCAGTAAATGATTTGCCAGGACAAGCCGTGGGATTGAGCCAGATTAATCGCATCGGTTCTCAAGTTTTGGCGATCGAACTTAGCATCTAAAATCACATCCCAACCTCGGTCAGCCAGAACCATACCCAACTCTAACAATCTACCATAAGTCTGCGCCGTCATTTCATCCGAATACAAATCTTGCCCGCCGCGTTCATTTAAAGGAATTCCGCCTAAATGTTTGCGAACAGCATCGGATCTAATCTGAATTGCACCTGTGCGGGCTGCCAAATATCGAGCCACCGTACTCTTCCCAGAACCAGACAAACCAGACATCAAAGTTAACTTTCCCCGGCGCGGTTTTGTGTATTCCCAAGCTAATTTATAGTAATGAGCCGCTGTCTGTGAAATCTCGGCTTTTTGGGCTGTTGAAACCGAGGCATCGTCCAACATTAACGAAGTAACTTTTGCTCTAACATAAGCTTGACGGCTCAAATAAAGCGGCAGCACTTGCACTCCTTCCCAGTCACCGGTTTGTTCGATGTAAGTATTGAGAAAAACATTTCCTAAATCTCTGCGCCCCCGCGATTCCAAATCCATGACGGTAAAAGCGACATCGTACATCACGTCAACAAAACGAAAAGGCTCGTTAAATTCAATGCAGTCGAACAGCAATATTTTATCTTGCCACAATGCTATATTCCGCAAGTGCAAATCTCCGTGACACTCGCGAATTTTATTATTGGCAATCCGCCGCTCGAATAACTCTGAATTTTTCGCAAAAAACGCATCAGTATAATCTTTAGTTTCTTGATATTGAGTCTGAGTCTGCGGCCCGCCGATATATTTTTGAGAAATCAGATAATTGTTATCTATTGCTGTGCGAATTTGACTGACTTCGCCAAATGTGCGAATGTAGCTATTACTAATTGCCGTGCTGTGAAACTTGGCAACTTCCCGCCCTAAGTCTGCCATCAGTTGCTCGGTCAACTGTCCCCGATCCAACAAACTTAGAAACAGTGAATTTTGAGGGAATTCCCGCATTTTCACCGCGTATTCTACTGCAACTTCTGCCGGATTTATTTCCGCTGAATCGCTCACAATTTTAAACAAATCGCCCCTTTGAATAATTGGCAAAACTTCGAGATAAATTTCCGGTGCTGTGCGGCGGTTCATCAGCAATTCTTGGGTGCAAAAATGCTGTCTTTTTTCCAAGGTTGAATAGTCCATAAAGCCAAAATTGACTGGCTTCTTAATTTTGTATGTATAATCTCCGGTTAGCAAAACAAAGGAAGCATGAGTCTGAATTAGCTGCACCGGTTCTGTGACACTGTGCGGGTAAAACCCCGGCTGCAACATTTGCTGAATCAAAGGTGGGAGGTAAGACATATCGATTTTAGATTTTAGATTGTGGATTTTGGATTGGGGATTTTGGATTGGCGATTGGGGATTTGTGTTTTTAGATTTTGGATTTTGGATTTTGGATTTTGGATTGAAAATTGGTGATTTGTGGTTTTAAATTATGGATTTTTAGATTGGAATTTGTAATGGTGAATTTTGGATGTTGACTTTTATCCGATTTATTATAGAGTTGATAGTTAGTGTAAACCAAAAAGTAACAATGACTGAAAATAATCAAAGTTCCGGTTCTGTGGATGTGTTTGGCGTGGGCAATGCCCTTGTAGACATCTTAGCATTGGTGGAAGATGAATTTGTTCTCCAGCACGGGCTGAATCGCGGCGGGATGACGCTGATGGATTCGGAAACGCAGGGGGGGATTTTGCACGATTTGGAGCAGGTTTCGCTGCAAATGCGATCGGGTGGTTCTGCCGCCAATACGATGATTGGTTTGGCTCAGAGTGGCGGTAAAGGCTACTATTCCGGGAAGGTTGCTAAGGATACTAACGGCGAATTTTACCGCAAAGATTTGCTGGAGGCGGGGATTGATTTTAATGTGCATCCTGCTGAGTCGAACGGGCCGACTGGTACTTGTGTCGTGCTGACTACGCCGGATGCGGAACGCACTCTGTGTACTAATTTGGGGGTTTCTACTACTCTGGCGGCGACTGATATTGATGTCGATCGCCTGTCTCACTGCAAGTATAGTTATGTTGAGGGCTATCTTTGGGATGCTCCTGAACCGAGAAAGGCTAGTATTGAGACGATGGAACAGTCTAAGCGTCTGGGTGTGAAGGTGGCTTTTACTTTTTCGGATGGCTTTTTGGTCGATCGATTTGCGGATGATTTTCACAAGGTGGTTTCGGAATATTGCGATGTGATTTTTTGCAATTGTGATGAAGTTCGCAGTTTTTTCAAGGAGGAATCTCTGGAAGAGTGTGCTCGGAAGATGAGCGAAATTTCCGATTTGGCTTTTATCACTAATGGGGATAAGGGCTGCATGGTGGTGGAGAACAAACAGATTGTGGATGTGGCTGGATTTCCCGTAAAGGCGATCGATACTGTGGGTGCTGGTGATGCTTTTGCCGGCGGTGTTTTGTTTGGGCTTACTAATGGTTTGAGTGCTACAAAAGCGGCTCGTTGGGGCAATTATTTGGCTTCTATGGTGGTGCAGATTCATGGCCCTCGTCTTGAAGGTTCTCAGGCTCATTTACTGAATCAAGTGATTTCTGGTTAGTAGTTGAAATGGGCGATCGCTCTTTTTTGATAAAGGTCGATCGCACTTTTGAACCCCAGATGCACGCTGATGGACGCGGATGGGGGGAAGGGCGATCGCACTTAAGCTAATTAAAGGTATCTGGAAAACAGATTTATGGCGGAAAGTAGCGATAAATATCTTTCCGGTGGAGAACCCTCACAAAAGTAATAGTCTCGCCATCAAAATAAAAACCTATTCGATAGTCGCCAACCCGAAGCCGATAGGCCTTGTCATCGCCTTTTAATTTTTTTAAGTTAATAATTGTCTGTAAATCAGTAACATTGGGAATTTCCTCAAAAACGATCGCTTTGACTTGATCAAAGATCGGCGCACTTTTAAGAGCTTTTAAATCCTTTAAAAAACTGGGCAAATATTCAACTTTCATTCTTGATCAAGTTCGGCAAGTGCTTCTTGTAAAGTTAACGGCTTTTCATCTTTTACTTGGCGCATAGCCTGGAGAAGTCCTCTATCTTCGATCGCCTCAAGGAGATACTGATAGTCGGTATAGTTGAGAATGACTTGACTGATGTTGCCTTCGGTATCGAATATTAATTCTTTAGCAAGTGGATAGTCTTCTATTTTCATAGATTGATTGGGAGGGAATGATGTTTCTATTTTAACAGCGCGCTCATAAATCGGGAGGAACAATCCGCCACTGGTGTCAGCGTTTCTAAGGGTGAGGTGTAATTGCAATATCAGCATACTCCGAAAAATCACCTAAATCGTGTACTTCACCTTTAGCTGCTTGTTGGAGACCTCTTTGGACTGAGGCTAATGCTTGTGGGTTTTGCCACAACCACTGTTCGCGATCGGGTATATTGGCGATCGGGTCTAATAAAATTTGTCCGGCTTCGTTGACGAGTACGCGATACTCTGTTGATTTGGTTTCGAGGTTTAAACTGAGTTGTCCTTGTCGGTCTGTGCTGATTGAGTTTTTAATAATAATCCAAAACTGATCTTTAGCTATCATAAATTTGTGTGAGATTGCATAATACCAATTTAATCTGAAGTTGCACATATCTCGATCCCCCTCGCATCCCCCGAAAGCAAGGGGGACTTTGAGAAGAATCTTGTCCCACCCCCTACTCCCCTTATTAAGGGGAGTAGGGGTCGAGTAGGGGGCAAGAATGCGGGGGGATCGCATTCTATGCAGCCTCATAAAAAATTGGTATAAGAGGGAGTTTTAGTTATTATAACAAGTTAGATTTTGTTTGTCTATCCTAAGCTGTTGCGCCTTTAAATTGGATATTCGGGGCGGGCAAGATGCCCACCCCACAAGACTTTGATTATTTCTTGACACACAATTTAAAAGCAGAACAGCTTAATGAAGTTGAGGTCGATCGCACTTTTGAACCGCTGATGCAGGCTGATGGACGCGGATGCGGGAAAGGGCGATTCACGATCGGGATAGCTACAGCGCGTACTCAGGTAGCAGTAGGGCAATAAAACCTACATCTAGGTTGTTTAATTGTTGATTTTTGTCATTTTTGCAAAATATACTGACTGATAATCTGTTTGAGTTCTTGAAGAGCTTCTATAGCGATCGGCACATTCACTATTGACAAAATAAATTAGTTTAGCTAAGATAGAATTTAGTTAAAATTGCCAAATATAGCAGATGCACATAATCAGCTATCGGCGAGTGCGTGAATATAGCGAAAGTCATGCTGATTGTCGGGAAGTATTAGATAACTGGTTTAAAATTGCTACGAAAGCCAAATGGTCAAATTTAGTTGAGGTGCAATCTGTTTTTCCTAAAGCAGAAGCAGTTGGAGGTTTTACCGTTTTCAACATCAAAGGCAACAATTATAGATTAATAGTTAGTATCGATTATGAAAGCCAATTGATTTATATCAAATACATTCTTACTCATGCTGAGTATGATCAGGAGAAATGGAAAAATGACCCTTATTTTTAATCCAGATAAATACACAGAGTTATTGTCTCAGTATCAGCCGAAAATCATTAGAACAGAAGCTGAGAATGAAAAGGCTTTGGCTATTGTGGAAGAGTTAATGCACCGTCGCGATCGCACTCCAGAAGAAGATGAGTTATATGAATTGTTGATTGCATTGATTGAAAAATTTGAGCAAGAATATTATGCACCGGGAGTCACAGCTACCCCTAATTCATTGTTGCTATTTTTGATGGAACAGCGATCGCTAAAACCAGCGGATTTGGTGGGAATTGTTGGCTCTGAAAAAGGAGTGTATGGTTTGGTTAATGGTGAGCGAGATATCAGCAAAGAGCAGGCTGTGATTCTGGGTAGTTTTTTTTATGTAGAGCCGAGTTTGTTTACTAATTAATGGCTTTTTCAGGGCAGATAGAAGGATAGATTAAGGCCGATCGCACTTTTGAACCGCAGATGCACGTTGATGGACGCTGATGGGGGAAAGGTTGATCGCACTTTTGAACCGCAGATGCACGTTGATGGACGCGGATGGGGGAAAGAGCGATCACTCTTTCCCCCATCCGCCGACTTGTGCCTCTGTAGGATGAGCCATAATAGACTAAGCCGCAACTCTTGTAGTGCGATCGATTAACCAGCAACTATCGGACAGTTTGATTTATGCTAATTCAGAAAATCGTTCAAGAATTA
>Ga0335395_10001144_pt1 | contig 16848 bp, 11 predicted proteins | sample MAT02_FD_205744 | JGI IMG/M metagenome (GOLD analysis project Ga0335395, IMG submission 205744) | Freshwater microbial communities from Lake Fryxell liftoff mats and glacier meltwater in Antarctica - MAT-02 (spades assembly) (version 2) ...
ATATGAATCTTTATTATGATGTGCGACATCCGATGTGGCACAAACGGCCGGATTGGTTTGGAGTCGTGGGAGTTCCTAGACTTTACGATGAAATTGATCTACGGATGAGTTACGTTGTTTGGCAAGAGGGTGTGAATCCTTTTGTAATTGTGGAACTCCTTTCGCCTGGGACGGAAAAAGAGGATTTAGGCGACAATGTTAATGAGGAAAAGTTGACGCATGAGTCTGGGAATGGTGCTGGTAACGGGCGAGTTATTCAGAATCAGATGGATGGGAAACCGCCGCGCAAATGGGATGTTTACGAGCAGGTTTTACGGATTCCTTACTATGTTGTTTTCAGTCGCTATACTAACAGGTTGCGGGTGTTTGAATTGGAGGGAGGACATTATTTAGAACTGGAGTTCTCTGATTCGCGAGTGTGGATGTCGGATCTGAATTTGGGTTTGGGTTTGTGGGAAGGGGAGTTCCTAGGAATCGATCGATTGTGGTTGCGCTGGTATGATATTGACGGGAATTGGATTCTGACTCCAGAGGAACAGGAACGGCTGCGCGCAGAAGTTGCTGAATCTAGGGCCGAAGAAGCAGAAGCTCAATTGGAGTCTTTAATTCAGCGACTCCGGGAATCTGGTATCGATCCTGATGTGTTTTTAAACCGTTAAATTTGTGAAGATTCCCGATTTCTTGAAGAAGTCGGGAATCTGGGTATTCTGTTATATCAAATTCGGTAGCATCAGAATTAATATTACCCACCATCAGGAGACGGCAATGCCGTGTCCCTACCCGATTAATTGTAGGGAAACGGCACTGCCGTGTCCGTACCCGATTAATTGTAGGGAAACGGCACTGCCGTGTCCTCGATTTCTATCATAAGGGGTGTAAACGGAATTGATATTATTTGATAACAAGTTCTGAGGCTGAACCTTTTTTCCCCTTGATGCCATTGACATTCAATGTTTCAGCATAAGGGGATTGATGCAAATATGCTTTGTCCGCAGAACCAAAAAGTTTTAGTTTGTCGGAAATGACCGATCGCATTGCATCGATAGCCTTTGTCATTACTTCCAACAAATCTGGATCTGACAAGGAACTACTGGTCTTTAACACATCCATATAAGCTTCCCGCACTTCCGTATTGACATTAAATTTAGATACGCCTAATTTAATCGATTGACTAATCATTGATTCTGGCAAACCGCTAGCGCCATGTAACACTAACGGGACTGAAACTGAGGCCCGGATTTTTGCCAAACGCGGAAAATCGAGTTTCGGTTCGCTGAAATATTTCCCGTGAACATTGCCAATTGTCACAGCCAAAAAATCAACTTTAGTTTCTTGGATAAACTCGATAGCTTCCACTGGATCGGTCATTTTTGCCGCCTTTTCTGCGATGGTCAAACCGTCTTCAGTACCGCTAATTCTCCCGATTTCAGCTTCAACTACCGCGCCATTAGCGTGGGATAATTTGGTCATTTCGCGGGTAAATATTAAGTTTTCTGCGTAGGGCAAAGGAGAACCGTCTGCCATAATTGATTTGATGCCGGCGCTGAGGGCTAGATGAATGTCTTTTTCTGATGTGCTGTGATCTAAGTGTACTGCGATCGGTACTGAGGATTGGCGCGCTGCTTCCATGCAAAGCGCGACTAAAGGGGATTTTCCGTATTTAAGCGCACTAGGATGAAGTTGCAGCATAGCTGGACTCTGAAGCGTTTCGGCGGCATCAATTACCGCTTTTACTCCTTCGAGGTTGTAAACGTTAAAAGCGCCGATCGCATAAGAGTTTCTTCGGGCAGTTTCCAGCAATTCGCTAGTTGATGTCAGCATATATACCTTGCTCAAAAACTTTTCTGAATATTCATAATTTTATCGTTTATTGTCCACAATATTTCTAGGGACGGGGACGAGAGAATGCTCCGGTTCCCCCCTTATTAAGGGGGGTTAGGGGGGATCTCCGGGTTTCTCAGATTAATAGTAAGTTCAGGACTTGACTATTTTTGTGCGTTCCCAGCGTGCAAACCACACTCTTTTAATGTGGCTTCTTCCCACCACCAACGACCTTCGCGTTCATGTTGATTGGGCAATACTGCCTTCGTACAAGGTTCGCAACCAATGCTGACAAAACCGCGTTCGTGCAGCTTATTATAAGGCACATCCAAAGCGCGAATGTAATCCCAAACTTCTGCGGAAGACCAGTTGGCTAAGGGGTTGAATTTAATTAATTCATGGTCTGGAGTTGAGAAGGCACTATCAACTTCAATGACCGGAATATGGTTGCGCGTACTGGGACTTTGGTCTTTCCGCTGACCGGTGATCCACGCATCTAAAGTCTTCAGTTTGCGGCGCAGTGGCTTGACTTTTCGCACACCACAACATTCTTTGTGACCGTCTTCATAAAAGCTAAACAATCCCTTTTCGTCTACTAAGGCTTGTACTTCCGCTGCATCGGGAAACATTACTTCTATTTTAATGCCGTAATGTTTTCTGACTTGCTCCAAAAACTGATAGGTTTCCGAGTGCAAGCGTCCGGTGTCTAGAGTGAAAACGCGGATATTTTTGGTAATTTTTGAAGCGAGATCGATCAGCACTACATCTTCAGCACCGCTGAAGGAAATTGAAATATTATCAAAAGTTTCTAGGGCGAATTTAAGAATATCTCGCGGTGTTTTTTCGCTGTACTCTGCTTCTAGGGCAGCAATATTTAGATTAGTCCCGATGGCAACCATAGTTTCGTGTTCTCCGTGTTTTTTTTTCTCTAACCCTGAATTGTAACCGATCGCCGTCTCTCACACCGATCTATTTGACCGAAAGTATCCAGGGTGCAAGATGTGAGTTATATTATATTTGCATTGGGGTGAATTTATCCGTAAAGCCCTACACTCTGAGAGGAGATCGCTTCGCTGAGGATAAAGCTTATCTACCGTCAACAAGAGTCAGGAAGTGTGGAACCATGTCAAAAATCTTAGTAGTAGACGATGTTCCGAGCGAACTAGAAATCATCTGTCGCATTCTTCTAGATGTGGGACTGGAAGTGATCCGGGCCAGCAATGGCGAAGAAGCGATCGCCCGCATCCAAGAAATGTCCCCGGATCTCGTCGTTTTAGATGTAGTCATGCCACGAATGAACGGATTTGAAGTCATTCGAGAATTGCGGAGCGATCGCAAAACTGCAAATTTGCCAGTAGTATTTTGTACTCACAAAAATACCCAGATTGATAAAGCTTGGGGAACTGATTTAGGTGCCGATGCTTATCTAGGCAAACCCTTTGAACCTCAACAACTTGTTAACATCGTAGAGCGTTTGCTATCAGCATAAACCAAATATCAAAGGTAGATATTTTTTTATAGTTATTATAGGTAGGGATGAATGGTGAGATTTTGTTAATGGCGATCGGTCTAGGGCAAAGTGCTAAAACAAAGTTCTATTTTGTAAGCTACACTAGAAATTAAAAATAAGCCATGAAAACAACCGCTCCCCCAGCAGCTCTTAATCAGACAAATGGAACAAAGCAATTTCTCGTCTTCGCGCAAGGAGACAGTCTGTTTGGTGTAGAGTTAGAAGCAGTGCGAGAAGTGCTTTCCCTGAAGGAACAACCCATTTCGCCAGTGCCTAACACCCTGCCATTTTTGCTAGGATTAACCAACTTGCGCGGCGAAATTTTGGCAGCAGCAGACTTTGGTCACTTCACGGGTATCGCACCTGTTGACATCCACCATCCCAACAGTCGAATCTTAGTGGTGGAAGCGCCAGATCCGCGAGATGTCAGATTGTCTAAGATGCGGATTGGCTTAGCTGTCTCCCGCGTTGAAGGAGTTTTGCCTCTCAATCCCGATCGCACTGTTTCGGCAGTAGATGTCACTCCGGATCTCGCTCCTTTTTTAAAAGGTCTGTACAATTGTGATGGACGCTTGCTAATGATTGTTGATATAGAGGCGATCGCCCATTCCGAACGCTGGTAAAAATAGAGAATGGGGAGTTATACAGCAGATTCCAAATTTATTAACTAAACCCCCCTCGATCGCTCGTGCCGTAGGGACACGGCACTGCCGTGTCCCTACAAGAGCTAGTTTTCAATTTACAAATTATCAATTTTACTATGAACCTTCTCTATTACTTTTTCGCAACAACTTTCACCCTGACATTACCTGACATCTCCCAACCGCTGCTGGTTGGCGTAGCGAATTTTATCGTTTCTTTCTGTTACTTTGCGATCGCCTCGCTGATTAGCTTAGGTTTGTGGCGAAACCGCGAATTCGGTTTCGACACCTTCGCTACCGTTACAGCACTTATATTTTGGAGTTGTGCTTTGGGGCACAGCGGTCACGCCGCCGAACACTTAGGATTGCCACACTCCCCATTTCTGCAAACTGTGTCGGATTGGATTACTGTAATTCCGGCGATCGCATTTCTGAGTCTTTCCAACCGCTACAGCTTATTAGTAGGTTCCACCCAGATTCTGCAATCTAAAAAAGACACAGAACAAGCACTCAGCGAAACTACCCAGCGATTTCAGGCAATCTTCGATCAAGCTTTTCCATTAATAGCGCTATTGGAACCAGACGGTACTCTGATCGAAGCCAATCAGACAGCACTAGAGTTTGGCAATTACCAAGCATCAGAGGTGCTGGGGCGGAAATTTTGGCATACACCCTGGTGGGCATCATCCCCAACTAACCAGCAACGGCTCAAAGCTAACATTCAACAAGTCTCCGCAGGCAAATTTATCCGAGATGAATATGAAATCACCGGATTAAATAACCAGGTGATAGTAATTGACCTGTCCTTTAACCCCCTTTTAAATGAAGCAGGGGAAGTATTTGAAATACTTGCCGAAGGTCGCGACATTACCCAACGCAAACAGACAGAAGCTCAATTGCAGCAGCTAACCGGAGAACTAGAGCAGCGAGTGAAGGAAAGAACTGAGCAAATTCTGCAAACTAACACGCTATTGGAACAAGAAATTCGCGATCGCACCGACGTTGAAAAGCAGCTATTACGGCTCAAATCAATTTTAGAAGCAACCACAGACTGGGTAGCTATGGCAGATGCCACAGGGCAAAGTCTTTATATGAACCGCGCCACCAGAGAAATATTGAATGTTGGAGACAGTACAGATTTAGCAGGAGTCAGCATTTCTGACGTGATATCTCCCAACAGTAAGGACACTATTGTGAAAGTTGGCATCCCAGCAGCTTGCAGAGATGGGGTGTGGAGTGGCGAGATAATTTGGCAGACTTTAGACGGCAAAGAAATACCAGTTTCTCAAGTAATCATTGCTCACAAATCCGAGGGTGGAGAAGTAGAATTTCTGTCAACGATCGCCAGAAACATTACTAATCGCAAGCGCACGGAACAAGCCTTGCGACAAAACTTGCAAATGCTCGACCTCGCCAGCGATGCTTTGATTATTCGAGAACTAGACGGGACGATTAATTACTGGAATCAGGGAGCAGAGCGAATGTACGGCTTTTCCAAGCAAGAAGCTTTGGGGAAAGCCACTCAGAACCTATTTCACACAATCTCTCCCCAACCTTTAGCAGCAATCTCGGCGCAGCTAGAACAACAGGATTATTGGGAAGGAGAACTGATTCACACCACCAATCACAACACCAAAATTACCGTATTCAGCCGCTGGACTTTGCAGCGCGACGAACAGGGAAATCCCAAAGCAATTTTAGAAACCAACAACGACATTACAGATCGCAAACAAGCTGAAATCGAAAACCAAAGATTGACATCGATCGTAGAAAGCAGCTCGGATTTTATTGGCTTAGGAACAATGGAGGGACTGTTAACATACCTGAATCCTGCTGGAATGAAGCTAGTCGGAATTCAAAACCTTGAAGAACTCAAAACCAAAACTATATTGGAATCCTTCTCGCAGGAAGATGCGAAAATACTCACAGAAGAAATTATGCCTGCTACCATACGAGATGGCTTGTGGCAGGGCGAATTCCGGTTGAAAAACTTTCAAACCGGCGAAAACATTCCCGTTGACTTTACCCTGTTTACCCTCAAAGACCCAGAAACAGGGGAGCCTATTGGTTTAGCAACTATGACGCGCGACATTAGCGATCGCAAACGGGCAGAAGAAATGTTGCGCGATCGCGAAAGACTGTTCCGAGCCATTTTCGACCAATCATTTCAATTAATCGGGCTACTCAAACCAGACGGCACTGTTTTGGAAGTCAATCAAACAGCCCTTACTGTCAGCGGACTACGACGGGAAGAAGTCATCGGTACGCAGTTTGCCGAGAATTCGTGGTGGCAAATTTCCCCAGACAGCCAGCAAAAAATCCGAGAGGCGATCGCTCTTGCCGCCACCGGCGAGCTAGTCCGCTACGAAGCCGATGTGCTGATTGCTGGGGGTGCAGTCACGACCATAGACTTCTCCATCAAGCCGATCAAAGACGACAACGGCAAAGTCGTGCGGCTAATTCCCGAAGGCCGTGATATCAGCGATCGCAAAAACCTAGAACGAGAACTCGCTTTGCGTCAAGCCCGCTTTGACGCATTTTTCGCCGCCGCCCCAGCCTCAATGTTTATCTTTGACGACCATTTGCGGTTCGTGCAAGTCAACGAGAAAATGGCCGAAACCACCGGGCCCTCAGTTGCCGAACACCTCGGCAAAACGGTGAGAGAAGTTGTACCCGAAATGGTTCATACCCTAGAGCCAATGTTGCAGCAGATTCTTGCCACCAACCAACCCTTTTTAAACATTGAGGTGTCGGGGACAAATGTCAACCAACCGGGCGCGATTCGAGATTGGCTGGCGTCTTACTTTCCTTTACCCGGAGAGGACGGCAAACCGATTGGTGTTGGCGGAGTAGCAGTCGAAATTACCGATCGCAAACAAGCAATTACTAAATTAGAAGAAACAACAGCCCAGTTAGCCCGTTCCGAATCAGAATTTCGGCAACAAAGTAATCTCTTACAACTGCTAATTAACAGCATTGCTGAAGGCGTAGTTGCTGCCGACACAAAAGGCAATTTTGTGTTGTTCAACCCCGCCGCTGAAAATATCTTTGGCTTGGGCGCGACAGATTCGCTTCCCGACGAGTGGTCGGCAAAATACGGTTTATTTTTGTCCGATGCCATCACTCCCTATCCCACACCCGACATCCCTTTAACGCGCACAATTCGAGGAGAAGCATTTGACGACGTAGAGGTTTTCGCCCGCCACATAGGTAAGCCGGAGGGTCTGTGGATCAAAGTTAACGGCAGACCGCTAAAAGACGAAACCGGGGCGCTTAAAGGTGGCGTAATTGTGTGTCGCAACGTGACCGAAGAAAGAGCATCCCAGCAACAGATGCAGCAGTTGGCAGAGTCACAGGAACGCTTGCTGCAAGAACTAAAAACGCGGCAAAATGCTCTGGACGAAGCTGCGGTAGTCAGCGAAACTGACCTCAAAGGGACGATTACTTACGTCAACGAAAGGTTCACTCAAATATCTGGTTACAGCATGGGAGAACTGCTCAACCGCCACCACCGGATCGTCAATTCCGGCTATCATCCCAAATCATTTTTTCAAGAAATGTGGCTGACAATTTCTCGCGGTTTGGTGTGGAAAGGAGAAATCAAAAATATGTGCAAAAATGGCTCATTTTATTGGGTGGATTCGACCATCGCTCCGATCTTTGATACCAGCGGCACAATAGTCAAATATATCGCCATCCGCTTTGACATCACCGAACGCAAAGAAGCAGAAGAAGGACTAGAAAAATTGGCAGCAGAACGCAAAGCTGAAGCTGATTCGATGACGCAGCAAGTCCTCAAATTGTTGGGAGAAATTAAAGGTGCGGCTCAAGGCGATTTGACTGTCAGGGCGGAAGTGACTAACGATGTTTTAGGTGCTGTCGCCGACTCTTTTAACTTCCTGATCGGTTCCCTACGAAAAGTAGTAACGGGAATTCAAACTTTAGCAGAACAGGTAACATTTGCCACCGATGAGTCAATTACTAATACCAGCCAACTTACCGAACAAGCTGAAGTTCAAGCAGTAAAAATATCTGCTATCATGCGAGAAATCGAGCGGATTGTGAATTCGATCCGCGACGTGCGAGACGTTTCGGTGCGGGCCGAAACAGTCGCCCAGCAGTCTTCTCACACCGCAGAAGTCGGCGGTATGGCGGTCGATCGAGCTGTCGAAGGCATTAACGAACTACGATTGACGATCGCCTCAACCTCAAAAATGATGAAGCGTTTAGGCGAGTCTTCGCAACAAATTGGCAAAATTGTGACATCAATTTCGCAACTTGCTTCCCAAACTAATTTGTTAGCTCTCAATGCTACCATTGAAGCGGCCCGTGCCGGCGAACAAGGTTTAGGTTTTGCCGTTGTTGCTGAAGAAGTGCGGAAATTAGCAGAAAGATCTGCCGGCGCTACTGAAGAAATCTCCGAAATTGTTGGTACAATCCAAGAAGAAATCAGTCGCGTGATGAAGGCAATGGAATCCGGCACACTGGAGGTAGTGGAAGGTACAAAACTCGCCAGCGAAGCTAAAACTCACCTGAATGCCATCATCGAAGTTAGTCGAGAAATGAATGCTTTGGTGCAGAATATTACTCGCGCTTCGGCTAAACAAACTGTTTCCGCTGAGGAAATTTCTAACAGTATGCAGCAAGTCAACGAGATTGCTAATATGACTGCCCAAAAAGGTTCGGATGTCAAAGCATCTTTGGACGATTTATCTGGTTCTGTTAGCAAATTGCAAAAGTCGGTGGCGAATTTCCGCAGTTAGTTATTAGTCAAAGGTCATTAGTCATTAGTCATTGGTCAGAAGTAAGGAGGAAGTTGTTAGTTGTCATAGGAAATCCGGTTAAATAGCACAATTACTGTAGGGGCGGGTTCACCAATAATCTTTAATTCCCACCGACAATCTACATAAACCCGCCCCCACCCAATGCAAAAAGTGCGATCGCATTTCTGTCGTTGGGGCAAGAAACCGGGTTTCTCCGAAAAATTTGGGTTGAGTACGATAAATCTAGGAAGAAACCCGGTTTCTGAGATTATTTGGGTGGGGTGGATTGAAATAAACCGGACATAATCCAAGAAGTGACTAATGACTACTAACTAATGACTAATTTAATATGAATGACGATGATTTAAACGAGTTAATAGATGCTTTTACCGCAGAAACCCAAGAGTTTCTCCAATCAATGGAGACCAACTTGTTGGGGATGGAATCTGCTGATTTAAAAGAGCGAGAAGCCGCCGTTAAAGAAATGTTTCGGGCCGCTCACTCGATCAAAGGTGCGGGTTCGATGTTGGGGTTTCAAAACGTGTCTGCCGCAGCTCACACTCTGGAGGAATGTTTTGTCATTTTGCGCGATCGCACAGACTTGTCGGCCCTGGAACAGGCAACTGTGACTATTTTGCTGCAAGGTGTGGATGCTCTCAAAAAGATTACTACCGAATCAATTCACCACTCGGATGTCAGCACTCCCGATCAAAAGGAAAACTTGGAGGCGATCGCCCAAATTCACGCCCAGTTCGAGGCAAAATACGGTAAGCCCGAACCGCCACCAGTTCCCCCAGCCAGCCAATCGCCAGCCCCCGAAACCCTGAAATTGATTTTTGAACACGAATTGCCGCCAGTCTTCAATCGCCTAGAAACTGAGCTTTCCCAAGCTTCTGAGGCAGATTTGCCAAAAAGCGTGACCGCCCTCAACCAGGTTTATTACCAACTCTCCGGTTTGGCTGGAATGCTGCAATTGCCAGATTTTGGGACAGTCGCTGAACCCCTCAGAGATTTGATCGACTCTCCCGACTTGACTCTAGAACGGTTGCAATCCGAGGGTTGGGCGATCGCCCAAAACTTGCAAACCGCACGTCAGCAAATATTAGCAGGAAAGGCGATCGAACTCCCCCAAATCTCCCCCGCGCCCGCCGAAAACGCATCAGAAGTAGAAGTATCCAAAACATCGGAAACCCCTCACTCACCGAATCCTCAACTCTCCCAGACTCCCACTCTCAATCCAGTTCCCAACCCGCAAAGACCAACAATCCGAGTAGACTTAGAACGCTTAACAGAATTAGTCAATCTAGTCGGCGAATTAGTCATCAACCGCACAAACTTAGAACTTCAAGAATCCGAACTGCGTGGCGAAGTCAAGCGCATCCGGCGTAATATTGTCGATTTGAACCAATTCGGTGGCCAGTTGCGAGAAGAGTATGACAGGATGAGTTTTGCAGACTGGAAAAGTGGAAATAGCAACCAAGGAACAGGGAAACTTGCAGAAGTAGACCAAGAATTTTCAACTATTACTAACAACAAATCCTCTCGGCTTCATCCTCACTTCGATGTCTTAGAGATGGATCAATACACAGAGTTCCACTCTACAGCATCTGAAGTAATCGAAACCGCCGAAACAATTTCTCATTCTGCCACCAAATTAGATGCTTTAGCCATGAGATTTGAGCGCAGCATCGACCAACTGCGTCGCATCACCGAACAGCTACGCAGCCGCGTCATGCAGTTACGAGTCGTCAGTTTCAGCCGCGCCGTAGACCACTTACCCAGGGCACTCCGGGATATGTGTCTCACATACAATAAAGATGTCAACTTGCTGTTAGTAGGAAGAGATACCAAAATTGACGAAAGTTTGCTCGATGCTTTGCGCGACCCCTTAATACACTTAGTCAGAAATGCTTTCGATCACGGCATAGAAATGCCCGAAGCTCGGCAAGCAATCGGCAAACCCGCCAGCGGTCAAATTGAAATAGAAGCGCGACATCAAGGCGGTCAAACTATTATCACTGTCGCCGATGACGGTAAGGGAATTGATCCGGAAATCATTCGTCGCAAAATTGTGAAAAAGGGTTTAGCGACGGAAGAACAAGCTCAAGAATTTTCGATCGCAGAACTCTACGACTTTCTATTTTGGCCGGGTTTTAGCACAGTCGAAGAAGTGAGCAATCTTTCAGGCCGGGGAGTCGGGCTCGACGTGGTACGGGCGAATTTGCGGACGGTACGGGGAACTGTGAAGGTGGATTCTCGCCTGGGAAAAGGTACGAGTTTTATCCTAAAACTGCCGCTGTTACTGTCGATTACTGAGGCTTTGATGGTAAAGACCGATCGCAATAAAATAGCAGTACCACTGGATGCAGTCGAGGAAATTCTCCACATTAAAGCCTCGGAAGTACACACTGCGGGAAATCAGCCGATGCTGTGGTGGCGGCAGGAATTTATTCGTTTGGTACGACTGCAAGATTTGCTCGAATACAGCGTTTTGGGGCCTGATGCCCCCTCTCCTGACCCTTTGACTCAAGAGCACATCCCGGTACTGGTTTTGGCTTCTAGCGAGGGAATACTGGCGGTGGCTGTGGAACGGCTGATCGGCCAGCAGGAAATTGTGGTTAAACCTTTGCCACCGCCTCTATCCAAGCCTCGCGGGGTTTTGGGAAGTACGATTTTGGGGGACGGCAAAGTTGTAACTATTTTGGATGTGGATGATTTGGTGGGTCAACCTTTAGCAAATAGTTCGATCGCGCCTGTGTCCGGTAAAACGCCGCAGATGGCGCCGAGTTCGAGTCAGTCACCGCAGATTTTGATAGTAGACGATTCCTATACAATTCGGCAGTTGCTTTCTCTGACGCTGACTAGAGCCCGCTACCGGGTGGTGCAGGCGAAGGACGGTTTGGAGGCGCTAGAAAAGTTGCAAAACGGTCTCGATTGCAGTTTGGCGATTTTGGATATTGAAATGCCACGGATGGATGGATTTGAGTTATTGCGAGCGATGCGATCGACCCAACGGTTTGCTAAGATTCCTGTAGCCATGCTGACATCTCGCAGTGGCGAAAAACACCGGAAAATGGCAATGGAATTAGGTGCTAATCAATATTTCACCAAACCTTACAGTGAAGCCCTACTGTTAGAAGCCATCCCCAAATTAATCAAACAATAAACAATTCTTCAATCCAAAATCCAAAATCTAAAATCTAAAATCGACATGACTCACGCCAATTACAATCGCCGCTTCCGCAACCAGAAACAAAGCAATGTGAGATCTCCAGCTCACAAATTCGTTTCCTTTGACCTAGGGAGCGTTTATTATGCTGTTCCGATTGAACGAGTACAGCGAGTAATCAAAGATTTTAATCCCTACGGATTTTTAGATAATGGTAATAGTTTAGTTAGGCATCAGGAAGAACTAATTTCACTGATTAATTTATCAAAAATATTTCCCGGTAGTAGGAGTATAGCAGACTGTAATTACCTAATTGTTTGTACTTTCAATAAACGCGAAAACCTAGGAATTCCGGTTCCTGATATGCCCAAGATTTTAGAAACTTCCGCAGAAAATTTTTGCGAAATTCCCTTAGTATACCGCGAAAATAACCTCTCTTCGGCTGTGGAAAAATTAATTCGTGCACCTGATGGTACCGAAGTATTTTATCTAAATCTGGATTTATTTAGCCTAACGTAATATAGCAACCGCCAAGACGCTTAGTTTAGAACACGGCAATGCTCATTGGTGTCAACTTAAGCCTGAAAGCCTTGGTATCTCTCGCTTTTAGCCGAGTCTATAACCCCCTAAATCCCCCTTGTTAAGGGGGACGCAAGAGTATTTCTTGTCCCCCCCTTATACTCCCCCCTTGGGGGGGGGCGGGGGGGGGTTGGGGGCTAGGGGGGTGGAAGGGCCTCATAGTCAAACCACAGTCTCTGACTGGGTTTGACGTTAAGTTGACACCAATGGGCAATGCTGTGTCCCTACCGGGATCGATCGATAAGCGGGTGTACTTCATAAACGTGGAATCTGCTATATCTCGCTATTTTCAGTCATCATCCAAACGAGAAAGCCTAAGATTTGCTCAACTGGAGGAAGCGGATAATCTGTCAAGTCAATCGACACACATTTCTCTTCTAATTTAAGAAACCGCCAAACAGTACCGCTAGTTACAGTTCCGTAAATCGTCGATATCGGCTGTTGCTTTTGTTGGTTAAAACGTTGAGCTGCCACCATTTCTGCAAGGCATTGTCCTAAAGCAGGTTTCAGGTCTTCTTTCTTGGCTTCCACTAATACAACCGCTGGGGCTTTGATAAATAGTTGCTCTGGGGAACGACTCAGGAGAAAGTCAACATAGCCCGTGAGTTCAGCCTCCGGTTCTACATTGAATTCTTCACCGGAAAAAACGCTAATTTGTCCTTGAAGCTGCCGTTTTACTTCCAGTAACACAGGATTGATGATACCCTCAGAACGGGCTTTTTCGCTACTGACTGCGATCGCCCAGGGAATCGTTTCTCTAAGAGTATCCCGAAGTAAAGGACTAGGAGTGAGTGGGGCAATTTCTGGTAAGAAACGTGAGCCTTCAATGATTGTGAGATTAAAATCTTCTACAGCTTTGCTGAGAGTAAATTTACTGTAAGGCATAGGTTGATTATTGGCGATCGCATAGTATAATACTTTTGGGTTAAATAAGAAAAGTTTTATTGTTGGCTGAGTATACTAATTGAGTGTACCATGTTCAAATAGAATGTGCTGTAAATGCTATTGTTACAAACAAGAAGTTATTTATTTATGAAAAAAATCACAATATTGTCGATCGCGCTACTAATTTTTGCACCAATTCCAGAGTTTCCGCAAGTGGGACTGTCCCTAAGTGCGATCGCCCAACCAAAAACTGCCCAACCACCCAAAAAAGACGACCCCAAAAACCTTGGCTACGTCTCCCCCGAATTTGCCGAAAAGGTATCCCAACAGGAAATTGACCAAATCAACGCCAACGTCGAAACTCTGCTCCTAACTAAAAGCTGCATCCGCTGCGACCTCCGAGGTGTAAAATTAGTTAACCTTACCTTAAAAAATCCGATAATTACAGGAGCAGACTTATCAGATGCCAACCTCAGCGGAGGTACTTTCGAGATAGCAGATTTTGTCAACACTAACCTAGCACGAACTGATTTAAGCAGCTCAGTTTTAATAGGAGCGAGAATCAGTAATACTAATTTCAGGAAAGCTAACTTGACCAATACTAATTTAGACGGTGCAGATTTGCGCTTTGCTGACTTGAGAGATGCCAATCTTTCTAATGCCAACCTCCGCAATGCTAACATGGATGGTGCTAGTCTCGATCGAGCCAGTATGGGAGGAACAACTATGCCAGATGGCAGGAAAAATTAATGATATTCAATCATTTTAGTTGGTCATAGACACCAACTTTCGCCGCCGGACTTTCACCGTTGGATTTAGGCAATGATTTCGGGGCCTCTGTTTTTCGTTAATTGCAGGGGCGGATCTGCGACGCCCTGATGTCCCACCGATTCCACTCGATCGACCTTCTGGAAAGCCTTTACAGCATCTCAAAATCGCTTGGAGTGATGAATGGGCGGATGTTCCGGTTGCTGCTGAGATTCGATCGGCGATGAATGCGATCGCCCAAACACTTTCTCAGGCTGGTGTCGAAGTCGAATCTTGGCTTCCCAAAAACTTTGACCTTGCAAACATATTTAATCTCTACGGACGGGTTTCAGCATACCTTTTGTTGGTAAGCGGTGGTGTGAAATGGAGTTATTGGCGATCGCAAGTGCGATCGACAAAGTGGTTGGTAGCTTGCAACACCCTCCTGGTTATTGAACGGTCGATCGGCACAAAAAACCCGCTCGTGACGCAGGATTTTTGGATGGTGCGTCATGCGTAAGCCCTGTCTCTGTAATTAACAGGATTTACGGACAAAGCCGTTTGAGAATAACTGCCAGTTCTATTGATATTAGCTAACACACATGGGAATATTAGATATAGACGACATATATCGCATCAACTCTAGAAGCACAATATGAGCGCAGACGAACATATCCTGCAATTACCGCATATAAGTTTAAAGAGCAGAACGCTACTGCCAGAAGAATCGGGAATATATTACGTGGTAGATGAAAACTCCATAATTTGGTACATAGGACAAGCAAAGAATCTGCGTACCCGGTGGACAGGTGATAGTCACCACCGACTAGATCAACTACAAAAGCAACGAAAAAAACTGTTTACTATCTACTACGAATTATTGCCTGAATTGCTACTTGATATTATAGAGCAGGAGCGGATTGAGCAGTATAGCCCGCAGTTGAATGGAACTAAAATCAAGGCTAAAAAATTACACCCAACAGAGACCTTGTTACGGCAAACGTTATTTAGCCTAGCCCCTTGCAGTTTTGTATTAGGTGTAGAATCCGCCCGAAAAGAAGATATTAATTTCATCGAAGATTCTCTTAATTGGCAAGATCGTTGGAGAGTAAAAAAGGCTGTTTTGCCTCTGAGTGTAATACACATTTGCATAAATCTAAGTGAATTAGGCTACAACTGGAACTCAGAAATGCGTTTCCTGAGAATGATTTTTAGAAAGCGCAGTAATTATTATAATAATTGGGAATTTGCTTATACTTATAAAGGTAAACCCATTTATGAATTAGCCGTGAGAAGATTGTTGGTTAATGGGTTCATTATAGAAGTATATGGAATCGATCGAGAAGCATTACAATACATTCAAGGGTACGATGTGACTCAAGTGGCAAATGTAGACGTTAGGGCTGTTGATGAAGCTTCTTTAGCCATCCTATATCTTCAAAGTTTTCCGCTAAATTTCCTTGTAATATCCACTCGGCTCTTAAGTCTCCATAAAAATTTTTTAGGACAGCATAAAAATTAGCAGAATTTCCAGATGGAATAAAATCCACCCATCTTTTCTTGTCTGAATACCTCACTCCGCCCATGACATTAATACGACCCTTTCGTCGCTCTCCTCTTTTCTTGCTTCGAGTGCCTTTTTTACACCAATTCTTCCTTCTAATTACTCTCAAACTAAATCCGCTCTCATCCCAAAACCATACCTGTAGAAGAGCTGGAGATTCTTTTGCTATTCTTAGATACTCAGCTAATTTATCTTTAAATAAACCCCATTTCTCAGGTTCTACTTCAATCGTCTCTAGAAGTAAATTAATATATTCTTCTGTAGCTTTTCGATAGTTACCCTTCATTCTATCATCTTTGAAACTGTCTAAATTATCAGGATCACCATGTATGCGACCATAAGCAACTTTTCTCAGAGAACATCCAATTAGTTCAGCAGTTTGAGCTTGTGTATTTCCGTTATTTAATAACAAAAAAATTAAGGCTCTTTGCCGAATATCTGGATGCTCATGCTCTTTTAATGCTTGTTGCAAAGTTTCTTTGGTCTCGGAACTGAGGAAGTTTTTAGTAGGCATTGACTTTTTTTAAATATCATCATATTGTACTATACAATATGCGTTTTAGATGCTGAACAGCTTACCGCCTCATAGCTTTGTTTCTGTGGTTTATATTTTGCCAGAGTTGCATCAAAATTGTTGCTGGCAATGTCAAGCTCAATCTGCCGAGCCTTGATTTCAGCCGCTTTGCGATTAACGTTAGTTTCGGGCAGCCCGATGTAAAGCCAGAAGCGCTTGCCTTGCCACTACCAGGCTAAGCGAAGTCGATCGCGAAAAACTTCAACTCGGACAGTTCCCTTAGACACTGACTCTCCTTTAAAACAAAGCTCGATTTCATCAACCCAAAATCTGTAACCCTGACTGGATATGCGTATCGCTGTTTTATCGCAAAACTTGTCAGGGCTTGTCATATTCTGTCACCCCTAATTGAGAATGTCGAATGCAAGCAAATAACTGTAGAAACGACAAAACCTCCTCATAGAGAAGGTTTTGTCTATCGGAGCGGCGGGATTTGAACCCACGACCCCTACTACCCCAAAGTAGTGCGCTACCAAGCTGCGCTACGCCCCGACAGCTTTAATATCTTAACATGGAATTCCTGAAAAAGTCAAAAAACTTTTAAAACTTTTGCCGCCTGCACCAAACCGGGCTCCGCAGCCGCTGGCCAAAAACC
>Ga0335395_10001150_pt1 | contig 16805 bp, 12 predicted proteins | sample MAT02_FD_205744 | JGI IMG/M metagenome (GOLD analysis project Ga0335395, IMG submission 205744) | Freshwater microbial communities from Lake Fryxell liftoff mats and glacier meltwater in Antarctica - MAT-02 (spades assembly) (version 2) ...
TCCGCGTCACGCTCGACGATCCCGATAAGCCCGAGCTCCGGCGCGCTCAGCAGGCGCCGCAGCGGCGGCTCGGCCGAGACCCGGTCCCACGCGATCGCCTCGATGCGGTTGAAGTCCGCCATCATGCCCAACAACACCGGCACGTCGGCCGCGTCGGCGACGCGTAGCTGCATCGCCGACCTACAGCCCGCGCGACCACTCCGGGCGCAGCCGAACCTGGCCCGCCAGCGCGTGGTCGATCGTCTCGACGATGCGCTCGCGGTCCTGCGGCAGCCGACCCGAGAGCGGGAGATAGTTGGAGGCGTGGTTGGTGCGAAACACCGCGTCGCTCGGGCGGGCCAGGTCGACGATCGTGCGCAGCTCGGCGAGCATCGGCTCCACCCCCGGCAGCGCGTAGCGGCCGGTCGTCTGCAGCCGGTGCAGCGGGGTCCCGGGGATCACCGTGGTCGTCAGCGCCGCCACGTACTCGGGGTTCATCTCGGTGATCAGCTCCGCCGTCGCCGCCGCGTGCTCACTCGCGCGGGCGGTCCCGCCGACCCCGAGCAGCACGATCATGCTGATCTCCATGCCGGCCGCGTGCGCGCGCTGGGCCGCCTCGACGTGGTCCGCGTGGCTCGCCCCCTTGGCGATGCGCTTGAGCGTCGCGTCGTCGCCGGACTCCGGCCCGATATACAGCCGCGTCAGCCCCCGCTCGCGCAGCTCCTGTAGCTCCTCCGGCGACTTCTTGAGCAGGTTGGTCGCGGTCGCGTAGCACGACACCCGGCGGAGCTGCGGGAACCCGGCCCGCGCGGCGTCGAGGATCGGCAGCCACGACTGCGTCGGCATCCCGAGCGCGTCGCCGTCGCCGACGAACACCTTGCTGATGCGCTCACCCGCGATCGCCACCGCCGTCCGCAGGTCCTCGAGCACCTCGGGCAGCTCGCGCTCGCGGTACACCTTGTCGCGGTACATGTCGCAGTACGTGCAACGATTCCAGGAACAGCCGATCGTCGCCTGGAGGATGTAGGCATCGGACTCGGAGGGCGGTCGGTAGACATTGCCTTCGTAGCGCATGGATGGACGCGGACGGCGTTCGGCCGGAGCATACGCGCCCGTCCGACCCCGAGCACGGGCGCGAGCATGGGGCAGCTCACGCGTGGCGAAACCGCGCCCACGGCTCCCGGAGCTCGTCGCATCTGCAAATTCCCGACTACGAAGAAAACCGCGGCCAATCGAGACCGGTCGGACACAGGTCCGCGTGTATGCTCCCCCGACGCCCGCGACATGACGATCTCCGAGACGCAAGCTCAGCTCGAAGCGATCCAGCACAGCCTCGATGGTCTGGTCCGCGAGGTCCAGCAGGTCATCGTCGGCCAGGACGACGTCCTGCGATCGATCCTCACCTGCCTGCTCGCCGGCGGCCACGGCCTGCTCGAGGGCGTCCCCGGCCTCGGCAAGACCCTGATGATCCGCACCCTCGCCAGCGCGGTCGACCTCTCGTTTAACCGCATCCAGTTCACCCCGGACCTGATGCCCGCCGACATCGTCGGCACCTCGGTGTTGGTGGAGGGCCCCGACGGCGGCCGCCAGCTCAACTATCAACCCGGCCCGATCTTCGCCAACATCGTCCTCGCCGACGAGATCAACCGCGCGACCCCCAAGACCCAGTCCGCGCTGCTCGAGGCGATGGCCGAGAACCAGGTCACCGCCGCCGGCAAGACCCGCCCGCTACCCGAGCCCTTCCTCGTGCTCGCGACCCAAAACCCGCTCGAGATGGAGGGCACCTACCCGCTGCCCGAGGCCCAGCTCGACCGCTTCCTGTTCAAGATCGACGTGCCCTTCCCCAGCGAGGCCGACCTGCTGCAGATCCTCGAGCGCACCACCGGCAACCGCACCCCCGTCGCGCGGCCGGTGCTGTCCGCGACCGACCTGATGGTCATCCGCGGCTTCGTGCGAGCGATGCCCGTCGCGCCGACGATCAGCCGCTACGTCGTGCGCGTGCTGCGAGCGACCCACCCGGGCGACGCCAACGCCACCGACCTCGTCAAGCGCTACGTCCGCTTCGGCGGCAGCCCGCGCGGCGCCCAGGCGATCTTGCTGGCCGCGCGCATCCGCAGCCTCATGGCCGGCCGCAAGACCCCGTCCATCGACGACGTGCGAGCCGTCGCCCCCTCCGCCCTGCGTCACCGCGTGATCCTCAACTTCGAGGGCGAGGCCGAGGGCGTCGCCGTCGACAAGGTGCTCGCGCAGGTCCTCACCGGCGTGGCCACGGACTGACGGCTTCGATGGCATGGTGGAAGCGCAGCGATCCCGACCCCGAGCTGCCGCCCACGCGGGCGCCGGGGGCTGCCTCGACGGCTCTTTCACGCGGCGGTGAGCCCGGCGACATCTTCGACGACGCCTTCCTCGCGCGCCTCGAGTTACTTCAGGTGATCGCGCGCCGGCTGTTTCGCGGCCGGCAACGCGCCGAGCGCAAGACGCGAAAGGTCGGCAGCGGCCTCGAGTTCGCCGACCACCGCGAGTACTCGCCGGGCGACGACATCCGCAACCTCGACTGGAACGTGCTGATGCGCCTCGGCCAGTCGCTCATCCGCCTGTACGAGGAGGACGAGGACCTCCCGATCCGCATCGCCATCGACGTCAGCGAGAGCATGCAGACCTCCGGCGGCGGCAAGCTGCGCTACGCCCAGCAGATCGCCGCCGCGCTCGCCTACGTCGGGCTCGCCAACCTCGACCGCGTCGGCCTGACTTGCATGAGCCGCAAGGTCCACACCAGCTTGCCGGCGACCCGCGGCAAGGGTCGGATCTTCCGCGTCTTCGAGTTCTTGCGCGGGGCCCCGCGCGGCGGCGCGACCGACCTGCGCAGCGCCTGCTCGCGGCTCGCCGCCGAGAGCGTGCAGCCCGGCCTGACCGTGGTGCTCTCCGACTTCTACGACATGGACGGCGCCTTCGACGGGCTCAATCTCCTGCGCTTTCGCAAGCACGAGCCGGTCGCGATCCAGATCCTCGACCCCGCCGAGGTCCACCCCGAGCGCAGCGCCCTGCGCGGCGACGTCAGCCTGGTCGACTGCGAGGGCGGCGACCCGCGCGACGTGACCCTCAGCCCCGCCACGCTCAAGGCCTACGCCGCCGCGCACGAGCAGTTCTGCGGCGCCCTCGCCAGCAACTGCCGCGCCCGCGGCATCCCTTACTTCCGCGCCGAGATCGACGTGCCCTTCGATGAGCTCGTGCTCCGCATGTTTCGCCTCGGAGGACTGCTCCGGTGAACCTCGCCGGCTGGACCCTCGCCGAGCTGCTGCCGCTGTTCCTCGCCGGCAGCGCCGCCATCACGGCGATGTACCTGCTGCGCATGCGCCGGCGCCAACTGCTCGTGCCCTTCGCCGCCCTGTGGCGGCAGGTCACCCGCGAGAGCGACACCCGAAGGCTGTGGCGAAAGCTGCGGCGCGTGCTCTCGTGGCTGCTCCAACTCCTGCTGCTCGCCCTCCTGTGCCTCGCGCTCGGCGACCCCCGGCCGAGCGCCTGGCTGCGTGACCCGACCACCCTGGCGATCGTGCTCGACCGCTCGGCGAGCATGGCCGGACCCGCCGGCGACGCCACCGAGCCCGGCCTCACCCGCCTCGAGCTCGCGCTGCGACGCGCCCGCGCCGAGCTGTCCGCGCTCGGGCCCGTCGACCGCGCCCTCGTCATCACCGCCGGCCCCGAGGTCGCCGTACCCGGCCCGCTCGGCCACGACGCCGACCCCCTGCTGCGCAGCCTGGTCGGACTGACGCCGCAGGCCGGCGAGGCCGACCTGACCCGCGCCCTCGCGCTGGCCCGCAGCGCCCTCGCCGGCCAGCCCTCCGGGCGGATCCTCGTGCTCACCGATGGCGCCCTCGACCCGGCCGGCGCCGCCGCCCTGCGCGCCTGCGCGACTGTCCCTGTCCCTGTCCCAGGGGACATGCCCGAAGGCACAGGTCCCGAGGGACAGGTCGCGCGCTGCCAGGTCGTCACCTTCGGCGGTCCGAGCGACAACGTCGCGATCACCGCCTTCGCGGCGCGCCGCTACCCCGAGGACCGCGAGCACGTCGAGGTCCTCGCGGAGGTGCAAAACCTCGGCGACGCCGCCGTCACCGTCGTGCTCGAGGTCGTCGCCGACGGCCTCAGCGTCGGCCGCCGCGAGCTCGCCCTGGAGCCCGGTGAGCGGCGCAGCGAGGTCCTGCGCGACCTCGACGCCGCGCGCACCCGCTTGACCGCCCAACTGTCCCCGGGGCCAGGTACCACCGCCGGCTCGCTCGGGCCCGCCAGCGACGACCGGGCCCACGCGATCGTCCCGCCGCTGCGGCCCTTCAAGGTCGCGCTGATCACCGATGGCACCGACCTGTTCCTCGAGGCCGCGCTGCTGACCTTGCAGGATCACATCCAATTGACTGGAGTCGGCCCTGCGCAGGTCCAGGGCAACCCCGCGGTCGCCGACGCTGATCTCGTGGTGATCGATGTCGGCGCCGAGCCCCTTCCGAACCCCTTGCCCGCGGGCAACCTCGTGATCTTCGACCCGCTGCGCCGCCCCGAGAACCCGAGCCCGGTCGCTGGCACCGGCGAGCTGTCGCGGCCCTTCCTCACCGAGCAAGCCACCGGCCACCCCCTGCTCGACGGCGTCGTCCTCAAGGACGTGAACCTCGGCCGCGCCAGCAAGCTCGCCGCCCTGCCCGGTGATCAAGTGCTCGTGCGCAGCCTCGGCGATCCGGTCGCGCTGCTGCGCCACGAGGCCGGTCAGGACGACAGCACCGGCGCCCGCACGATCGTCGCGTTCGGCTTCGACCCGCGCCAGAGCGACCTGCCCCTGCGCACCGCGTTCCCCAACCTCGTCGCCAACCTCGTCACCTACTTCGAACAGTCGCGCCCCGGCTTCGTCGCCAGCGTGCCCGTCGGCGCCGCCCGTCCGCTCGCCGTCGCCGAGCTCGGCCTGGTCCCCGAGGGCCTCGGCGCCGTCGAGGTCGCCGGCCCCGAACCCGCCGACCCCGCCCAGGCCGACGACCTCCCTGGCACCCGCGTGCCCGTCGACCGCGGCGTGTTTCGCCTGCGCGCCCAGGAGCCCGGCATCTACCGCGTGCGCGCGCTCGACGGCCCCGACGCCGGCGCCACCGTGCTGCTCGCCGTCAACCAGGCCAACGCCGCCGCCTCCGACCTGCACGACCGCCTCGCCGAGCTCGAGTTACCGGAAGACGCCCTCGCCGGCGCCGCCCCGACCCCGCTGCCGGTCGGCGACGGCCCGCTGTGGACCCTCCTGCTGCTCGCCGCCGCCGGCCTGATCGCGCTCGAGTGGGCCACCTACCACCGCCGGGTGACCGTATGAACATGTCCGATCGGACAGGCACGGAGGCAAGGTGCTAAGGCCCCTGCTCGCCCTCCTGCTCGGGCTCGCCGCCGCCGCCGCCCTGCACCTGTGGGGCCCCGCGGTCGCGCCCCTGCACCTCACGCTGCCCGAGGGCCTCGCGCGCTGGCTCTCCGAGTCCGGCGACCGCGACCTCGTACTCACCCAGCCGGCCGCGCTGTGGCTGCTCCCGCTCGCGCTGCTCCCCTATCTGGTGGTCGTGGCTCGCCGCTCGCTGGTCGACCTGCACGGCTGGCAGGTCGCCGTGCAGGCGATCGTTCGCCTGCTCGTGCTCATCGCCCTCGCCCTCGCCCTCGCGATCCCCACCCTGCAGAGCCCCCGCCGCGGCAAGACCGTCGTGCTCGCCGTCGACGTCTCGGCCAGCGTCGACGACACCCAGCTCGCCTCCGCGCAACAACTGGTCCGCGAGGCCATGCAGACCGTCGCCGCCGAGACCGGCGATCGCGAGGACCGCACCCGCCTGCGCCTGCTCGCCTACGCGACCGCCGCGCGGGCCGTACCGATCGCCGACGACACCGGAGCCGCCGATCCGAACCTGTCCCGAGAGCCAGCCGGCGGCCTCGCCGGCGGCCTCGCCGGCGGCCTCGCCGGCGGCCTCGCCAGCGACCACGCCGGCGCGCTGCGCCTCGCCGAGGCCCTGCTCGACCCCGACACCGAGGGCCGCGTCGTCCTCATCAGCGACGGCGCCGGCTCGGTCGCCGAGCGGGCCGACCTCGCCGCCACCGCGCGCGAGCTGCAAACCCGCGGCCTGACCCTGCACACCCGCAGCTTCCCCCCGCTCGCCCGCGGCGACGTGTTGGTCGAGGCCCTGCACCTGCCCGCCGAGCTGCGCGTCGGCCAAACCTTCGACGTCACCGTCGACCTGTGGGCCAGCGCGCCCGCCAAGTTGACCCTCCGACTCGACAAGGACGGCCAGGCCAACCCGCTCGCGCCCAGCATGGAGGTCGAGCTGCGCGGCGGCCCGCAGCAGGTCAAGCTCCCCGCCCGCGCCAGCGCCCCCGGCCCGATCGTCTTCACCGCCAGCCTCGACGCCGCCGCCCTGCCCGCCGAACAAAACCGCAGCCCCGCCAACGACCGCGCCGCCGTCGTCGGCGACGTGCGCGGCCGGCCCCGCGTCCTGCACCTCGGCGACGCCGACGAGAGCAGCGCCCTGCCACGAGCGCTGCGCAGCGACCACTTGCAGGTCGACGCGCTCGCCCCCGAGGCCGCCCCCGCCAGCGCCGAGGGCCTGCGTCCCTACGACCTCGTCGTGATGTCCGACGTCCCCGCCCGCCGGGCCAGCGGCGCCCTTCAGCAAGCAATCTCAAAGTACGTCAACGACGGCGGCGGCTTTATCATGGTCGGCGGCGAGCGGGCCTTCGGCGTCGGCGGCTGGGGCGGCACCGCGATCGAGGAGCTCCTGCCGGTCCGCTTCGAGGGCGAGCGTCAGCGCGAACAGCCGACCCTCGCGCTCGCCCTCGTGATCGACAAGAGCGGCTCGATGAGCAGCGAGGACCGCCTCGACCTCGTCAAGGAGGCCGCCCGCGCGACCGCCAGCACCCTCGACCCCAGCGACGAGCTCGGCGTGATCGCCTTCGACTCGCGCCCGTACACCCTCGTCCGCCTGCAACCCGCCGCCAACCGGATCCGCATCGCCGGCGACATCCGTCGCCTCAGCGCCGGCGGCGGCACCAATGCATTGCCCGCGCTGCGCGAGGCCTATCTGCAGCTCGTCGGCTCGCGGGCGCTCGTCAAGCACGTCATCCTGCTCAGCGACGGTCAGTCGCCCGAGGCCGGCGTCAACACATTGCTCGGCGACATGCGCGACGCCGACATCACCGTGTCCGCCGTCGGCGTCGGCGCCGGCGCTGGCAAGGACTTCCTGGCCCGCGTCGCCGAGCGCGGCCGCGGCCGCTATTACTTCTCGCAGGACGGCACCGACGTCCCGCGGATCTTCAGCCGCGAGACCCGCGAGGTCACCCGCAACGCCGTCGTCGAGCGCGACCTGTTCCCCCGCGTCGCCAAGCGCGTGCAACTGCTGCGCGGCCTCGACTTCGAGCGCGCGCCCGGCCTCGCTGGCATCATCCCGCTCAAGCTCAAGCCGCTCGCCGAGCTCATCTTGCGCACCCACACCGGCGACCCCCTGCTGGTCCGTGGCCGCCGCGGCCTCGGCCGCACCGCCGCCTTCGCCTCCGACGCCCAGCCGCGCTGGGCCGCCCGCTGGATCTCCTGGGACGGCTTCAACAAGTTCTGGGCCCAGCTCGCCCGCGACACCATGCGCCAGGGCGCCGGCACCCTCGGCGGCGCATCCTTGCGGGTCACACCCGGCGCCGACGAGGGCAGCTACAGCGTCGTCGTCGACGTCGACGCCAGCGAGGGCTTCGTCAACGACCTGCGCGGCGAGCTGCTCGTCATCGACCCCGCGCAGCCCGCCGGCACCCCCGAGCACACCACCCGCCTGCCGGTCGCCCTCACCGCCCCCGGCCGCTACGAGGCGACCGTGCTCGGCGTACACGCCGGCCAGCGCCTGCTCAAGGCCCAGCTCCACGACGACGGTCAGACCCCGCCGCGCCTCGCCGCCGAGGCCGTCGGTCAGGTCTCCGTGCCCTACCCCAGCGAGCTCGCCCCCGACCAGCTCGGCGCCGATCCGGCGTGGCTCGCCGGCCTGTCCCCGGAGACAGGTACGCACGCCGGCCCACTCGGACCGATCCTCACCACGCCCGGCGCCCCGAAGGGCACGCGCACGCGGCCGGTCTGGCCCGAGGTGCTGTGGGCCCTCGTGCTGCCGCTGCTGCTGATCGACCTGCTGCTGCGCCGCGTCGCGCTCGGTCGCCCCGCCCGCGGCCGCCTCGGCTAAAGCCACACCAGCGGGCTGCAGGCCGGTCAAGGCGCCCACCAGCGCGAGATTGCGCGTTGCGTGCGCGCCTGATCGAACGCGCCGCGGGCCCCCTGCGGCGCCCGTCCCCCCACGTCTCGATATCTTCATGATGACCTCCATCTCGCGTTCCTTGCTCCCCTGCACCCTCGCCCTCGCCCTCGCCGCTTGCGGCACGTCGGACGACACCAGCACCGCCACCAACGCCGGCACTGGCACCACCACCACCGACGTCGGCACCACCACCGACGCCACCACCATGCAGGACGGGGACACCGTCAAGCGCATGTTCCAGACCAAGACCGACGCGGACCTGTTCCACATCGAGTTCGCGGTCGCCGGCACCTACCTGATCGCCGCCACCCCGGACCTGGACGACGACATCCGCCTCGAGTTCTATAACGCCGACGCCAGCGAGCTCGGCTTCAGCGACAACGGCGGCGCCGGCGAGCCCGAGGGCGGCGAGATCATGACACAGCCCGGCCTGCTATACGTCGTCGTGCGCAACATCGGCAACAGCAACGGCAGCTTCACGATCACTGTCACGAAGCAGTGACCGCCCCCTGCCTGGCGTGCTCGGCCATCTCGGCCATCTCGGCCATCTCATGAGCGCGCCAGGCCCGACGCCGGCGATCAGACGCAGGCCCCGACGTCGTCGAAGCACTTGGGCGCCATGCCCTCCTCGTACCACGGCGCGCACTCGGTGCCCTGCGGGCACTGCGGCGCGCTGAGATCACAGAACGGCGTGCAGCAGCCGGAAGCGTCGCAGTCGGCGAACACGCCGGAGTTATTGCCGCAGAAGTTGCCCGGGTCGCAGCCGTTGGCGAACTCGCAATTGCTGCCGACCTCACCCTCGCTGCCCGAGGCATCGATGACGCAGATGAAGAACTCGCCGCTGCTGACACACGCGTCGCCCGCCCCGCAGGCCCCGACGTCGAGCGGATCGCAGATCGGCAGACACAACACCAGCACGCCATCGTTGCTGATCAAGCAGGTCGTGTTCTGCGTGGTACACACCGGGTTCTCCTCCGAGCAGGTGCACTGCTCGATGCAGGTGCCCATGTTGTCGTCGCCGATGCCGACGCACATCGCCCCCTTCACGCACGAGTCGATGCCGCTGACGCCGCTGCCCTCGACCGTGCATGGCTCGCCGATGCCGTCGGGGTCAGCGTCGACCGGCACGCACTTGGTCGCGTTCCAACTGCTGCCGCCGCCCTCGGCCCACGCGTTGCACTTCTCGCCGGGTCCGCAGTCCTGGGCGAAGATGTCGCACTCGACCGTCTCGCCCATGTCCGGCTCGCAGATGAATTGGCAGCCGGTCGAGGCGAACGCCTCCTCGGCGTCGTCGACCAGCACGCCAGGCTGCGCCCCACCGGCCTTCGGCGCCAGCGCCCCGCCAAGGTACGGCGTGGGCCGATACGGCTTGCCGCCGTCGCAGCGCCCCGGCAGCGGCTGTTCGATCTGACACTCGACCGCCCCGGTGCTCGAGCCGCCGCTCGCCTCCGTCGTGCCGCCGCTGGTCGTCCCGGCGGTGGTGGTCGTCGTCGTCGTCACCGTCGCCACGCCGGTCGTGCTCGTCGTCGGGTTCGTGGTGTTACCGCCGGTCGTCGGGTCGCTGCTCGCCGACGGGTCACTGCTCATCGAGACGCCCGTGGTCGTCGCGCCAGTGTCTGTGCCGCCGGTCGAGCTGGTCTCGCCGCTGGTGGCCGGATCCTTGCCGCACCCGGTCAACACGACCACCAGAGCGAACGACACGGGGGAAAAACGATGGATCACCATCGCGGCATCCTATCAGAGGACCGTCCGCACGCGCCGCTCCTCGCTCATACCTCCATCGGACGTCCCGCGCGATACCCGATGTCGAGCGGGATCGATCCTGGGGCTTCACTGCGGGAGGATGCTCAGGAGCTGGCCGCCGGTCATGTCCGAATAGACATAGTGGCTGCCGAGCACGTCGACCTTCATCATCCCCGGGACGTTGTCCGGCGCGAACTTCCACGCGAAGCCGCCCTGGTCGACCAGCCAGACCTTCTTCTCGACGTCGATGCTGAGCCCGATCGCCGTGCTGCACGGGTTGGTGACGTGCTTGGCGATCAGCGTGCGGGCCTTGCGGTCGACCTGGATGAGCTGGCACGGGCTATTGTGGGCCGCCCACACGAAGTTCTCGTCGGCCGCGACCCCGCGGTGCGCCCCGCTGGTGTCCGGGATCGTCGTGAAGGTCTGGTCCTTTTGGTCGTAGACCGTGACCGGACCGTTCCAGCCGCCGAACCATGCGTCCCCGTCGCGGTCGATCGTGAAGCCGTACGACTGCACATTGGCCGGCGGCGTGATCCGGGTCAGCGTGATCGGATCCTGGTCCGTGTTCACGCGGATAAACTCGGAGCGCAGGCTCGAGAACCACGGCCGAAACTGCGGGTCGAGGGCCGCGCCGTACGGTCCGTATCCCGACTGTCCGAGCCAGTTGGGCGCCAGCAGCGTCTCCTCGACGACGCCCGTCTCGCCGTCGATGCGCGCGAAGTGAGCGACGTTGCCGGCCGCCAGGTAGCCGACCCACACCTTGGGCTCGACGTACTTGCACTCCTCGTAGCTCCACTCGCCGGGCGTCCAGGTCACGCCGCGCGGGCCCGACTGGTGGTTGCCGGCGAACGGCAGCACCACCGACCAGCGCACGCACTCGTCGGCGCCGAACGCGAGGATGTTGTTCTTGTTCTGCGACGTGTCGATCTGGCCGTTGCCGTTCTTGTCGACGCAGTCGGCCTCGTTGGCCGCCACCATCGTCGAGCGACCGCTATCGCGGTTGTTGACCACCACGAAGCGGCCGTCGGCGCTGACCGCCGTGCGCGACGGGTTCTGGTTGCCCGGCCCGGTCTTGTAGCGCGCCAGCTCCGTCATCGTCAGCGTGTCGATCTTCGACAGCTCATTGAGGTTGAAGCTCGAGATCCAGATGAAGCTCTTCTCCACCTTGCCCATGCCCATGCCGTCGCCCGGCTCACACGGCGGCGGCTCGCCGGTCGACTCCTCGCCGACACCCGTGCTCGAGCTCTCCCCCACGCCGGTGGTCGTATCCGGCACCACGCCCGAGGTCGTCGAACCCTCACCCGTGCCGCCCGTGTCGACGCCCGTCGTCGACGTCGTCGACGTCGCCGGCGCCGTCGGGTCCGTCGGGTCGCTCGTCATCGTCGGGTCGCTCGTCGTGCCCACCGACGTGGTCGGGCTGGTCGCCGTCGCGTCCGTCATGCCGTTCGTGGCCGAGCCCGCCGACTCCGTGCCAGTCGGCACCTCGGCGCCGGTCGAACCCACCGACGCGCCGCTCACGGTGCCGCCCGTGGAGCCCTGCCCGCCCGTCGCGCTCGCGTCGCTCGTGCCAGTTGAATCACCACACCCCGTCAACGCGAGGAGCACCACCGTCGTCGCCAGCCCCGGCTTGACCATCCACCCACCAAGATTTGTCATGCCGCCATCATACATGAGATGGGGGGTCTCCCCCCCCGCGATGCGGGTGAATAACCCCACGCAAGTACGCGCACTTGCGCGCACCCGCTTAACCGGACGATCGGCCGGTCGTCTGCACGACCGGCCGATCACGCGACCCCCGGCTCACTGCGGGAGGATGCTCAGGAGCTGCCCACCGGTCATGTCCGAGTAGACGTAGTGGCTGCCGAGCACGTCGACCTTCTTCATGCCGGGCACGTTCTCCGGGTCGAACTTCCACGCGAAGCCGCCCTGGTCGACCACCCACACGTTCTTCTCGACGTCGATGCTGACGCCGATCGCCGTGCTGCACGGGTTGGTGTTGTGCTTGGCGATCAGCGTGCGCGCCTCACGGTCGATCTGCACGATCCCGCAGGGCCCGTTCGACGCGACCCACACGTACTTCTTGTCGGCCGCCATGCCGCGGTGGCACGCGCTGGTGCCCGGGACCGAGGTGAAGGTCTGCGCCTTCTGGTCGTAGACCGTGACCGGACCGCTGCAGCCGCCAAACCACGGGTTGCCGTCCTCGTCGACGGTGAAGCCATACGACTGCACATTGTTCGGCGGGGTGATGCGCGTCACCGTGATCGGATCCTCATCCGTGTTCACGCGCGCAAACTCGCCGCGCAGGCTCGTGAACCACGGACGAAACTGCGGGTCGAGGGCCGCGCCGTACGGCGCGAAGCCGCTGCCCTTCCACCCCGGCGCGATCTGGGTCTCCTCGATCACGCCGGTCTCGCCGTCGAGGCGCGCGAAGTGGGCGGCCCCGCCGGCCGCCAGATAACCGACCCACACCTTGGGCTCGACGTACTTGCACTCCTCGTAGCTCCACTCGCCGGGCGTCCACGTCACGCCGCGCGGCCCCGACTGCACGCTGCCCGCGAACGGCAGCGGGACCGACCAGCGCACGCACTCGTCGGCGTCCCACGCGAGGACATTGTTCTTGTTCTGCGAGGTCTCGATCGTGCCGTTGCCGTTCTTGTCGATGCAATCCGCCTCGTTCGCCGCCACCATCGTCGCCCGACCGCCCGTGCGGTTGTTGACGACCACGAAGCGACCGTCCGCGCTGACCGCCGTGCGCGACGGGTTCTGATTGCCCGGCCCGGTCTTGTAGCGCGCCAGCTCCGTCATCGTCAGCGTGTCGACCTTCGAGATCTCATTGACGTTGAAGCTCGAGATCCAGATGAAGCTCTTCTCCACCTTGCCCATGCCCATGCCGTCGCCCGGCTCGCATGGCGGCGGCGGCTCGCCGGTCGTCGTCTCGGCCACGCCGGTCGTCCCGTCGCCGGTCGTCCCGTCCGTGGTGCCCGTCGTGGTGTCCGGCACCACACCCGAGGTCGAACCGGTCCCTGCGCTCGGGTCGGTGGTCGCGTCGCCCGTGGTCGCGGTCGTCGGATCGGTCGACGAGGTCGCCCCCGTCGTCGGGTCGGTCGTCGGCGCCGTCGAGGTCGACATCGCCTCCGACATTGAACCCGCACTCGGGTCCGTGGTCGTCGTCGGCTGCTCACCGGTGGTCGCCGGCGTCGTCGCCGTCGCACTGGTCGTCGACCCCACCGAGCCCTGACCCGTCGAGCCAGCGTCCGTACCCCCGCCCGCGTCACCGCATCCTGACAGCACCAGCCCCAGTGACGCCGCGATCAAGCCCGGCCCCCGCCCCAAACCAATCCGAATCTGCATCCGGGCACTGTAGGCCTCCTGAGAGGGACCCGCGAGGAAAATGGAGGGACACACCCGCGCATTTTCGAGGGTATCCCCCTTGGCCGACCCGGTGCATATCGCTCGCCCTCGGCATGCCCCCGCCGCGCCCCTGACGATCTGGGTTATGCATGGTGGCGTGCTGGCCAACGACCGCAGCCTCGTCGGCCCTGACGGCAGCCTGATCGCCTACCGGGTCGAGGGCCGGGGCCCCGCGATGGTGTTGACCAACGGGATCACGACCTCGAACTTCCTGTGGTCGTATCTGCACCGCCGCTGGCAGGGTCGCCACACTGTCATCAACTGGGACCTCAAAGGCCACGGGCGCTCGGCGCCAGCCCGCAACCCGGCGGCTGTCACGATCCCCGCCCTTGCCGAGGACCTCCTGCGCGTACTCGACGCGGCCGGCCGCGAGCGCGCCACCCTGGTCGGCTTCTCGATGGGCTGCCAGATCTGCCTCGAGGCCTACCGGCTCGCCCCCGATCGCGTCGACGCTCTCGTGCTGCTGCTCGGCGGAGCTGGCCGCGTCTTCGACAACGCCCTGGGACCGGTCGGGAAGCTCCTGCACGGCGGCATCGCCCGCATGTCGACGCGCAGCTTCACGATCGGCCTGCGGGGCCTGCAGCGCGTGGTCGGATCGCCGATCGCGTATCGCCTGGGACGCAGCCTGCGCCTGCTCGGACGCGAGGCCGGCCGCGCGGACGTCCAGCGCATCATCGATCACTTCGTCCGCGACATCGATCCCGAGACCCTCGCCGCGATGGCCCTGGCCGCCCAGGAGCACTCCGCCGAGGACCTCCTGCCGCAGATCGCCGTGCCCACCTTGCTGGTCGGGGGCGACCGCGACGTGTTCGCCCCGGGGGCCCGCGTCGCCGCGGAGATGCAGCGCAAGATCCCCGGGAGCGAGCTGCTGCGCATGCCCTACGGCACCCATACCAGCCTCGTCGAACATCACGCGGAGATCGGCGCCGCCGTCGATGACTTCCTGCGTCGGCGCCTGGCCCCCGGGACATGACCCAAAGGGCAGGTCCCGCCCTTCACAGTCGCCGCCGGTTCGGCGTATATGGCGACATGCTCCGCCGCGCGCTCGCCGTCTCGCTCGCCACATTCGCCACATTTGCATGCAGTGGTCCGGACACCGGCAGTGACACCGCAGGCACCACCGGTCCGAACACCACCACCAGCGCGACCACCAGCGCGACCACCAGCGACACCGCCAGCCAGACCAGCGACATCCCGACCACCACCGGCGCGACCACGGACAGCAGCGAGACTGGCGACACCGACCCTGCCCCCGCGATCGACTACACCCTGCCTGGCCCGCACCCGGTCGGCAACGCCCGGTTCCTGCTGCCGGCCGGCGAGCGCGAGCTGCTCGTCGAGGTGTGGTACCCCGCCGACGCTGGCGCGGCCGAACTCGCCGCGATGGGTCACCCGATCGCCGACTTCGTGCCCGACGGACCCGATCGCGTCGCCTTCGAAGATCTACTCGCAGGGCTCTCGCCGGCCGGGCAGATCGGCACGCGCCTCCAGACCCGCTCGGCCCTCGACAGCGCGCCCGCGGCCGGCGGACCCTGGCCCACGCTCGTGTTCTCGCACTGCTTCAACTGCGTGCGCTTCTCGACGTTTAGCGTCGCCGAGCGGCTCGCCAGTCACGGGTTCATCGTCGCCGCGCCCGACCACGCCGGCGGCACCCTGTTCGACGCGATCAAAAACGACAGCGCCGACCTCGGCGAGGCGTTCCTGCAGGTCCGTCGCGTCGACCTCGGCCTCGTGCTCGACGCCCTGCTCGACGCGAACGCCACCGCCGTACCTGCGCCGCTACGCGGCCTCGCCGACCCCGCGCGCGTCGGCGTGTATGGTCACAGCTACGGCGCAGCGACGGCCGGCCGGCTCGCGCAGGAGGACCCACGGGTCCGCGCTGCGCTGCCGATCGCCGCGCCAGTCGAGAACCCGCTGTTCCCGAACACCCACGTCGCCGACATTCACGTGCCGATGCTCTCGATCCTCGCCGAGGAGGACAACAGCATCGGCAAGCTCGGCAACAACCTGATCGGCACCAACTTCACGGCCCAAAACCCGCCCGCCTGGCTGCTGCGGATCCGCGACGCCGGCCACTGGAATTTCACCGACATCTGCGGCCTGGCTGCCGGGTTCTCCGCCGGCTGCGGCGAGGGCATGCGCCAGACCGACGGCACCGCCTTCACCTACCTCGACATCGAGATCGGCCGTGGGATCGCCAGCGCCTACACCCTCGCGTTCTTCGACCTGCACCTGCGGGGCAACGCCGCCGCCCGCGACTACCTCGACGCCCCCGACCCCGCCGACCTCGTCACCATCGAGGTCCGCGAGTAGTCCCGCGGTTGCACCGGCCGCGGCCGACATGTCACCCTCGCCCCGCCGATGCCGTCCCCGCGCCTGGTCCTCCGCTCACTCACCCTCCTCGCTGTCGTCGGCCTCGCCTGTGACGCCCGCGTCGAACCCCGCGCCGCCGCCAGTCCACCGCCCGCTGCGCCCGCGAAGGCGCCCGCTCCTGCCCCCGTCGTCGCCGCGACCGCCTACGCCCGCGCCGCGGACATGGAGTACCTCGAGGTCGTGCACGTGCCGCGCGGCACCCCGCCCGAGAAGGTGCCGTTGCCCGACGCCAAGCTGCCGATGCTCGTTGCGATCCACGGCCTCGGCGACAGCCCCGAGAACTTCCAGGACCTCGTCATCGACCTGCCTGTCGCGGCCCGGGTCATCCTCCCTCGCGGCCTCGATCCCGTCGAGAGCGGCTACTCATGGTTTCCGGTGCGAGCGCGCAGCGCCGACGTCGCCGGCCTCTCGAAGGGCATCGCCGCCGCGGGTGACCGCCTCGCCGCGCTGATCATCGTCCTCCAACAGACGCGGCCCACCGTCGGCCTGCCGGTCGTCACCGGCTTCTCGCAGGGCGGCATGTTGACCTTCGAGCTCGCCGTGCACCACCCCGAGCTGGTCGGCGGCGCCATCCCGGTCGGCGGCTGGCTGCCGCCGCCGCTGTGGCCGTCCGCCCTCCCGGCCCACCGCCCGCTGCCGAAGATCGTCGCGCTGCACGGCGAGGTCGACACGGCCGTGAAGCTGTTACCCACTCAGGAGGCCGTCGAGCACCTCGAGACGCTCGGCTGGCCGGTCTCGCTCCGGCGCTATCCCGAGGTCGGCCACGCGATCCCACCTGTCGTTCGCCGCGAGCTTTATCAGCAGCTCCAGCGCGCCCTGGAGCAGCCATGACCGAGACCGCCTCGGACTACGTCAGCCCGCCCGGCGGGTGCTCCGACCACCACTCGCCGAGGTCGATCTCGATGGCATCGAAGGGCTCGGCGCGCACGCGGTCATTGTCGCCGTAGACACCGAGCTCGAGCCAGCGCCCCTCGTGCAAGCGGCTCACCGCCAGCGTGCGCGCCTCGGGGTCGATGTACC
>Ga0335395_10001151_pt1 | contig 16804 bp, 11 predicted proteins | sample MAT02_FD_205744 | JGI IMG/M metagenome (GOLD analysis project Ga0335395, IMG submission 205744) | Freshwater microbial communities from Lake Fryxell liftoff mats and glacier meltwater in Antarctica - MAT-02 (spades assembly) (version 2) ...
GGTTGCGGTGACTTGCCAGACGCCGTCGTTGGATGAGAACACGGAGATGCCTGCGGCATTGCGCGCGATGCTGTTTACGTTGGGTGCGCCGTAGAAATCCGTCTGTGCGCCGCCGTTATTCCAGACCTTCCTCCAAGTAGCTCCTGCGTCGGCCGAGCACCATAGACCACCGAGGGTGCTGAGGTTGGTGATGGCGGCTGTGCCTACCCAGATTTGAGCGGGAGCCAGCGGGTTGATGTGAATGGTGGTGACGCGTTCGTTCACGAATGCGCTGCCGCCTATGCCTGCCCACGACGCGCCATTGTCGGTCGAGCGCCAGAGACTCGCCGCTTGGCCCTGGCGATTGGCGGCGAGCCAGAGTTCGTTCAGCTGGGTCGGGTGATAGGCGATGGACTTGGACCCGCGATCCAATCTGTCGGGTTTTATTGTATCGGTGAGCCGGGTGGTCCAGTTGTCGCCGCCATCGGTGCTGGTCCAGACTTTCGAGCCTGTCATGTAAGCGACCCGATTGGCGTCTAGGCCATGAACGGTGACACCGGTGATGAAAGTATTAAGGCCGGGATCGCTTAGACCGGCTTGTAGGAATTGCCAGTTTGCGCCGAAATCATCGCTTCGATACAGGCCGAAAATATCGCCATAGCCATAGAGCCTCCCGCTCGAGTGCTGCGCAAAGCCGCTGACCCAGCCGCCACAATCCAGCGCAACATCGCGGTAGGTGGTCTGTGCATGGACAGCGGGAACCAGGTATCCTGCCATACCCAAGATTGCCATAACAAGCCAACATTTTTTCCCCCATGCTGAAGATTTGTCAATTGCCGGTATGGCAGATTCTATTGGTGAATGAATTGAAGCGCTAATTGGTTTCATGGGTCAAAATTCTAAGAACATCTTTGTTTGCGGCACTCAAAACGATGAGCTGTAAAGCTACAGAGAGCCGGACTTCGGGGCTGGGTGGAACGTAGAAGCATGAATATGCACTTGGCTATGTTTGGCAAGCCTGTCCCCTCCTTCTACAAAAACTGGTTTTCCACGAAAGTCGTGGAAAACCAGTTGAGGAAATTGGTTTTACTCTGCCCCCTCGGAGAAAAGGCAGCAGAATCACCAACAGACAAGGGCTATGCGCGGCGGCGACGAACAACCAGCGTGAGCAAGCCGGCCCCAAGGAGCATGGCGGAAGCGGGTTCTGGAATCGGCGCGACATCTCTGAAAGTGGTGCCGAGGCGAATTTCATCGATAGCGCCACGGGAACCGAATGATCCAAGGCGAATTCTGTCAAACCCGAAGGCTCGGAAGGCGGTTCCAAATTCAGCAACTGCAGCGGAGTCCGATGGTACAATTACTGTGTCAGAAATGTCAGGATTGACCCAGTAGTGGGCAAGTGAAGTTTGACCGCTGGTATTGCCATCCATCACATAGCGGGCGAGGAGGAAAACAGTAGTCCCAGTGGTCACTGGTATTGTTGAGTTAATGTTACCAAAAGGTGCATTGAAACCATAATTTGAAACGCCTGGTTGGCCGACAAATGTGTTTTCTGTTCCACCGTTGAAGAACGAGAGGCCCATGCTACCGCTATCGGCACCCTCGGAACGGTTAAAGAGGAAGCTAAACCAATATGTGGCAGGAGCAGCCGACGATCCAGAAGACTGAGAAGCAAAATTGCGGTATGCTTGCATGTTGCCTTGGTTGCCAGTGGTCATTCCTCCGCCAGTGCTTGTCACCAAGGGGCCGTAACTAAGGCCCGCAGCCGTGGATTCCCACGCGTTGTCTGTGTTATCCCAATTGGTTGTCCAACCGGACGATGTTGCACCACTAGCACCTTCGAGAGTTGCTGGAGGATCAATATCGAATCCTTCATATATGATAAGGGCAGCTTGACTGGTAGTAACGGTGGCTAGTAGTGCTGCTGCACCTAAGATCGCTCCACCTACGTTTAGGAATCTAGAAGAAGTTTTCATTTGTGGGTCTAATTTTGTGTGTTTTTTGGTTAATCTCAGTAATCTGAATCGTCGATTCAGACGGCGAAGCTCTACACGTTTCTCACTCAAACGATCAAGGTTGTTTTAAGTGCACGGTTCACTAGTGATATAAGCGGTGAGACCTGCAGCGGACGCGTGAAGATGCCTAGCGCAGCATTGCCAGACTAGTCCCAGAATTTTCAGCTCGCAAAAACGTTACGGCTAGCGCAGGCCGCGAGGGGCTATTTTCTTCGGCGTATCAAAGACGACATCGGTGATGGAAGTACGACGCTCAGTCGCGGGATCGTGTGTGGAAACTTGCATTTTGCGCAAGGTCCAGACGTTGTCGCCCACCTTCATGATGTCTTCCACTTGGAATTCTTTGATCAATTTACCTTCCTTGTTGTGGCCGCGGATCTTCATGAAGGCACCGAACTTGGTATGGATCCAAACGTAAACGACTTCATAGCGTCCGCCGCTGCCTCTGGGTCTATCAACCCGAATTTTGTAACACGCTTGGTCACCCACGTTTTCCACGCCTTCCAGCTTGGGATTGGGCCAGTAGAAGAAGCGAAGGGCGAGATCCTCGTAGGTGAGGTCTGTGCCAGCAATGGGCTCGCCGAGTTTCTTCAGGGGGAAATCGAGGGTTTTGCCATTGATGATTTCAAAAAGATCGTATTTGGAATCGGCCAGACGCATGTGGAAGATCCGCCATGTGGGTGAGTTGTTTTCGTTGAACTGGAACTGGATGTTTTTTCCGTCTAGAAAGAGTGCGATGGGCACTTTGTTCCTGCCGCGGCTTAAATTTCCACGGAGTGGCTCGGATTTGTCCAGCTGAGTCAATGTGGCGGCGATGCGTGCCCCTTCGAGGATGGCGTTGGCATCGGGCTGCTGGGCGTGGGCGCTGGTAATGAGAGCTGCGGCAAGCAGGGCGGATTTGAAATTCATCGAAAAAGAATCGGCGAGCATACTGGGTTCGACAAGCTTTGGCTCGGATTCCTTCGAAAAATCTCTGATTGGGTGCCATATTTTTTTAAAACAAATTTTTGATGCTTGCTGATCCAGTAGTGCGTGAATTGGATGGCGACGGCGTAAGCGCCGTTCCCAGCCGTCATGAGTCTCCGCAAGCAGTTATCCGATATTCTTCCAACACTTCTCCCTGCTAACCCTGCTGACTCGCTGAAGGGCACGGAGTTAATACGGCTCACACGCCTGCAACTTGAGGGAGATTACTCGGATGCCTCACTACGGTATCATTTTTCCATCATGTCGTGCGATCCGGCCTCTCCGATCGCGAAGGTGGAAAAAGGCCAAGGTTATTACCGCCGCAGTGCGCCACTTCCAGCACTTTCGGGAGCACATGAGTTATTGGCCCTCACGCAAGGTCGCCTGGATGATCTCACTAGCGGCGGCTCGGACATGGTGGATGAGACGATGCTGCGAATCCGCAAATTCCGAGCAGTGGTGACGCGCTATTTCGAAATTAATGGACGCTTTCCTTTCGCGCTCCGACAGGCATTTGCCAAAGATTCCCCGATCAGTAATTTGTGGAAATATCCGGAGCTCGTGCTTGTCGATTGGGAGACGGGCGGTTCCCCGGATGAGGAAATGACGCTAGATGAGACGATGCTTGCCTTCAAGCAGCGCCTCGGGATCGCGCCCTTCCGGCTACACGCGGCGCGGTTGAGGATCCAGCCATCGTTGCAATCTTATCGGGAGGATTTTTTCCAAACTCTCGCTGTCTCGATGTGGGCGCAGGGTGGGGAACTGATTTATGCAGTCCCCATTGAGGATGAGGCTTTGGCCGATGGCTTGAGGCGTTTGAGTGCGATCTTCGGCGTGGGAGTGACATCCTTCGGCCTTACCAGCGAGACTTTGGACGATCTGCCGCGCCCGGCAAACATCCTCAACGCCCACCCTCGTGAAACGGAGGCCATCATGGCGAAGCTGGAGCTCAATCGCCTCGCCGCGCCGAAATCTCGTCCACACTTGGACTGGGCCGCGCTCAGCTCCATGCGCAATGAGTCCGAGGAAGCGGAGAAACTGGTGCTGTGGCTCACCCGCTGCATCGATGGTCGCAGGGCAGAGGGCTATAAGGAGGACTGAAATTTCCCCAGATGAGCTGGACTTTTCAAAGCGTAGCAATCGTCGGGTCCGGTGCCATCGGTCTGTATTATGGTGGCAGGCTTGCCGCAGCGGGGGAGGATGTGCGTTTCTTGGTGCGCGGAGACTATGACGCGATTTCCAAAAACGGTCTGGCCGTTGAGAGCATTCATGGAGATTTTGACGTGCCGCATCCGCAAATTTACCAAACGGCGGCAGAGATTGGCCCGGTGGATCTGGTGATTGTCGCTTGGAAAACGACCTCAAATACCCAGCTTGCCGCAGTTTTGCCGCCGCTGCTTCATTCCCACACGCAGGTGATCACCCTGCAGAATGGCTTGGGAAATTGTGAGACTCTCGCAGAAATCGTCGGGCCGCAGCGGGTATTGGGTGGGTTGTGTTTCGTCTGCATCAATCGCACGGCGGCGGGGGAAATCCGGCACAGCGGTGGTGGTAGAATTTCGGTTGGAGAGTGGGCCACTGGCGAACAAGGGCGAGCGGTGGAAATAGCCCGCCGCTTCCGAATGGCCGCGATCGATGCGCACGCCAATGAAAATCTACAAAAGGCGCAATGGGAAAAACTCATCTGGAACATTCCCTTCAACGGTCTTTCGGTGGCAGCGGGCGGAGTGACCACCGATGTCTTGCTCGCAAATTCCGCGACCGAAGATGAGATCCGCGAAATTATGTTGGAAGTGCTCACGGCCGCCCGCGCCCAAGGTCTTGAATTGTCGGGGGAACTCATCGATTCAAACATCAATCGCACCCGGCCGATGGGACCATACCGCACTTCCAGCATGATCGATTTCGTGGAAGGCCGTGAGGTAGAAATCGAGCCCATTTGGCAGGAGCCACTGCGGCGGGCCAAGCAAGCCGGGGTGGCCATGCCCCGGACCGAGATGCTTTTCCAGCGCATCATTGATCGCATTGTCCAGAGAGCGTGAGCGGCGCATCTTTTGGAAAATTCACCCACCTGAGAATCCCACTTGTGGCGGCGAGGATTATCAATGAGATTGCGCTGGCGGAATGGTAAGATTTTTGGAAGCCTTGCGCCCACGCCGGAGTAGTAGATTCATCCCATCGTTCATGCCACCGTTACCCGATTTACCCCCAGCGCAGGTCGTCATTCCTGAAGCTTTACGGCTTCAGCTAGATGGCTTCCGGCGTCATCTATGGCGGGTAAAAATCATGGAAGCAGCCGCGGCAGGTCTCATCGGCCTGATTGTTTCATTCCTGTTGGTCTATCTGCTGGATCGTTTTATCCCCACACCGGGCATGGTTCGGCTGTTGATTTTGGCAGGCGGCGTCTCATTGTTTGCTGTATTCGCACCTTACTGGCTGCATCGCTGGGTCTGGCGACAGCGCCGGGAGACGCAGCTCGCCAGGCTGATTGCAAAAAAATATCCCGGGCTAGGTGACCGGCTTCTCGGAGTGATCGAGCTGCAAAATCAACAAGGTGCTGCGGATTCTCTCTCGCCCCGATTGCGTGAGGCGGCCATGGAAGCTGTGGCCGCAGAGGCCGGCCGGCGCCAACTCGATGATGCTTTACCACCGCAACGCCACCGCCGCTGGGCGCTCGCTGCGGTTATTCTCGCGGTGGCAGCCATCGCTGTCTTCGCCTTCACGCCGCGAGCCAGTCAAAATGCGTTCCAGCGATGGATCATGCCGCTCTCCAAGACCGAGCGCTACACCTTCACCAAGCTCGATAATCCTCCCACTTACCGCGCCGTGGCATTTGGCGAAGCCTTCGAAATCGAGCTGCGGCTCTCCCGGCAATCCGAGCAACGCCCAGCCAGCGCGACCGCCCGCTACGGACTGCAACCGGAACTCGCAACCGAGCTCGAAAAAACCACCTACCGATTTGCATTCCCAGGCCAGCAAGACTCCGGCCGCGTAGTTTTCAAAATTGGTGATTTACGCCACGAGATGAAAATTCAGCCGATGCCACGCCCTGGCATCGAGTCTGTCAATGCCACCATCACCCCTCCGGGCTACCTCGGCATTCCCCCAAAGTCCGTGGACATAAATACCGGCGTCCTCAACGTGGTGGAGGGAAGCAAAGTCCGCCTCGATCTCATTTCCAGCCGCCCTTTGAAGAATGCCACTTTCGGCCCCAGCCGCGCCCAGAGCTTGGAACTCGCCGCAGAAGAATTCACCCCCATTTCAGGAGTTTTGAAAAATTCTGGCATGCGTTCCTCCACTCCAATCTTAGACATCGGCCGCATCCCGTTGGAAATTCCCTTCCAGTGGACTGACGTTCTCGGTCTCTCAGGCGAACCAGGATTCAAAGTCCGCATTGATGCCACCAGCGATGCTCCGCCCACTTGTTACTTGCAGGGGATCGATCGGCAAAAGGCGATTCTTCCCGAAGAAACAGTGGAATTTGAGATCCTCGCGGAAGATGATTTCGGCATCAAGGAGACCGGCATCGAGTGGACTGGCGAGTCCACCCGCCCCACCAGTGAGCAGCCGGCTTCGGGTTCTTTAAAACTTGCCGAGGGCGGTCCGGAGAAGCGCCGCATCATCCTTCCCGCTCTGTTTTCCCCTACGGCCTTCAATATTCTTCCACAGAAAATCATCCTTCGCGGCTACACCGAGGACTACCTACCCGGCCGACCACGCACCTACTCGGAGCCAGTGATTCTTTACGTCCTCACCCGGGATGAACACGCCCAGATGCTCAAGAATAAGTTTGATCGCAATATCAGCGAATTTGAAGACCTTGCCCGTCGGGAAACGGAATTGCTCGATGAAAACGAACGACTTGAGCGCCTAGATGGCGAGGAACTTCAGAAAGACGAAGCCAAGAAGCGCCTCCAAAATCAGGAGCAAGCTGAGTCCGAGACCAAGCGCCGGATGGATGACCTCACCCAACGCATGGAGAGCCTCATGAAAGACGCCGCCCGCAATGGCGATATTGAGAAAGAAACGCTCAAGAAAATGGCAGAGTCGCTCAAGTCCATGCAGGAGCTGAGCCAGCAAGACGTGCCCAAAGTGCAGGAAAAACTTGGTGAAGCCCAAGATCCGGCAAGCGAATCCGCCGAAGCGAAAAAAGACATGGCCGAGGCCGTCGAGCAGCAGAAAAAAGTTGTCGAGAAAATGCAGCAAGCGATTGCCAAGGCAAACGAAGCCAAGCGCGAATTCGAGGCTGGTACGTTCGTCAATCGATTGAAAAAAGCCGCTGCGGATCAAGACGGCATCGCCACCTCACTCATCGAGGCCTTCGACCGGATTCTTGGCAGACAAGTCACTAGAATTGACCCGTCTGACGTCCGCCGCCTCACCGAGGCCACCCATCAACAAGTCGGCACCGCTTCCGATGTGCGCTGGATTCAGGAAGATCTTGCCAATTATTTCAGCCGTACCAAGAGCGAAGGGTTTAAAACGATTCTTGAGGAAATGAAAGCCTCCCGCATCGATATCGAACTCGAAGAAATCCGCAGTCTTCTCACCAAAAACGAATCATTCACCGCCACCGAGTCCGCTAAAAAGTGGGCAGATCAGCTCAACCAATGGGCCACCAAACTCGCCGGAGAAAATGAAAAGAACTCAGGTGGCGGCGGTGGTGGCGGCGGCGCACCCAGCCCCGAGGATGAAGACTTTGAATTTATGCTCCGTGTGATGAAACTCATCCAGCAAGAACTCGATATCCGCTCGCAAACGCGCACGCTCGAACAAATCCGCCGGACCTACGAGGGCGAAACCACCGCGCCAACCCAACCATGAAAGCCACCTTCCTCATCGCGCTTTACTTGTCCACCTTTCCATCTCTGTTGATTGCGGAGGAGGAGAGTCTTGAATTCAGAAAAGCAAGCCACGAGCAAGGCTCCTCCAAAATTGCAGACCTGCAGGACGAGCTATCGGCAGACGTCCAGCAGCTCGTTATCGAACAAACCAGCCCACAAGTCATCGAGCTGCTCAATCAAGTGGACACCATCATGGATGAAGCCACGGATCGCCTCGCGGCACACGATACCGGCGGAGAGACCATCGCCGCGCAAACTGAAATTATCGAGACGATCCACGCCGCAGCCACTGCCAAGCAGCAGCAACAGGGAGCCGGTAAATCCGGCAGCGCCATGATGGAAATGATGGAGCGCATGATGGGCAAGAAACCAGAAGGCGATGGCCAAGGAGACGAGAAAAAAGGCGAGAAACCCGGCACCGAAGGTGGCAAAGGGCAGACTGGCCTATCTGATAATCCAAACGCCCAGACCGGAGGTGAATCCAGCAGTAAGAATCAAGCCCGCCGAGTTCCCAAGGCAGCAGGCAGCGCCGGCCGCACCCTTCCAGCAGAATTCCAACAAGCTCTAGATGCCTACAATCGCGGAGTTGAACAAAAGGTGAAATGAAACTTAATTTAATAATCGCAATTAGTATCACCTCATGCGGAGCGCTTTTCAGCACCCTGCACGCGCAAGATGGATTAGGCCGGCCTGATGAAGTTATCCCACCCCAAGTGGAACTCATCTATGAGCGCGGGATGGAATTTCTCGCCCGTACCCAGAATGAAAAAGGTCACTGGAATGATAGCGTGGGCAGTGAACCAGGCGTCGTCGGCCTTTGCGTAGCCGCATTCCTCGCTCATGGCCAAGATCCAAATCACGGCCCCTACGCCAAGGTCATCCGCTCGGGCATCGACTATATTCTTTCCCAGCAGAATACCAAGAACGGCTACATCGGCTCGAGTATGTATAATCATGCATTCGCCACCAAGGCCCTTGCGGAAGCATACGGAGTGCTTGATGAGCCAAAAATAGCCCCCGCCCTCAAGCAGGCCGTGGAGTTGATCCTCAGCTCCCAGAAAACCAATCGCTTCGGCGCATGGCGCTACACCCCGGAAAGCCGTGATGCCGATACCACCGTCACCGGCTGCCAGCTCGTCACTCTATTCGCCGCCCGGAATGCGGCCATCGCCGTCCCGGATGAGGCAATCAAGCGCGCACTCTCCTATCTTGCCTCCTGCCGTAGCAGCGATGGCTCGTATGGCTATACTTCCGCCTCCGGCGGTAAGCCCACACTCACCGCCATCGGCTTGCTTTGTTTATCATTAGCAAAGGATACGGACTCCAAAGGCTTTCAAGCGAGCTTGGCCTATCTCAAGAAGAACCTTGATTATCGAGACCGCTACTATCCTTTCTACTTTGAATATTATATGTCCCAAGCTTTGTTCCACGCGGATGTTGAACTATGGCAAGAGTGGAATTTAAAAAACATACGCTATCTCGCGACGATTCAATCTCCAGACGGCTCGTTCCCCGGTAACATAGGAATATCGTTCAACACCGCTGGCGCACTTCTCTCATTGGCATTGAACTACCGCTATCTCCCCATCTACGAGAAATGAGATTCATCTTTTCCATATTATGGTTCGCGAGCGCGGTGGCAACCATCGCCACGCCCAAGCCGGATTTGCTGCGTTTCACCAACGGAGATCAACTCCATGGTAAATTCCAAGGAATCACCGCCGGAACAGAAATCATATGGCAACGTGAGGATCTCACCAGCAACGTCGAGTTCAAGTCAGACCAACTCCGCCACCTCGTCTTTAATGGGGGGAAATCCAACAAGAGTCTCGCAACCTACTCCCATCTTGTGTGCGTCAACGGCGATCGGCTGCCGGGCGAAATTCGCGAGATCGATGCGAAATGGGTGACATTGGAGACGCCCTACGCAGGTGAACTCAAGTTGCCACGCAGCCAAGTCGCGATGATCGCGCCAAGTCCTCTCGGCGGGCGAATATATTACCATGGTCCGTTTGTAGAAGATGAATGGAAAATGGCCCATGCTTCATTTCCGGAAGGGCTTCCCCCGCAGCCGGCGAGACAGACCGAAGAAGAACAGAATGAGAACTCTGTGGCACCTTGGATTTTCTCAGGCTCCGCATGGTATTGGCCGCATAAATCCACTGGCACGGCACTCATCCACAAGGCGGGAATGCCGGACCGCGGGATTTTGAAATTTGACCTAGCTTGGAAAAACCGGCTTTCGCTTGCGGTGGCGTTTCAAGTGGATTTCACACCTTCCAAAATCGCTGAGAACGCTGTGGACAGGGAAGTAGGGCAACCCCGATTGATGCCTGGAGATTCGAGTGCTCTGCCCATTATGTTTGGTAATGGTTATGTGATGCATCTTTTCTCCAGCCATATCATGCTCTATCGCACGGCAGTGAATGGTGATGGCGTGGCCAGTCTCGAACGGGTGCAAGTGAATACCAATAACCTCCGCCTCGGAGATTCCGGGAAGGCAACCGTCGAGATTCGTAGCAATCGCCTCACCGGGCAGATTACTCTTTTCATCAATGGCGAATTCGCAGCGCAATGGAGTGAAGTTGTCTTGGATTCCACTCCAAGCACGGATTCTGTAAACCCCCGCGGCTTTGGCTTTGTAGTCCAGACACAGCATAGCAGCGTCCGCCTTTCCGATATCATCGTAGCCGAGTGGAATGGGATGCCGGATTCTGCTCGCAGCCTGGAAAGTGAAGAACAAGATATCGTCTTACTAGCCAACGGCACGGATCGATTTTCAGGTTCCATCAAGTCGCTTCATGACGGGAAATTACAACTTCAAAGCAAATTTGGTGAATTTACTTTCCCGCTCGGAGAGGTAGCGGAGGTCCGATTTGCGAAAAACCATTTGGACAAAGCATCGGAGGAATCATCCGGGCTGGCCACCGTTCGTTTCAGTCCGATTGGTCAAATTTCCGGAAAAATCCTTCTAGCAGATCTTTCGTCAGTGCGGCTTCTTCACCCGTTGTTAGGTGAAATTTCATGCAAACTGGAATCCGCTGTGATGCTGGATTTTCAACCATCTAACAACCTAATCGATGACTGGGAATCTGAATTCTAAAGTGAGATCACTGCTCGGCCTATTCGTTGCAGTGCATCTAGTCGTTCCATCGCTCGCGGACGAGATTCACTTCGTCGGAGATGAGTCTCTCAGTGGTAATATTCTTTCAATCACCGAGCAGGGCATCCTTGAGTTGGAAAGTTCAGTTTCTCCCACGCCCATCCGGTTGAAGTCCAGCGCCGTGGAGAAGGTCATCTTCAGCCCGCCGAAGGCCACCTTGGAAATGGCGAGTGCGATGGTGGAGCTAACCAACGGGGATCTTCTCCCCGCCACCCTCTTGCAGATGGACGAGCAAGTGTTGACAGTAATGACTGAAATTGCAGGTGAAATTGTCATTCCAAGAAAGATGCTGAAATCGCTGCAACTTGGGATTCGTAGCTCTAAAGTCTTCTATGATGGTCCGCTCGAATCCGATGAGTGGATAAAAGGCGGCGAAGCGAGTCATAATTGGAAGTTTGACAATCAAAAGCTGACTTCCAATGGCCAGGCACATGCGGTCAGGAAATTGAAGTTGCCATTAAACTTCAGCGTTAGTTTCACTTTAAGCTGGCAGGGGAATCCGAATCTGCAGGTATATCTAGCAGATCCTCTCGCTCCCGGAGGAAGACCTGCGGATCGCTATCTCCTGCAATTTGGAGCGGGCGGGCTTGAGATCAAACGTGAGTCATCGGCTGATAATCAATTCACCACAGTGATATTATCAGATCGCACACCGGATTTATTTCCCGATAAGACCATCGACATTCAAGTAAAGATAGATCGCAAGAACTCACGGCTGCAACTCTGGGTCAATGGTGAACTGGATGCCACTGGGGTGGATCCGATTGCCGCACCGCCGGTAGGTAATTCCATATCATTTCTCAATCTGGACGGAAATGGTAATGGTGGGGAAGTTGAGCTCAAGAATATCAAGGTGATGGATTTTGACGATACCCGAAAACGCCAGCTTACCGAGAAACGCGGAAGACTCGACACGGACAGTTTGATCAGCCGAGACGATGACCGGTGGGGAGGGCGCTTGCTAGAAATTCGAAAAGCTGCAGAAGGATTGGTGTTCTCATTCAGCAGTGATTTCCAACGACAACCACTGGAATTGTTAGAGTCGGATGTCTCTACCTTGTTTTTTGCGGCACAGCCCGAGGATACAGGTATGAAGCAATCCCATCCTTTTGTTCTGCACTTACACGGCGAAGGGCGCTTGCAAGTGACATCTTGTAGTTTCACTCAAGCAGAAGTGCTAGCGAACCATCCCTTGCTGGGTGAGTTAGTATTAGCGCGTCCAGGCATCGCCTCCCTTGAATGCCAGGATAGGCTACCGGTAAAAGAATCAGAGAAATGAAACTGAACTTTACAATTACATGCTTGGTTTATGGGCTGCTTGTTCTTCGATCTTTGGCTGAGGTGAAGTCCACAGTGCGTTTTATCAATAATGATCAGCTATCAGGACAACTGGAATCATTGTCTTTAGATCGATTGGTTTGGAAATCGCCTATCCTCGAGGCACCCACTTCATTTTTCCTGAACTCGGTGCTGGATCTGAGCCTACCCGCGGAGTACGGGATGCACCAAGCAACGCATGAGGCATTGCTGACTTTGACTAATGGAGATACGATATCCGGTCAGTTGGTATCGGTTTCTGACGAAGTGATCGAATTGGAAACGTGGTTTGCGGGAACCCTGAAATTCCGCCGGGTGATGGTGAAGTCGGTAGTGATTAATGAGCGGCCTGTCTATCTTTACCAAGGGCCGAAGGGAATTGAAGATTGGACGGTAACTGGGAATCCACCTGCCTGGAGCTATCAGAATGCGGCCTTCATTTCAAATGCGGTTGGCTCTGTGGCCAAAGATATGAATCTGCCGGACGCGTGCAGCATCACCTTCGATGCGGCATGGCGTGGTTCGTTCGGTCTAAAGTTGATATTATTTTCAGATGATTTAGATAGCGATAATCCGTCGAATGGCTACGAGGTAAGTTTTCAACAAAAGGCAATCTTTGCGCGAAGTTGTAAGACGGGAGCCACTCTTGGACCGGGTGCCATCGCACCCGCATTGCAGGAAAACGAAAAAGCAAGGATTGAGGTTCGGTCAAATTCGAAGGAAGGCACAGTGGTGGTGCTTGTTAATGGTGAGGTCGTCGGTGCATGGAAGGATCCAGAGTTGGGGCAAAACAAGCCGGGGAGGGGAGTTCATTTCGCTACGATCAATGCTTCTCCTGTGAGGATCTCCCAAGTTGGAGTGGCTGCTTGGGATGGCGTGATCGCAAAAATGCCGGAGCCTCAGCCTCCCGGTGGGTTTAGACAATTTGATTTTCATGAAGATGAGCAATTGGCCACGCAAGAAGCGGCGGAGCCCAAGGAGAACCGCATGATTCTGCGGAATGGAGATTCGATCGCTGGTGAGGTGGTAGGCATTAACGCTGATATCATGACCATTAAAACGAAGTTTAGAGATGTAAAGGTGCCCCTGGAGATGATGAAATCCGTTGCTCTCAAGCCCGTAGATCTTGAGCGTTGCAAACGCGAGAATGGCGATGTCCGGGCATGGTTTCCTGATGGATCCTCTATCGTTTTTCGGCTAGAAGCGTTTAATGAAAATACGCTTACCGGCTATAGTCAAAACTTTGGAACCGCAGAGTTTAAAATGGCAGCATTCAATCGGATTGAATTTAATATTTATGATCGGAAGCTCGACGATCTCAGGGTCATGAACAAGTGGTGAACGCCAGACGAGGATTCTACTTTCAATCCATATCTATCAGGCGGAATTATTTTCGGAATTCATGTCAGGTTTTCAATCAAGTGATTCAAGCTTGATAACCTTCACAGAGCGGCAGACGTTTCGCGACTTGTCCGTTTTCTCGGTGCCCTATTGCTTCATGAAACTTCTCAAATCTCAATTCGCCATCATCTATAAGGTTGTCTTACTGACTGGCCTTTGGACGGGTGGGATGGCAATTTCACAAGCCCAAATTCCTGGCTTGAAGGGCGTTATCGATGGGCCAAGCGCGGCAGGTATTCCTCAAGAGGAAACTCAAGAACAATCGCTGAAACGTTATGAGGAATGGGAACTTGAGGCCCGGGTGACTTTGGCCCGCTTGGAATCAGCCGCGCTTCCGCCACTAGTCAGCGAAGGGGAAGTAGAACTCCGGCGGCGTAATTTAGAGCAATTGATGCTGCTGCTCACTCGGGCTACCAAAAGTGTGAACGCCGCAACTGATGCCCGCGAAGCTGTAGAAGATTCCAGAGCTGCCATCAGCCAATGGAAAGGATTCAGCGAGCCACCACCCTTCTCACTGTTCATGGTGGATGAGCTGCTCAATGAAGAATTTGTGATCAAGGCAGCTCTAAAATCAGCACAAGCTTCGTTGGAGAATTTCGAACGTTTGTTAGGTGCTGGTCTCGCGGAGCTTAAAGCCGCCGAGGGCGAAGTGAATAATGGCATCAATGCGGTCAATGCAGCCAAGGCAGATAGTGAAGCAGCTGATGCTGCGAAGTGGCGACTCGATGGAGCGCTTGAGACGGTGCGGCTGTTAGGCATAAGGGTAGGCTTGGCGGATGGTAGTTGTGCCATCCAGAAGGACCGAATCATCGCGCTCAATTTGGACCTTGGATTGATTCAACGCAAAGCGGCCGAAGCAAAGAAGAATAGCAGCCTAACAGATGCCGACCTTGAGAAAATCAAAAGATTCTCGGATGAGCGTAAAGCTGGATTTCAAAAAGAATTCGCATCCTTATCGAAACGCTTGAAAGTGGCTATTGCCAGCCGCGATAAAGCAAAACTTTCCGCGGCGACTCCCGCCACCGAGGCGCCTGATCCGATTCAGGCTGCGGCGCTACTCGAGTTGGCAAAATTTCGCTTACGCGTGGCTGAGGGCCGAATCGATGCCTTACAATCCGTGGGGGAGAGCTATGAGGGGCTAGCCGCGTTGGAAAACATTTTGGTCATGTCATATACCAATCGCAGCCTCATTCTCCGGGCTAAAGATCCGGGCGAAAAGGCTGCGAAGATTGAATCCTTGGTCCAGATTCAAGATCGTCTCCAGGCATGGGTGAGTGTTTTAAGGAATGAAATTAATGAGACAAGTGCGGATCTGAGTAAGCTGGAATCACGGGCCTCATCGATCAGTTCCGACGATGCGAGCTTCCCGCTGATCAATGAGCAACGGGCTGCCAAAAGCGAAAAGATCACCATGCTACAGCGTCTTTCCAAAGCCGCCGTCCTTCAGCGGCGATTGCTTACGCGTTGGCTGGATGAGTATGCACCGGATTCCACGCCGCGGAATTTACGGATGAGGGTCAAACATCTGGGAGTCCAGACTTGGGCCGTCCTCAAGAACGTCTGGCAATTCAAGATCATGACTTTTGAGAATAAGACTGAGATCGATGGCAGGACGATCATCAGCAAGGCACCTTTCACGTTGGGAATGTTATTAGGGGCGATATTGTTTTTCTTTCTCGGCTATTTCATCATCTCGCGTTTTACCAACCGAGTCCAGAACGCGATGATCACGCGAGGGCGAGTAGCGCAGGCCCAAGCGAAAACTCTGAGAAATTGGCTCATGTTATTCGCAAGCTTTTTCCTGGTAATTGGGGCGTTCTCAGTGCTTGGAATCCCACTCACGGCTTTTGCGTTCTTCGGTGGGGCACTCGCCATTGGTTTTGGTTTTGGGATGCAAACGCTGATTAAGAATTTTATCAGCGGAATCATTCTCTTGTTCGAGAGAAAGGTCCGGGTCGGGGATTTGTTAGAGGTTGATGGATTTATTGGGCGGGTCGTAGAAATTAATACGCGCTCCTCGATCATCCGGAATATAGATGGGATGGAGACATTAGTCCCAAACTCGCTTTTCCTCGAGAATCGGGTCACGAACTGGACTTTATCGAATTCTAAGATTCGAAGAACCCTCCGCGTGGGTGTGGCCTATGGAACTCCGCCGCAGCAGGTAATGGATGTGCTTCTGGACGCTGCTTCGCGGCATGGTTTGGTTTGCAAAGATCCGGCACCGTACGCCGTGTTCGAGGACTTTGGTGAAAGTGCCTTGGTTTTTAATCTCTATTTCTGGCTGGATCTAGCTGGTGCCGCGAATGTTAGCGTGGTGGCCAGTGATCTACGCTTGATCATTGAGAAGAGGTTTGAGGAGAAAGGGATTGGAGTTCCATTCCCGCAGCGTGATTTACGCTTGAGCTCGGATCATCCATTGCAGATCCAATTAGTGAAAAAACCCCAAGAATCTGAAGAACTGTAGAAAACTCGCATGCTTCCGCGATTTTTTGTGGTCCAGTCCAGACGCAGTGACCACAGTGTCTGGACAGTGTCTTGACGAAATAGGTAATAGGAGCTAAACACTTGCCGCCGCAAAAGTGGCACATCACTCAGTATTTTTCGCGAATTCAGCCACTAGTTTTAAGATAATGCGTATTCTTCAAGTTTTGTTAACGACTTTGAGCCTTGGTTTTTTGACCTTGGCTGTCACTTCATGTGGGATTTACGAGCCAGTTCCTACTGAGGTGCGGAAGCCTCAAAAAGTCATGTATCAGTGGTATGACGACGGCAGACCAGGCAAGGTGGCGATTCATATCAGTCTGCAAGACCAGATTGCCGAATTCAAACGAGGTGGCAGGAACATTGGTTGGAGCTACGTGGCAACCGGAAAAGAGGGCCACGGGACCAGGCCGGGAAGTTATAAAATCACGGAAAAAATCGTTGATAAATATTCAAATCGTTACGGTTGGATTGAGGACGAGTTTGGCAATGTCGTCGTTGGTGATGCCAAGCCATCCACCCGGGTAGGGGAGGGGGAGACCTACGTGCCCGCGCCAATGCCGTTCTGGATGAGACTGACAAATTATGGCATCGGGCTGCATGCAGGCGTAATCCCTCGGCCGGGTGAGACTGCT
>Ga0335395_10001155_pt1 | contig 16788 bp, 12 predicted proteins | sample MAT02_FD_205744 | JGI IMG/M metagenome (GOLD analysis project Ga0335395, IMG submission 205744) | Freshwater microbial communities from Lake Fryxell liftoff mats and glacier meltwater in Antarctica - MAT-02 (spades assembly) (version 2) ...
CTGACATTCAGGCAATTGAAGACTTCTTAGGCGACATGGACTTCAAAGTAGCCGGTACCGACACCGGAATTACTGCTTTGCAAATGGACATGAAAATCAAAGGTTTACCCTTAGATGTAATTGCCACAGCCATCCGCCAAGCCAAACCCGCCAGACTGCACATTTTAGAAAGAATGCTGTCAACTATCGACACTCCCCGCAAGGAAATGTCGCAGTTTGCACCGCGTTTGCTAACGCTGAAAATCGATCCAGAATTCATCGGTTTGGTAATTGGGCCTGGTGGCAAAACAATCAAAGCCATCACCGAAGAAACCGGTGTCAAGATTGACATCGAAGATGACGGAACCGTGACAATTGCTGGCAACGACAGCGAAAAAGCTCAGCGGGCTTACAATATTGTCCAAGGCATGACGCGCAAGTTGAATGCTGGAGATGTGTATGTTGGCCGCGTAACTCGAATTATTCCGATCGGCGCTTTTGTGGAAATTCTGCCAGGAAAAGAAGGAATGATTCACATTTCCCAGTTAGCGGATTACCGCGTCGGGAAAGTGGAAGACGAGTTAGCTGTGAATGATGAAGTGATTGTCAAAGTGCGAGAAATTGACAATAAAGGTCGAATTAATTTGACCCGATTGAACATTCATCCCGATGAAGCGGTAGCGGCGCGCGAAGCGCTGAATAAATAGTTTAGGGTTGGTAATTGGTAATTGCTGGCACGGTAATTGCTAATTGCTGATTTCTCAGTGGTAGTTGGTAATTGGTAATTGCTCGCATGGTAATTGCTAATTGCTAATTAAAATTCAATCCGGTTGTTGCGGGTTGATTTGGGAGTAGAGTGCGCGACAGCGACAGATCAATTGCGATCGGCTGTGGGAGTTAAGACAGTCGCGCACTTTACCCTTCGATTTCTAGGATATTGGTGCTAAGATTTTGACAGATATTGATTAATGGCGATCGATATGACATTAACACCCCGCTACGATCCAGACGAGAATATTAGTCGTCACGGTGCAAGCGATCCAGAACAATGCGAAAAAATGGCGAAGCGTCAGGGGTGGGAACTGATTCGGTGGCAAAAAACCAATGACCCGATATTGAAGGTGGATTGTATCTTTGAAGGGTTGACAGAGTTTCCACCGAGTCCATACGAACCCGAACATGAGAGGGAGGAATAATCAATGCCGAAACGGTTGATCGTGTTCAAGACTGAATCGCTATCTTCCCCTGGATGGGAGGATCGATCGCTTTCTCATACAGGTGCTCTAACCAGTATCCTCGCAGAACATTATGATTACTCAAGCAAACCTCTGCCTCAAACGGGCGATCGCCTGCGGCACTTTGCCCAATTTAAGGATAATACAGAACCTAAATCCCCTGGTGTCAGCACTCATGTTCGCTGGGGAGACTGGGAAGTGTCGCACGTAGAGGAGTACAGTCCCAAGATGCCGAATGCTGAGTATGACTGTTTAGCGGTATGCTATTGTCGTTACTCACCGATAGAGTCTGAGTGGAAGGAACTACCAAAGATTCAGGTTCCCGAACTACAGGAGCATTGATGCGCCCGTTGGTCTAAAATATGCTTGTCGGGCGATCGACTAACCGAGTTTAAATAACCGCAATACAATCAATCTCTACCAATACATCCTTCGGCAAGCGAGCAACTTCCACACAAGCCCGCGCCGGTGCAGTTTCCGCATCAAAATATTTTGCATAAACCGCATTCACGGCGGCAAAATCATTCATATCTTTGAGAAAAACCGTAGTTTTTACCACATCCAACCAAGTAGCGCCGGCTTCTGTGAGAATCGCTTCCAGATTTGCCATAACTTGTTCGGTTTGCTTTGCCACGTCGTCGGTGTAGACGATATCGTTTAGTCGAATGTCGATCGCAATTTGACCAGCTACAAATAGCATAGTGCCCGTTGCGGCGATCGCTTGATTGTAAGGGCCAACCGGTGCCGGTGCTTTCTCAGTACGAATAATTTTGCGCGTCATAGATATCACTTTTGGGAATTCTTGTTGAGAGGTTTCTTTGCTGTCGATTTCTGGTTCTGAAATTTCTGATTGGTAGATTTCTCCATCTGGCATTATTGCATCAGTGAAGTCTGCATTTTTGATATTCCAGCCATAGGTTTGAGCATCTGTCAAGTCTGCTTTCTGAAAGTTGGCTCCCTCCAAATTTGCCATCATCAAATTTGCTTTTTCAAGAACAGCTCTTTCGAGATTTGTCCCTGCCAGACAGGCTTTTTTTAAGTTTGTCCCTGTGAGGTCTGCTGCACTAAGATCCGCCTTAGCCAGATTCACGCCTGATAAGTTAAATGCAGACAGATTAACGCCTCGGAGTTTGGCTCTATGAAAGTTGGCCTCTTGGAGGCTAGAACCTTCTAACTTTACTTGACTCAATTGTGCTCCTGTCAAGTTTGCCTTAGTCAATTTTGAAGAGCTCAGATTTGCTCTACTTAAGTCTGCTTCCTTCAAGGAGGCTTTAGCTAGCGATACAGAGTATAATTGGGCATCACTCAGATTTGCATTGTCCAGCTTAGTATTACTCAAGTTGGCACTGCTGAGGCTTGCCTTACTCAAATCAGCACCGCTGAGGTAAGCCCTACTGAAGTTTGCTCCATCCAGGTTTGCCTTAGTAAAAATTGCCTCATTCAACTCAGCTCCCGTCAAATTTGCATTGTATAGGTTTATTCCACTCAAGTCTGCACCTTTAAGGTCTATCCCGCTTAACTGTGCATTCGGAAATTTACGTTCGCCTGCGGCGTATCTTTCTAAAAGTTCTTCAGCGTTCATTCATAACCTCGATCGCCATTTCGTCCCAAAAATCACTATACCATCCGCGCGAATCAGGAGTGCACCAGCAGTCTGGCGCGTCGATAATTATGAGATTCCACACCCCGCGCACATCCAAGAAACCGGGTTTCTACGATAATTTAAGCATCCTCACCGACATTTACGCAGAAACCCGGTTTCTGAGCCCCCGCCCACTCTCACCCCGCGCACATCCAAGAAACCGGGTTTCTACGATAATTTAAGCATCCTCACCGAGATTTACGCAGAAACCCGGTTTCTGAGCCCCCGCCCACTCTCACCCCGCGCACATCCAAGAAACCGGGTTTCTACGATAATTTAAGCATCCTCACCGAGATTTACGCAGAAACCCGGTTTCTTTATCGCAGTGAAAGAACCTCAGCCAGCAATAAACTTCATAGCAACACCATTCATGCAGTAGCGTTTCCCAGTAGGTGCCGGGCCGTCATCAAATACATGACCCAAATGCCCCCCGCAGCGACGGCAATGCACCTCAATTCTAGTTCCAAACAGCGAATTATCGATCGATGTGCCGATCGCCCCTTTGATCGGCTCATAAAAACTTGGCCAACCAGTACCGCTATCAAATTTAGTTTGCGACGCAAAAACTGGCAAACTGCACCCAGCACACGCATAAATTCCCTTCCCGTATTGCTTGTCGAGAATGCTAGTGTGAGAGCGTTCTGTGCCGTGTTTTCGCAACACCTCAAACTGTGCCGGTGTCAAAATTTTGCGCCACTCTTCCTCAGTTTTAGTAATTTCAAAAACACCCTTAGAAGCGGCCATAACATTTGAATTTCCAGATAAACAGGACGATAACCATGCCATGCTTACTGTTGCTAGACCAGCTTTCAAAAATAATCGTTTCTTCATAATCCATCATCCACTTGTTGCTAATTAACTACATTATGACTCAATACCGTTCACTTAAGTGAACCTAGGGTGCGTCGCCCAGAACAACTCTCGCCCCGCAACGCCAGATTAAACGAGCGACGCACTCTACAATTTCTCTATTTAAGCTACCGTAAAAGATATATTTTCTAGGACTACATTAGGGACACTTCCTGCACCTAAAACCTGTGTAGCATCTAAAATTTCTATCCCTACTAATAACTCATTTTCACCAATATTTAAAGCAATTTCGTCAGTCAACTGTAAAGTACGACACTGATGCTTACCTTTTACAAGTCTAATGTAGACAGCATCGATTTCTGAATCATAACTAATCTTCATAAACTTTTGCCTCAAAAATAAAAAGTAGATGGGGAGGGCGGGTTTTGCCTTCAAAAACTGGCTGGTATCATAGATTCTTAGCTAAACCCGCCCCTACAAAATACTATTGTTTTTTCGCAATGACCTACTTATAATTTATCCTGCCAATCATTATTATACTGAAAAGTAGCTTGATATTTGTACCTACCATTTTTAGCAGGTTGTCGATTACCTGTAATAATGGTATCAATAATTTCTGCTTCATTTGTACCTCTTTCAATCGCCTGTTCTTGGGCATGATGAGTTAATCTAATAGATTTCACTTTTTCTTGTCCATATAAGATTTACCCCTACAAGTATTGCGGTTAATTAACCCATCGCCCAAAAGTCCTGTGAGGAGTTTAATCCCCACAGGACTCACAGCCTTTCAAACATCAACCGCCTAAGCCATAGCCGGAGCACCAACAACCTCACCCTTCAACATCCGAGCAGCAGCATCCATCAATTGCTCCTCCAAATAAGGCTTAGTGAAATAACCTTTCGCGCCCAAACCGTAAGCCATTTGTCGGTGTCTGTCAGCACCCCGAGAAGTTAACATCGCGATCGGCAATTCGCACAAAACCGCATCCTTCTGCATCCGAGAAAGTAGCTCCAAACCATCCATTCGCGGCATCTCAATATCGCAAAACACGATATCGCAAGGCAGGCCAGATTTCATCTTTTCCCAAGCCTCCTTACCGTCGCGAGCCTCCTCAACCCGGTAGCCCGCCTTCTCAAAAGTAATCGACAAGAGCGATCGCACCGTAATCGAATCATCCACAATCAGCACAGTAGGCTCAGTCTTCTCAACCTCAGCCTCTGCAGCCGCGCGATCGCTCTCATCCCAAAGCGTACCGCCAGCTTCCTTCTGCAGCCTGCCCGTAGCCAAATCGATCAACTCTAGAACGTCCGCAATCGCCACAATCCGACCATCCCCGAGCACCGTAGCACCCGCAATCCCGATCGGCTTCGGCACCGGCCCCTCCAACTGCTTGATCACAATTTCCTGTTCAGTCGAAACCTGATCCACCTGCACCGCCAAGAAATTGCCACCAGATCGCAGCACGATCACCGAAATCATGTCATCGTCAGTATTAAACCCGTAAACACTGCCCCGGCCCAAATGGCGGTTATAAGCCAGCAAATCCCGCAGCGGCCGGAACGGCAAAATCGAACCCCGCCACTCAATGCAGGGTAAACCATCCGCCCCCGTCGTCACCTGATCCCGAGGCACATCGATCATGTCCTCCACCCCATCCATCGGGAAAGCAATCCGAGCTCGATCGCTAATGCAAGTCAGAGCCTTAGAAATACTCAACACCAGCGGCAAACGGATAGTGAAAACAGTCCCCTTGCCGATCGTCGAATCAATCCCCACAGTCCCCCGAATCTCCTGCAAAGAAGTCCGCACCACATCCATCCCAACCCCGCGGCCGGCATACTCAGTCGCCTGTTCCTGAGTGCTAAAACCAGGCATAAACAGCAAATCGTACACCTCAGAGCGCGACATCCTCTGAGCCTGAGCAGGCGTCAACAAACCCTGCTTGATCGCCTTAGCCTTCACCTTTTGCGGGTCAATTCCCGCCCCATCATCTGAAACCGAAATCACCGTTTGATTCCCTTGGTGAAAAGCCCGAATCGTAATCCTGCCCACCCCTGGTTTCCCCGCCGCCAACCGTACATCCGGCGGCTCAATCCCGTGAGTAATCGCATTGTTCACCAAATGAGTCATCGGGTCATAAAGCTGATCCACAATCATCTTGTCGATCAAAATATCCTTACCCTCAACCTGCAACTGAGCTTGCTTACCGCACTTAATCGCAATTTCCCGCACCGCCCGGAACAACCTGTCCGTCGTCTCAGCAAACGGCTTCATCCGGGCCCGAGTCAAACCTTCTTGCAACTGAGTCGTGACTTGTCGCAATTGGCGAGTCACCTGATCCGCCTCATCCACCAAAAACTCAATATCCGCCGCCGACTCCCGCACCCGCACGATCAGCTCAATAATCTCCTGAGCCAAACTGTGGAAAGGAGTAAACCTGTCCATTTCCTCCGGTTTCCAGGCACCTTCCCGGTGCTGAGCGCTCTCCTCCGATCGCCAAGGCGACGAAGACGCTCGGTGTCCCTGACGGTTTGCTAGCAAAGCAATCTCCAAAAGACTCCGCTCGTAGAAATCCTGAGTCCGCTGGCTCACATCGCTCAGCAGCGTCACCTGGTGCAGCAAATTGTCCAAAAACTGCCGCATCCGTTCCTGATCCTGCTCCAAACTGTTGCGGTTGACCACCAGTTCCCCCATCAAATTGCTGAGGTTGTCCAGTTGCTTCACCGGCACCCGCATCGTGTGGTCGCCGAACCCGCCGGCCCGAGCAGTCCGCCTGGGTCTGTTAATCGCCGACGGCACAAGATTGCCTTCCCCTTGGCGGCCGCCCCCGTCCTTTGAATCTTCCAGCAATTTTTCCAAATCGCCAAACTCGTCATCGCTGGCTCGATCGGCATGGGGCGGAGCAGCACTTGCAGAACTTGCCAAGGAATCGGGAATTTCTGCAAGTGTTGCGCTCTCGCTGAGCAGTTCTTCAAGATCCGAGAAAACCTCCGTGTTGACCGGACTCGATTTTGTCCCCCCAGATGCTGAAGCCGCAGCCGTAGCGCCCCCTGCAATCAACAGCGCTTCTAAATCATCAAAATTGTCTTCATCATCCTCACCCTCGTCGGATTCATCACCGCCAAAAAAGTCCGCCAGCGACCCATCTTCCAAATCCGAGGCATCCACAATATCCGATTCGTCCTCAGCATCCCACAACCCAGATGTCAGTTCCGAAGTCACCAAAGGCCCTGCATCGATCGAATCCAACAAATCATCAAAACCCTCCAACTCCTGAGTATTCAGAGTCGCCCCAGTTTCCAAAGCCGCCAGCAAATCATCATCGCCATCAAACATAGCCGAGACAGAATCTGGCGACAGAGCCTCAAAATCCGCCCCCCCAAAATCCCTTTCCAGAGCATCAAACAAATCATCCCCACCGCCAGACTCTGCATCTGCGAAAGTTTCAGGTAGAGCAAACAAATCTGCACCCGCAGAATCCAACAAACCATCCGCCGGCCCGGCCGACAACTCCTGTAAATCTAAAACAGCATCGTCATCTGCGACGGACAAACCAGCATCCGCCGGGCTCAAAAGCTGCTCGCCAAACATATCCTCCAACAAATCAAAAGTGCCATCCCCATCAGGCTCCAAACTTGAAACATTTTGAGGGAGATTATCCGACATCGCCTCAAAATCAACCTCTGTCAAATCGGCCAAATCCCGATCGTCCTGGGCCTCTGCAGCGTCGAAAAACCCGATCGCCCCATTACCAGAGGAAGCTTCCCCATCCCGACTCAGCAATTCTGCATCTTCATCCAAACTCTGCAATTCTTCCGCAACGAACCCCGAAGCCTCCCCGTCATACTCAGTACCCGTCGGTACCGAACCAAACAGATCTGCCAAATCCGCCGCCTCCTGGGAAGTAACCGTCCCTGCAGAGCGATCGAGCCCATCGTCATCATCTCCAGAAATCAAGTCTTCCTCAACCGAACCAAACAGCGCATCCAAATCCGTATCGTCCATATCTAAGTTTGCCGGCTGCAAAGATTCATCATCCATACCGAAAACATCTTCCAGCCAATTTCCATCCTCAGAAACATCTAAATCAGAACTTGAAGTTAGATCGAGAACACTCTCAACGTTTTCATTTTGTGACAAGGCTGCATTGCTCATAAATCGATCGTCCTCACTTTCTCCACCTTCACCTTCAGAAACCAAATAACCAGAACTGATATTCAACAAATCTGTCAAATCCGAATCCGAAGCCTCCGAAGCGAGAACATCAAAATCATCCAGAGAAGAAACTAGATCCAACGTTTCAGCATTCCCCGAATCATCGCCACCACCAGCAGCAGACTCGATCGACCCAGCCTCAAAAACCTCAGCATCAAAAGAATTCCCGCTCGATACCGCCACAAAGCCCGCCTCCTCGGAAACACCCAAATCACCAAACAAATCATCTAAATCAGCGTCCCCGGCAACATCCACAGAAGATTGAGCAGCCACCTCATCCAAAAACGTACCCAAAGCATCGTCCTCTGCCAGCCCCCCAGCTTTCCGGGCAGTCTGCTCTCGCTGACCCAAACCTCTTTCTCCACTTGCTGCCAACTGCTTGGAAGCCAGCCCCTGCCTCAAATCCGCATTTTTCTCACCCGCAGCGATTCCAGAACCGTCAGACTCGGCCGAGCTCAAATCTTCCCCAAACAAACTGTTAAAATCGTCCATCAGATTTTCGGTATCAACCTCCAAATCTTCCACAGTCTGTTCATCAAACAACAAATCAGTAAAATCGCCCGAATTATCATAATCATCCGACCCCAGCATTCCCTCTGCAGCCATCCCATTCGAGCGCGCGTAATCCAAGTCTTCTTCTTTTTCCCAAGCCCCGTCAAGATCCGGAGACTCGCCATTAAACAAATCAGCCAAAGTATTGAGTTCCGCCACCCCCACTTCAGGGCCGCTGCGAGTAGAAAATCTCAAAGAACCAGTCTCTATATCTGACTCTAGGAGCCCCTGAAAATCATCGAACTGCGACGATCGACCCTCACTAACATCATTGCCTTCGGCAGTATCAAATTGGTCGAACAGCTCATCTATATTCAACCCAGAAACCGTCGGTAGCAATTGCTCTTCCGAACCCGAATCGCCTAACCCAGCCCGCTGCCAAGCGGCATCTTCAGCAGAAATCCAATTTCCGCCGGAAGTACCCGGTTGAGCGAAGGCCAGCAAATCCTCAAAATCGGTTTCGGGAACCCGAGCCGCGGGCATCAGCGACAGAAGTTTTTCGCTAGGCGCGATCGACTCAGACAATCCCGAAAGCACCAACTCCTGCGCTTGTTTGATATCCTTAATCACAGTGGGAGCCAAAACCCGGTAAGTATTTTCTGGATTGGCGATCGCCTCAGACACCACAGCCATCAACTCGATCCAGCCGGGAAGCTCAAATTCCTCCCCCGCCATTCTCAAATTCCGACAAATATTCTTGAGCTGCCGCCTGCTTTCATTCCCCTCCGGCTGTTTGAACTCCTGCAGCATTTCCCGCATCCTCGCGGGCACATCCGAGTCAAACACCAAATGCAGCGCACTGTCCTCTGTTTCTCTTGAATCAAAGTCGTAAACCGCCCCCGAACCCGCCAAACCCCTCTCCGAGCCAAACGCCCCCGCCCCCATCCGAGCCATAACCGGTTGAGGTAACGGTAGCGGGCTGCTCTGATCTACATCCCGTCCCAAGTGTCCGACAAGTCCCCCCAAATGCCCGTTGAGTTCATCAAACACCGGCTCCAACTCTCGAACCATCTGTTCGCCGATCTCTTCCGTCAGCCCAAAAGGCCCCGACAGTTGCTCCAACAACCCTTGCAACGTATCAAAAATTCGCAGGAACAGAGATTCTAGCTGTTGGTCTACCTTAACGCTGCACTCTTTTAAAACCTTAAAACTATCTTCCAATCTGTGAGCTGTTTGCTGAATGCTCGTCAGCCCCAGCATTGCCGCACCTCCCTTAACAGAGTGAGCGGCCCTAAATACTTCGTTAACCAGTTCTGGGTCTTCGATCGTCGCCTGCAGATTCAGCAAACCTTGTTCGATCGTATTGAGATGGTCTTTTGCCTCCTCAATAAAATAGCCCATTATCCTCTGTTGTTGTTCTGGCAGCATAGTTTTATTCCTGATTTTAAGTGTTATTGTATTGGGTCTATTTTAATATTCTTAGAGAATATCTCTGTAAATCTCTCCCCTTGCCAACAGAATAATCTGACTGCGAGATATTGCAAATGTCCTAGCTATTTCTGCTTTCGATATCCCCTCACCTAAAAGATAGCGAATCTGCTGCACCTGTTCGGCTTTTAGTTTGCGGTTAGGGCCTATCTTGCCAGGAACGAAAGGAAAGCGGTTTTTTTCTATAGAATCGCGGGAGTTATCGGCGGGAGTTCCTTCCCACAAATGGTCAGGATTGACACAACCGCGATCGTCGCAACTGTGACAAGCAAAATAACCCGGTTTGATCGGTCTTCCCAGTTTATCTTCAAGTACAAGTCTGTGAGCGTAGAAACTTTTAGTTTTGCCACTAATTTTAGTACCCTTAATAGCGTAACCATCACTTCTTTTAGCTAAGATACAAATCATGCACCCATTCGGCTGTATTTGGGCCCGAATACCAGGAATTATTTCTACGCCTAGCAGTTGTTTTTGAGGTTTAGGAGCCGATGTGCTTCCTACATCTTTAATTCGTCCTTTTCTAAGCCTGTCTTGATAATTTTCCAGTCTAGAACCTTCCCATAAATGATTAGGATTAATGCAGTTACGGACATCACAACTATGGCAACAAAAGCATTCTGCTCTAATCGGACGATCCAAGATTTTTTCTAATACTAAACGGTGAACTGTAAGCGTTTTCCATTCACCGTCAATCCGAAGTCTTTTGTTAGCATAGCCACTGCTAGATTTGGTTAGAGTAGAGATAATACAGCCCGTCGCCTGAATCTCACCAAATATACCAGGAATAACCTCTACTATGTTATCGTTCATCTGTACAACTCCTAGTTTATTTAGGTGCTGGATTGGCAGCCCCGCAGCGGTTTCAAGACTGCGAGGTTGCTTTTTGTCTTTCATCGTTTCCACAGAAACCTGCTTGTAAATCAGCAAGTAAAAAAAGCATCAAACAATCAATTATTGTCTTTCCGTCGTTTCTACTCGGAACCTTTCCACCGATGTCAAAAGGTCGCGAGCAACGCCTACCAAATTTTGCAAAGCACCGGAAACTCGCTGCGCTTCGTGGGATGTTTCCTGAGCAGTTAGCTCGACTGCTTGCATCACGCTGGCGACCGAGCGAGCTGTTTCATTCTGTTCTACAGTGTCCGCCGTAATCGATCGCACTAACACGTCAATTCGATTAGTCACTTGAATGATATCGTCAAGCGATCGCTTCGCCTGTTCTGCCAACTTTGTCCCCTCAATCACCTGCTGCGTGCCTTCTTCCATCGCCATCATCACGGCGCCGGTTTCGCTTTGAATTTGCATCACGATCTGCTCAATTTCTTTCAAAGACTTAGCCGATCGATCCGCCAACTGTCGCACCTCATCCGCCACGATCGCAAAACCCCTCCCAGCTTCCCCAGCCCTTGCCGCCTCGATACTAGCGTTAAGAGCCAACAAATTTGTCCGGGAAGCAATAGTAGCAATCAGAGCCACAATCTTAGAAATTTCTTGAGAACCTTCTGCCAACCGCTTGACTTTTCTCGTGGTTTCTGCTACCGTCTCTCGAATATCCAAAATCCCCGCCACCGTCCGATCCACAGCCTCGCCGCCTTTGAGAGCCGTCGCCGCCGCGCCCCGGGCCACTTCTTCCGCCTCCCTAGCGCTCTCTGCAACCCGCTGAATCGCGTCGGTGAGAACTTGCACCGAATTGAGCGTCGCCGCCTGTTCCTCAGCCTGTCGCAGCGCGTCAGAAGACAAATCGCCCGCAAACTTGGCACTATCCGTAGCGCCCTTGCTGACCTCGCGAGCCGCCTGCTTCACCTGATGGACAATTTCGCGCAAATTTTGAATCGTCAAGTTAAACGAGTCAGCAACAGCGCCCAAAACGTCTGCCGTCACTTCCGCAGTCACAGTCAAATCGCCCCGCGCCGCTCCTTCCACGTCATCTAGCAAGCGAATCACCTGGCGCTGCAAATCTTCCTTTGCCTGTTCCTGCTCGTCAGACTTGCGCCTGGTATCGCTAATCGTAGTTTGGATCACCTTCGCCATGTGGTTGAATTTAGCAGCCATTCTGCCAAACTCATCCTCCGAATAAATCGTAGCGCGAGCGTCCAAAGTTCCTTGAGATACAGCATCGAACTGAGCTTGCAAATTGTCCGAGGATTTACGCACCTGCTTGGCGATCAACTGGCCGATGCCCCAAGAAGTTAAAAAGCTGGTAATACCTGCGGCTGCGGTCATTACCCAGCCTGTTTGTCGCAGGTACACGATCGCCTCCGGCTTGTCTTGCCGCAGAGCTTGATAGGAAGCAATGTTAGTAACGAAAGCCACAGCTACCAGAGAAACCAGTCCGGCCCCGATCGCCGTGTACAACTGTTTTGTAAACAAAGGGGCATTTTCCAAGAAAGCCAATCCCCCCTGTTCTACAGTCACCGAAGTATCCAGCGCTTCAGATTCTGTCACAGCAAAACTCGGCATCGACCCATCAGCCACACCAGAAATGGGAAACATCTCGTCGTCTCGAATTGCCGAGCCGTCGCTGTTGTCAAAGTCTAGGCTGCCCGTCGAGCCCATCATGCCGCTGGTCGAGTTGCCAAAATTGGTGTTGCCTCGGGTCAGGATCGAACTGCTGGAATCTTCTGAAATGTCAAAGTCCGGCAAATTGCCCAAATCATCAAACTCGTCAAATTCGTCTAAAAAGTCGCTGTTTTCTGGAGAATTCCCAGTTTGTGACGACCAGTCGCTGCTGGGAACGTTGGCCGCCCCGAAAGCTGTCGCTTGCTCGTTGTCGTCGAAAGAAAAAGCCTCGCTGAAAGCGTCGTCATCAAAAGCGTCTAACTCGAAGCTGTCGATCGAACCAAATGCCGGGGGCTCGGAGTCGCCGTAACCGTTGTTATTAGACGAAGAGCGATCTGCCGAATTAAATTGTCCCCGGCTCGATCTTTGACTTTGAGAGTTAGGGACAGCACCTCCCATCAGCAGCGTTTCGTCTTCCGCCAGCGAATAGTTTGACGAGTAGTCCGAGTTGTTAGTATTCGGCTGGTTTTGAGGTCGAGAAGACCCGAAATCCGAGGATATCGGCTCGGCAAAGGGGTCTGCCGGTGTCGCCGACAGGGGTAAATTGTGACCGCGTTCCGAGCCGCTTGTCGGCGGGGTTTGGTAGTCGTAGTCAGAGAAATCGTCGAGTTCGTCTGGCAAATCTAGCGCACCAAAAGGTTCGCTAAAATTGTCCGAGGGCCCGGTGCCGGCATCAATGTCGTTCGAGTCAAAAGAATTATCAATTTCTGAAGAGACGAAACCTTGACCGTTGAGTTGAGTCGGAGCTTCTGAAAACACATCTCCTGAATAAGGTGCGCTTTTAGCAAATGCTTTGTCCCCAGACAAGTCACCAGCATCAAACCCTCCCTCATCCAAGGCAAAAGGGTCTTCAAAGTCCGAATCGGCAAACCGATCCATGTCTAGCGGCTCCGACGCATCAGCATAAGCTGCCATCCCGCCGCTATCGCCACCAAAGGGGTTAGAATGCAAGCTTAAATCTTCTTGATTGTCCGCGCTCGTGGCATCTTGTGGTTCCCACTCCAAGCCGCTCATCCCCAAGTCTGCCAAGTCCAGGTTATCTAGGTCGTCGTCTGGCGATTGACCGACATAGGGCTCCGAGGCGGCGGAATTTCCACCAAAAAGTCCCAGATCCGGGTCTTCTAAGCCTTCATCGACAGATAAGTCTGGGTAGAATTCCAATTCTGTTTCAGCCGACAAAGCCTCTAAATTTTCCGTGTGCAGTTCTCCCGATAAAAATTGGTCTGTGTAGGTAATTCCGCTGTTAGCGTGTTCGACCAAAGTCTGGTCGTCGCTCAGACCTAACACCACCGTGTACTGTTCCCGTGCTACCTCGTACTGTTGCAGTCCGTAGCAGTAGATGTGTCCGCACAGCAGGCGAGCGCTGGGGTCTTCGGGAAAATCTTCTACTAATTGATAAACTAGGGCCGCAGCTTCTGAATAGTTGCCCTCCATGTAGGCCGCTTCTGCCCGTTGGTAGTCCTGCTGAAAGTTGGTACTTGTTGCCATTTGCCGCCCTCTTTGGATTTTAGATTTTAGATTTTAGATTTTAGATTTTTATGTTGAATGTTTAGATGCGCGCCTCAAGTCGTGTGACTTTAATGATTAGACCCCAATCGCCAATCGCCAATCGCCAATCTAAAATCGATTTCACGCTGCCCACCGCGCCGATCGCAGAATTTTCACTTGATCTAGCAGTCGCAGCACTGTTTGAGCTTGTGGGCCTAACATCCATTCTCCCTTCAGAAATGGAATCATGCCGTCTGGTGCATTGTTTTGGGAGTGCAGTTGCTCTACGTCGAGCCAGGCCATCCCCACAATGCGATCGACTGCTAGCCCCAAAATCGTGTCTTGGTCTTCCACAGCCACGATCGGGATTTCGGGTCTGTCTGTGTTGAGAGGTGTTTGGTCTCCCAAAAACTGGCCGAGATCCGCCACCCAAATCACTCGTCCTCTCATGTTTAGCGTACCTAAAAGCAGAGAGGAAACGTTAGGGATAGGTGTCATGCGGTCTGGGGAGGGGGATAGTACCTCTCTAATCCCGATCGCCGGCAGTGCGAACTCGTTCCCCGAAGGAACGTAGAACCGCAGGTGCAGCTCGCCTTCGGGAGTTTCCAGTTCTTGGAATTCTGGAGCGTGATCTATGTTTTGTCCTGGTAATATAAAGTCTGGGCTGCCACTAATCATAATTCTGACACCTGCATTTCTAGCAAATTTTTAACGTTTAGCGCCTTGAGAAGGCACCGTGGAAACTTCGACGGTCAAAACTTGACACTGCCAAGCTTGACACAGCCAAGGGGTGAATGGCTATCCTGCTGTTCGTCTTTGGCAATCAATGCGCGCTCTCAATAATAATTTATGGCGCGATCGATTATTCACGCTTAATTTGCTGACAAATTGGTTCAAAGGAAACAGCGGTTTTTTCCATCAAAAACGTCATTGTTTGAACCCTCGGCTTTGCTTTCTTCGATTGCGTTTTCGGTGGCGAAGGTTTTAACACATTAATACCTACCGATTTTTGGGGTTGTGGGAATGGTAAACTTTCGGCATCGCAGAATGAAACCAACCAACGACCAGCTTTTTTTTGACGGTAAAAGTCTGGGCAACCAAACTATAGTTCAAAGGTTCGTCAAGGTCAAAAGTCCCAAGTGTGGCAATCTTAATTATACTTCTGCCATAATGCTTGTGGGGCAGGTTCTTCGCTGGCTTTTTACAGGCTTTTGGGGAGACGATTATTGTGTTTTTCGGATGGGACACAATTTTTCGATTTGACAAATATAGCGCGCCGGATTGACCGTTTCGCCGATCGGCAAAAGTTGAATCGCTCGATCGCCCAAAACGATACCGACTCAAAGCATCTTTGAGGTTAATCAAAGCGTTTTGATACATCCTGTCAGACAATTGATTCATCCAGTTTAATTCAGGTGGTTTTTTTAGGCGATCGGTCAAAAGATTCTTGCTTTCTTCCATCGACTTCGAGTCCAAAAGCTTACCCTTACCGTACATCTGAGTCCGAAGGCTCAGCCCCATGTTGAACGCAACCAGTCTCAATCCCGCGTGTTCAGCCATCAAACTCGCTTCTGTGTTATTTAATTTGAGGGCGGCACAGTTGACATCCACCCCGTCCTGAAGGTACGGGGATTCCCAATCATCACTGATTAGGTTTCTGCTTCATAGCACCAGCCTTCCGAGATTTACTCTCTTGGGGTCTTACAGTTGCTCCACAGACTGACACGGCTAGCCCAGCCGCCAAAATGTTCTTTGCAGCGTTAATATCGCGATCGTGGTTTGTCCCACATTTAGGGCATTCCCATTCCCGAATATTCAGCGGTAATTTATCTACAATATACCCGCAGTTTCCACAACGCTTAGAACTGGGAAACCAGCGGTCTATTTTTACAAGCTCTCGTCCGTACCACTCGCATTTGTACGCCAACTGGCGAATTAGTTCGCCCCAACTAGCATCACTGATCGCAAGAGCTAATTTATGGTTCTTCACCATAAGCTTAATAGCTAAATCTTCAACTACAATCGTTTGGTTTTCACGAATTAGTTGAGTTGTTAATTTATGTAGAAAATCTTTACGCGCATCGGTGATCTGTGCATGGATCTTTGCTACTTGTACCCGCGCTTTTTGCCTGTTGTTACTTCCCTTTTGCTTACGGGCTAACGCTTTCTGTTTCTTTTTTAACTTTTTGCGAAGCTTTTTAAAGTGCTTGGGATTGGTGATTTTGTCGCCATCGCTAGTAGCAATTAGGCTGGTTATTCCTACATCCAATCCAATAGATTTCTCTATTCTAGGAAGTGGCTTGATTGTATAGTCGTCTACAAGTATGGAGACAAACCAGCGTCCAGCAGGTGTCAATCTCACCGTAATGATAGACGGAATACACCCTTTGGGAATCTGTTTGCTCCAGCGAATAAGTAATGGTGTGTTGCATTTAGCCAAAAACACCTGTCCATCTTTCCAGCGGAAAGCCGACTTAGTAAATTCAGCACTACCGCCATTATGCTTTTTCTTGAAATTAGGATACTTGGCCCTACCTGCAAAGAAGTTGCTGAATGCCGCCTGAAGGTGTCTGAGTCCTTGTTGCAAAGGTACGCAGCTAACTTCATTCAAAAAGTCAAGCTCTTCCTCTTTCTTCCAATTCGTCAGCATAGAGGAAGTTTGGCTGTAACCAACCTTCTCTTGATGCTCGTACCACGCTGCAGTGCGAGCAGCCAAAGCCTTGTTGTACACCAACCGTGCACACCCCATTGTCCGTCGCAAGAGATTTTCTTGCTGCGTAGTGGGATAGAATCGGTAGCGGTAGGCTTTTTCCATTCTCACAGGTTAACACATTTTCTGTGATATTGTTGGTTTGAGGCAAGTCTTTTTGTAAAGCCGTCCT
>Ga0335395_10001158_pt1 | contig 16756 bp, 13 predicted proteins | sample MAT02_FD_205744 | JGI IMG/M metagenome (GOLD analysis project Ga0335395, IMG submission 205744) | Freshwater microbial communities from Lake Fryxell liftoff mats and glacier meltwater in Antarctica - MAT-02 (spades assembly) (version 2) ...
CCTTCGTGTTCTCGACCGACATCGGCGAGCACTACAAGGAGCACAACATCAAGCGCTGGATGGAACAGCTCGTGGAGGCCAGCAAGATCCCCTGGCGTGCGACCCACGTGCTCCGCAAGACCTGCGGTACGCGCATCGCCGACGGCGGCGGCGGCGTGGCGGCCATCGCCACCCACCTGCGCCACAAGGACCTCAACACCGCCAGTCGCTACATCGACCGGCATGGCGCCAGCTCCCGCGCGATCAACGCGCTGGAGAGCTGATGGAGGCGTGATCACGCCATTCGCTAACTTACCGTAACTACAAGATCAATTAGTCATTATCTCACTGTTCGAAGCAATACAGCGCGGCCTTCCAGGCGCAGCTATTGGCCTGGCCCTCGCAGAACTTGGACCATGCCAGGCTGGTGGCCTTGGCGTGGCCTTGGCGGGCGATGCCGGTGGTGTTGTTCCAGCCGCCGCAGCTATCGGGGCCCCAGGCTTTGCCGTCGGCGAGGCTGTTGGTCCATACGACCGGCTTGGTGCCGTTGGCGCAGCCGCCGGGGGGGATCGGCGCGCCGCCCTGACTTTCGGTGGTGTCGATCGCGTGGTTGATCGTGCTGTCGGTCAGGTCCTTCCAGTTGTCGGCGACCGGGATGCCGGTGGTCAGCACGTAGGGGACGGAGGATTGCACGAAGCGGGACGCCGGGGTCATCGCGCCGTCGCTGAGCCATGCGAGGAAGATGCCGGGCAGCTTGGCCTCCTCGGCGAGCATCTGGCACTGCGCGTCGGCGCCGGCGAGGCCGCCGAGTTTGCCGGTATAGAGCTTGCTGGTCACGAAGATCGTGCGGCGCAGCTTGAGGCACATGCTCGAGCAGTCGTCGTTGTCGCTGAGGTTGCCGTCGTCGCACTCCTCGCCCGCCAGCAGGCTCAGTTGGCCGTCCCCACATTCGGCGAGCGTGCAGTCGGCGTCGCATTCGGGGGTCTCGACGCCGTCATCACATTGCTCGAGGGCGGCCGGGTTGGCGACCCCGTCGCCGCACTCGACGAGGGTGCAGTCAGCGTCGCAGGTCGGGGTCATGCCGCCCCCGTCGCAGGTCTCGACGCCCACTTGCTCGTAGCCGTCGCCGCAGGCGGCCGGCTGACAGGTCGCGGGACACTCGTCGCTGTCGTCGCCGTCGGCGTCGTCGCAGCCCTCGCCCCCCTGGACCACGCCGTCGCCGCAGCTCGCCGCGACGCAGGCGTTGGAGCACTCGTCGTCGTCGACTTGGTTGCCGTCGTCGCAAGCCTCGGCGCCGCCTTGCACGTGGCCGTCGCCGCAGCTTGCCAGCTCGCAGTTGGCGAGGCACTCGTCGTCGTCGCTCTGGTTGCCGTCGTCGCAGGCCTCGCCGGGGTCTTGCTGGCCGTCGCCGCAACTGATCGCGGGGCCGGTCGAGCTGGTCGGCGCCTCGGTCGTGGCGTCGGTGGTGGGCTCGTCGGTCGAGCTGCTGGTGTCGGGTGCGCCGGTGGTGGTCGGGCTGGTGGTGACGTCTGGCTCGCTCGTGGTGCCATCGGCCTCGCTGGACGACGAGCCGGTGGTGTCACTGTCGCTGGTCGCGGGCGGCGCCGGGACGCAGCCGACGAGCAAGGCCGCCAGCGTCAGCGCGCCGGGTGGGCACTGGCGGGCAAGGGGTCCCCGGGCGGAGGCGAGCGACGAGGCGACAGCACGCCCCGCGCACGCGGGATTTTGACCGATCACACCAGATTGCATGGAGGGCCAGCGTATGGGGCGTCTGCGGGCTTTTCAAGCGTTCAGCACGGCGCGGATCCGCGATGGGTGATCGTGACAGTGGTGCTCGCGAGCGGGTCCGGTCGACGCGCGGGCGATCGCCCGGATCGTCGGCGCCCGGTCCGGACCGTGGCGGCGCGCATGGGCCACAGAGACGCGTCATGCGCGGGTGCGCGCGGGCGGAAAATCGGGTATATGCCGCGCCATGCTGCTTCGCGCGCCGCTTGCGCTGTCCACTCTCCTGTGCGCCGGGTCCATGCTCGGCGTTGCGTGCACTCCGACACAGCCCGAGGCCGAGAAGAAGGCCGCGCCTGAGCCGACGAAGGCGGTCACGGCCGCCGTCGACACGCCTGCGCCTGCGCCTGCGCCTGCGCCTGCGCTGCCGCTCGAGCCGAGCCCGGACATCAAGTTCGACTCGCCCTTCGATGCCACTCCGGTCACGACCAGCACGACCGAGAACGGCATCGCGGTGTCCGACTACGTGATCGGCACCGGCGCCGACGCGGTCAAGGGCGGCGAGGTCGAGGTCCACTACACCGGCTACCTGACGGACGGCGCGGTGTTCGACAGCTCGGTGCCCCGCAAGCGGCCGTTCGGCTTCGAGCTCGGCGCGGGTCGGGTGATCAAGGGCTGGGACGAGGGCGTGGTCGGCATGAAGGTCGGCGGCAAGCGCAAGCTCGTGATCCCGTCGAAGCTCGGGTATGCGGAGCGCCGCGCCGGCAAGATCCCGCCGAACTCGACGCTCATCTTTACGATCGAGCTGCTCAGCGTCACGCCGCCGCTCCCGCCGCCGCAGCCGCTGACCGCGTTCGACGGCAAGCCGCTGTCGACCAAGAAGCTCGAGAAGAACCTGATCGTCGCCGACTACAAGCTCGGTGACGGCCCCGAGGCCAAGGCCACGGACACGGTGTCCATGCACTACCGCGGCACCCTCAAGGACGGCACCGAGTTCGACTCGTCGCTGTCGCGCCCGAAGCCGCTGGTGTTCGCGCTGGGATCCGGCCGGGTGATCAAGGGCTGGGACCTCGGCATCGCCGGCATGAAGGTCGGTGGTCTGCGCAAGCTGACGATCCCCGCCGAGCTGGCTTACGGTGAGCGCGCCCGCGGCAAGATCCCCGCCAACGCCGACCTCGTCTTCACGGTCGAGCTCATGGCCCTCAAGCCGGCCCCGATCGTGCCCGGCGTCATCACACCGCCGACCGGTGACCTCAAGGCCGGCGACCCGAAGGCCGTCGGCGCCGATGGCAAGCCGACCGGCAGCGCCACCGACGTGAAGCCGGGCGACGCGAAGGCCGGCGACAAGAAGCCCGTCGATACGAAGACCGGGACCGGCACGAAGCCCGGCGACGCCATGCCCGCGGACCCGACGAAGGCGGGCTGAGGGTGCGGGACGCTCGCGTGGGTGGGCGCCCCAAACTAGTGATCGCTGCGCTGGGCGTGAGCCTGGGGCTGGCCTGCGCCAGCCCTAGCCCGGTGCAGGGCGTGGCGACCCGGAGCGGAGCTGGCCCCGGGGACAGGTCCGCGGGTGTTGGACAAGCTGACCCCGGGGACAGGTCCGCGGGCGTGGGACAAGCTGACCCCGGGGACAGGTCCACGGGACAGGCTGGCCCTGGGGACAGGTCGACGAGCGCCGGGCCCGTGGGCCGATCCACGGGACAGGCTGGGCCTGGGGACAGGTCCACGACGACGACCGGAGCGGGTAGATCGCACCCGATCGCCGTCGTGAGCGCACCGACTGGCGCGGGCGCGACGGCGGAGGCGATGGCGGTCGCGGGGGGCAGCGAGTATCCGGGCGCACCGGCGCCGGTCGTCTGCGCGGGCGCGCCAGCGGGCATGGCCTGCGTGCCGGCGGGGCCGTTCGTGCGCGGCGCGGACGACGGCCCGGAGAACACGCGGCCGGCGGCGCGGGTGTGGCTACAGACGTTTTACATGGACATCGACGAGGTCACCTACGCCGACTACAAGGCCTGCGTGAAGGCGCGGCGCTGCGATCCTTCCGGGCCGGGCTACACCGACTTCGACCGTCCGCGGCAGCCGATCAACGGGATCCGCTGGTTCGACGCCGACAAGTACTGCGCGGCGCAGGGCAAGCGCCTGCCGAGCGAGGCGCAGTGGGAGAAGGCGGCGCGCGGGCCCGACGGCGAGACGCACCCGTGGGGTAATGACCCGGCCACCTGCGAGCGCGCGATCATCAAGGACGAGCGCGGGCGCAGTTGCGGGGTGAAGAAGCTGTACAGCAAGCCGGAGACCGGGCGCCCGTGGGAGGTCGGCTCGCGGCCGGCATTTCGCTACGGGCTACGCGACATGTCCGGCAACTCCTGGGAGTGGGTCGCCGACTGGTACACGCGCAGCTACGCCGAGTGCGGCGCGGACTGCCTCGGCGTCGAGCCGAGGGGGCCGTGTCAGGGCGCGGAGACATGCGCGGGTTTCAAGCGCAAGCTGGTGCGCGGCGGCTCGTGGTACTGGGATGCGGAGCACGCGACCGCGGTCTACCGACGTCCGCACTGGCCGGAGAACCAGCCTTTTCATCACTTCGGGTTTCGCTGCGCGGCGGGCCCGGAGGAGGCTGCGCTGCTGTCCCGGGGCGCTGCGCCGGCTCCTGTGCCGGCTGCGGGGGCCAGCGCCCCGGGCACGCCGGGTGGCCTGGCGCCGGCCGGAGGTTGACAAGCTGGCTGCGCGGCGAAATAAGCGGGGGCGATGAAGTTCATCCTCCGACACTCCTACGCGATCGAGCCCGAGGCGTTCTGGCGCGACGTGTTCTTCGACCACGGCTACAACGAGTCGCTGTACCTCAAGGCGTTGCAGTTCGAGTCCTTCAAGGTGCTGGAGGAGTCGCCGGGCGTCAACGGCCGGCGCACCCGCAAGGTCGCCGTGCAGCCGAAGCTCGAGGCGCCCGGCCCGATCAAGAAGCTGCTCGGGGACTCGATCAGCTACGTCGAGGACGGCCACCTCGATCTCGCCAAGCCGAGCTGGGTGGTCAAGGTCCAGCCCTCGAAGCTCGGCGACAAGGCCAGCATCACCAGCGAGATGTGGCTCGAGCGCACCGGCCCCGGTCAGTCGGACCGGGTCGCCGCCTTCGACATCGAGGTCAAGATCTTCGGTATCGGCGGGATGTTCGAGAAGTTCCTGGAGAAGACGATGCGGGAGAACTATCAAAAGGCCGCCGACTACACCAACGTGTGGCTGCGCGAGCAGGGCCTCGCGGGCAAGTAGTCAGGGCGCCGCTGCGGTCGCGGCGGCTGCGGCCTCGAGCCTGCGGCGCCGCAGCTCGCGACGCTGCAGCAGCGCGAGGTCGGGCAGCTCGTGGACCTCGAAGAATCCGCGCGCGTCGGCGGCGAGGCGGTCAAGGCGGACGACGTCGTGGATCGTGCGCACGCTGGCGTGGGCGAGCCAGCGCCGGTAGTTGGGCAGCGGCTGCGCGTTGTAGCGATAGTCGCGGTTGTGTTCCCATGTCAGCAGGGTCCGCAGCACCACCGAGCGCTCGTCGACGGGCAGCGCCGCGAGGTTGTCACGGAACTCGTCGGGCAGGCGCTCCCAGTACTCCTCGGCGTTCGAGAGATAGACGACCCGCATGGCGACGCCGAAGCGCCGCGCGACGCCAGCGATCCTTCGTACGGCGCCGCGACGCGTGAGGTCGGCGGTGATCGCCCGCAGCCGCCCGCCAGCGACCGGCTTGAGCGGGCCGGGTAGCTCGTATGTCCTCGGGGACAGGTCGATGGCGGGCGCGATGCCAGGCGGCGCCAGCACGCCGCGCGACGAGGTCGCGGCCGCCTCGTCGACGATACACAGACCAAAGAGCAGGGCGGCGCACAGCCGCGAGGTGGTCGACGCCGGTGTCATCGCTAGCCGGCGGTACGCGTGGCCAGGGGGCCATGTTCCCGCGGGTCTGGGTGCGGCGTGGAAATTGTCGCACGCGCGACTTGCCGGGCGAACGGTCGTGCCTATACTCCGCGCCCATGACGCCCCGCCCGCTGCTCTCTGACCCCGCCCGCACCTCCCAAGTCGCCGAAAAGATGGCCAATTTTCACGCGGATGCGGTGACGAAGGTGCAGGAGGCCGTGAGGCACGACGCGGTCGTGGTGGTGGGCATGGCCCAAAACCCCTTCGTCAAGAAGGCGCGCGTGGCCCTGACGGAGGCCGACATCCCGTTCACCTACCTCGAGTTCGGGAGCTACCTCAAGGGCTGGAAGGAGCGCCTCGCGATCAAGCTCTGGAGCGGCTGGGCGACCTTCCCCCAGGTTTATGTCCGCGGCACGCTCATCGGCGGCAACGACGAGCTTCGCGAGGCGCTTGCGAACGGCTCGCTGCAGCAGCGCCTCGTGCAGCAGTAGGTTCGCTGCACGGGTCGTTCGACCGCGCCGGCCCTCAGCCACGCGCGAGCCGGCGATGTTCGGCGAGGGTGCAGCGGTCCTGGACCACGCGGATGCCGGCTGCGGTGATGGTGCGGGCGAACTCCGCGTGGGCGATGCCCAGTTGCAGCCACACGATCTTCGGTGGTGTGCGCATGCCGAGGATCTCCGGCACGTGGGCCATCAGCGCGTCGGGGCGGCGAAACACATCGACCATGTCGATCGGCTCGATGATGTCGGTGAGGCTGGCGGCGAAGGGGCGACCCCATAGCGTGCGGCCGACGAAGCCCGGGTTGACGGGGTAGACCTCGAAGCCCTGGGCGGCGAGATAGTCGGGCACGTAGTAGGCGGGCTTGCCGGGCTCGACGTTGGCGCCGAGCACGGCGATCGTGCGCGTCTCTGCGAACAGGGCGAGCAACTCCGGGTCGGTGAGCGATTGCACGCCTCGTAGTCTCGGGGCTGCGGTGCGAGAGATCAAGTCCGCGGGGGCCGCGGGGGCCGAAAACAGCGGGCCTATAGCCGCAAGTACAACGTTTGTCGGCGGGCCGCGGGGGCGTGCGCGCGGGCTGGGTGACGTGGGACAGTCCCCGCGAGAACCCGGGCGCTGTACCCTGTGGGCCTCCTCCGCATGGCACGCATCGATCGACCGATCCCCTGGTGGACCCTCGTGGCCCTGCTCGTCTGTCTGTGCACCGGCGCGGCGCAGGCCGCTCCGTTGACGCCGGCAGAGGTCCCCGAGCCGCTCAAGCCGTGGGTGCCGTGGGTGCTGCGCGACGTCGAGGCCGCGCTGTGTCCTTACGAGCCGGCGACCGCCACGGCGTCGCGCTGTGCGTGGCCGTCGCGGCTGGAGCTCGCGCTGACCGACACGCGCGGCGAGTTCGAACAGCAGTGGCTGGTCTACGAGCGCGAGTGGGTGCCGCTGCCCGGCGACGACGAGCGCTGGCCGCAAGACGTCAAGGTCGACGGTGCGCTGGCGGTGGTGCAGGTGCTCGAGGGGCGGCCGGGCATCGAGCTCGATCCGGGCGCGTACAAGGTCACCGGCGTGTTCTTGTGGGACACGCTGCCCGAGAAGCTCGAGGTCCCGGCCGAGACCGGCCTGCTGTCCCTGAAGATCCGCGGCGAGGCGGTCGCGTTTCCGCAGCGCGACAACAGCGGCGTGTTGTGGCTGCAAAAGCGCGAGACGGCCGACAGCGAGGAGAACCTGCTCGACGTGGTCGTCCACCGCCGGATCGCCGACACGATCCCGCTGGTCGTGACGACGCAGATCGAGATCCACGCGTCCGGCAAGAACCGCGAGGTGCTGCTCGGCAAGGCGCTGCTCGACGACTTCGTGCCGATGGCGGTCCGATCCGACCTGCCGGCGCGGCTCGAGGCCGACGGCCGTCTGCGCGTCCAGATCCGTCCCGGGCGCTGGGTCATCACGATCGATGCGCGCAACGCTGACCCGGTGCCGGAGCTCAAGCTGCGCCCCGGCGAGGGCCCGTGGGCCAGCGAGGAGATCTGGGCGTTCGCGGCGGAGCCGATGCTGCGGCGCGTCGAGATCACCGGGGTCGCCGCCGTCGACCCGCAGCAGACCCTGCTGCCCGAGGACTGGAAGCGGCTGCCCGCGTACCGCGTGCGCCCCGGCGACGCGATGCTGCTCGGCGAGACGCACCGCGGTGAGGTCGACCGCGGTCCCGACCAGCTCGCGCTCGACCGCACGTGGTGGCTCGACTTCGACGGCAAGGGCCTGTCGGTGCGCGACCAGCTCAGCGGCGAGGTGTTCAACACCCGTCGCCTCGAGGTCCGCGCGCCGGCGCTGCTCGGCTTCGCGGCGGCGCAGGGCAACCCGCAGTTCATCACGGCGTTGACCGAGAGCGGGCAGCCGGGCGTCGAGCTGCGCAGCACGCACCTCGACCTCGGGACCGACATGCGCGTGCCGGCTGGTGGCTTTGAGGTCGGGCTGTCGGCGGTCGACTGGGACCAGGACTTCGCCAGCGTGCGCGGTCGGCTGCACTTGCCGCCGGGGTGGCGGCTGCTGCACGCGACCGGCATGGATGAGATCGACGACACGTGGTTGCAGCGCTGGACGCTGCTCGACATCTTCCTCGCGCTGGTGATCTCGATCGCGATCGCAAGGCTGTACGGCTGGGCCTGGGGCACGCTCGCGGTGGTGACTCTGGCGCTGGCGCTGCCCGAGTGGATGGCGCCGCGTACGGTGTGGATCTTCGTGCTCGTCGGCGAGGCCCTGTACCGCGCGCTGCCGGACAACCGCCTGCGCTCGGTGGTGCAGATCTACCGATTGATCACGCTCGTGGCGCTGACCGGGATCGTCATCGCGTTCACGATCCAGCAGGTGCGCGGCGGGCTCTACCCGGCGCTCGCGGTCCGCAGCGACGACGACCAGTTTGGTTTCGGTGCGCTGGCGAAACGGGATGAACCGATGAACGCGGTCGCCTACTCGCCGACCGCGGAGAGCAGCCCGGCGGACATCTATCGCCAGGTCGACCAGACGGCCGTGCACTCGCGTGAGCAGGCGATGGACAGGCTTGAAGGGCCCAGGCCCGAGTCCCTCGACCGGGTCGATGGCGACGCCAAGGGGTGGGACCAGGAAGAGCGCGGCGAGCAGGCGGCCATGGACGGCAAGCTCGGCACGCGCGGCGGGTCCGGCACGTCCGGCTATGCGAGCGTGCAGTCGGTGCTGCGCAAGCAGCAGAAGCTGCGCGAGTACGACGCCAGCACGGTCGTGCAGACCGGCGCCGGCGTGCCCGGCTGGTCCTGGCGCGCGGTGAACCTGAGCTGGAACGGCCCGGTCACCCGCGACCAGAAGATGCAGTTGGTGCTCGTGCCGCCGCACATCAACCTCGCGCTGGCGTTCATCCGCGTGCTGTTCCTGACCACGCTGCTGCTCGCGGTGTTCGGGGTGTTCGGCCGTCGTCGCCGCGAGCGTGAGCGCGTGGCGGCCGGTCATGGTGGCCGGGCCGGTGCGGTGGTCGCGGTGCTCCTGGCCTTTGGGACAGGTGTGCTGGCGCCCGCGACGGCCCGCGCCCAGGTGCCGGACGCCGAGATCCTGGCGGAGCTGCGCACGCGCCTGATTGAGCCGCCCAAGTGTCTGCCCGCGTGCGTGACCAGCCCGCGCATGCGCATCGAGGCGAGCGAGCGCGGGCTGCGGGTGGTTCAGGAGCTGCACGTCGCGGCGTTCGTCAGCGTGCTGCTGCCGGGCTCGGCCGAGCAGTGGCTGCCGACGACGGTGCTGGTCGACGGCTCCCCGGCGACCAGCGGCCTCGCGCGCACGCCCGAGGGCACGCTGCTGCTCGAGCTGCGTCCGGGCCGTCACGAGGTGGTGCTCGAGGGGCCGCTGCCGGTCCGTGAGACCGTTCAGATCGCGCTGCCGCAGAAGCCCCACCGCGTCGAGGCGAAGGCCAGGGGCTGGACCGTCGACGGGATCCACGAGGACGGGCTCGCCGACGACAACTTGCAGTTGACGCGGGTCAGCCCGCAGGACGCCGCGGCGGCGCCGAGCGAGCTCGAGGTCGGGAGCTTGCCGCCCTTCGTGCGGCTCGAGCGCTCGCTGCAGCTCGGGCTGTCGTGGGAGGTGACGACGCGGGTCGCCCGGCTGACGCCCAAGGGCGCGGCGGTGGTGCTATCGGTGCCGCTGCTGCCGGGCGAGTCGGTGACGACCGCGGACCAGCGCGTCGAGGCCGGCAAGGTGCTGGTCAACATGGCGCCGGACCAGGACGAGCTGAGCTGGACCTCGGTGCTGCCGATCACCGAGCAGATCAAGCTGACGGCGGCCGCGGGCGAGCCGTGGTCGGAGGTGTGGCAGGTCGAGGTCGGGCCGGTGTGGCACGTCGAACACGTGGGCGTGCCGACGGTGCGCCAGGGTGAAGCGGGGCTGCGAGAGTGGCAGCCGTGGCCCGGCGAGCAGGTCGTGCTGACGATCACGCGGCCCAGGGGCGTGGCCGGGCAGACGCTGACGATCGACTCGGCGACGCTGTTTTTGTCGCCGGGTCTGCGGGCGGTCGACGCTCGCCTCGCGCTCGCGCTGCGCAGCAGTCGTGGCGGCCACCACGTGGTCCAGATCCCCGAGGGCGCGCTGCTGCAGAACGTGACGGTCAACGGCGAGCGCCAGACGATCGGCCAGGATGGCCGTCAGGTCCGCCTGCCGGTCGAACCCGGCTCGCAGAACATCGAGCTCAGTTGGCGCGAGGCCCACGAGCTGCGTCAGCGCTACATGGGACCGCTGGTCGACCTCGGCGGGCCCGCGGTCAACGTCAACGTCGAGATCACGTTCCCGCAGAGCCGCTGGATCTTGCTGGTCGGCGGGCCGCGGCTCGGGCCGGCGGTGCTGTTCTGGTCGTATGTCATCATGCTGCTGCTCGCCGCGGCGGTGCTCAGCCGCCTGCGCTGGACGCCGCTGCGTGGGCATCAGTGGTTCTTGCTCGGGCTCGGGCTGTCGCCGATCGACGTCCCGCTGGCGATGCTGGTGATCGGGTGGTTCCTGGCGATCGCGTGGCGTCGCGAGCACACCGCGGTGGCCGTCTGGTGGTACGACCTGCGCCAACTGCTGCTCATCAGCCTCACCTTCATCGCCGGCCTGTGCCTGATCGAGGCGATCCATCGGGGCCTGCTCGGGCAGCCGGATATGCAGATCGAGGGCAATGGTTCGTTCGGGAATTCGTTGCGCTGGTATCAGGACCGCGTCGAGCAGACGGCCAGCGGCGGCCTGGTGCCGCGACCGTGGGTGCTGTCGGTGTCGATGTGGTGGTACCGCGGCCTGATGCTCGCGTGGGCGTTGTGGCTCGCGTGGCTGCTGGTCCGCTGGTTGCCGTGGGCTTGGCACAGCTTCGGCTCGGGTGGCCTCTGGCGGTCGCTCGCTCCGCCGCCGCGATACGTGCCGCGGCCGGCAGGGGCCGGGAATTCGCTGAGCGCGGAGCGTCCGGTGCCGTCCTCGGCGGCCGCGGCCGGCGGGATCTCAGCGCACAGCTCGTCGGCCTCGGCGGCGATCTACGCGACCAGCGGACAGTCGCTGGCCAGCGTCGAGGCCTCGCCGCCGGGGAGCCCGTCCGATACGCTCCCCTCGACGCGGATCGGCACCGGGCTGCCCGAGCGGCGCTCGAGCGCCACGGCGCGCGTCATCTCGGGCACGACCGGACACTCGGCGCTCGAGATCCAGCAGACGATGGAGGGCACGCTGGAGGGCGCCCCGGTGCGCACCCGCCACACGCCGCCGCCGATCCCGTCCGCGGCCAACCCGCCGCGTAAGAGCGAGCCGAAGACGCTGGACCTCGAGCCCGACGACGACTGATCTCGCGGGCTCAGCCGCGGCGAAACGGTAGGGCCCGGTGCGCGAGCACCAGGGCTTGTCGGTCGTGCATCGTGTGCAGCAGCCGGCGCCAGCGCGACTCGTGGTCGGCGAGCGCGCGGGCCTGATGCACGAAGGCCGAGCGCGCGGCGTCGAGGGCCTCCATCTGCATGCTGCTCCGCGCGCCGAGCAGCCAGGCGACGGCGGGGGCCATCATGATCATGAAGCTCATCCACAGCGAGAGTCGGAAGTAGCCGCCGAGGCCCGGGCCGGTCAGCGCCGAGATCAGGGCGAACAGCAGCACGCTGCCGCCGACGATCACCAGCGCGGGACGGATGAGCTCGAGCACCGGCATCGTCGGCACGGTCGGTGCGGCCTGGCGCAGCGCGGCGACCTGGCGCAGCGCGACGGCGCGGGTCTGCGGGCTCTCGGGGGTCGGCTCGAGGTAACACTGGGTGCTGACCACCGCCGAGAACTCGCCCTTCGACACGCACACCCTGACTCCCTCGACCATGCCGTGCAGCTCGGTGGCGCGGGTCTCGTAGCCCTCGGAGGCCGGGAAGTGGGTTGCGGCGGCGTCGAGGGCCGCCTCGGCCAGCGCGTGCACGACGACCGCGGCCTGGGCCGGGGTGTACTGGGTCCGGGGCATGGCCCACGCAACTCGTAGATCGGCGTCGTCTCCCATCACAATCCAAGGTACCCCCGGCACGCGAGTCCGTCCACGGCTGGGTGGGGACATGCGAGCGCGAGCGAGCGGCGCGCGCGAGGCCGCCGAGCTCGAGGCCGCCTTGGAGGACGACGTCGCTGACTTGCCTGGTGACGTAGCGACGAAAGGCGTCCTTGATGAAGTCGCGCTCCTCGAGGCCGCCGAGCATCGAGTTCACGGCGGCCATCAGATTACCGACCTCGTCGGCGCTCATCGGTACGCCGCGCTGGGTGTAGCGCTCGGGGTTGAGCTCGGTGACGAGGGTGGTCAGATCGCGCAGGGGCTCGGTGGTGTGGCGGGTGACCAGCAGGCAGCCGGAGAGGCTGACGGCGAGGCCGGTCGCGGTGACGAGCACGAGGTGCAGCGCGAGCGACCCGGGCTGACCGCTGGCGATCGCGGCGGCGGCCTCGCGGTAGGCGAGGGTGCCGGCGACCACGTCAGGGTGAGGCGGCGAGCACGGTCGCGGGGATGCAGCCACGCTCGTCGTAGTCGACCTCGATGTCGACGCAGGTCTCGCCGGGCGCGACGCCGATCAACACGAAGCGGCGCGGGCTCTCGGTCGGCTCGACGCGCAGGATGCTGCGGTCCTGCGAGCGCAGGTCGAGCTGGTCGGACTCGTAGTAATCGAACTGGTTGGAGCTGAGCGGCCGTACATCGATCGCGGCGGCGATGCCCACCGACAGCTCGATCTCCGTGGCGTGCACCCGGACCGGTACGGGGGGCGCCGAGTAGAGCTCGAGCTCGATGCCGTCATAACGCGGGCCGCAGGCGGCGAGTAGGAGGGGGAGCAAGCACAGGCGCTTCACAGCACACCTCCCGTCGAGCCGGTGGAGTCGCTTCCGGTGGAGTCGCTGGTGCCGGTGCTGGTGGTGTCGGTACCGGTGGAGTCGTCGGAGGACCCGGAGGAGTCGGAGGAGTCGGAGGAGTCGGAGGAGTCGCTGGAGGACCCGGTGGGCTCGTTGGTCTCGCCCTCGACGGTGATCGTGAGTTGCACGGTCACGGCGTCGTGGGCGACGGTGAGGGTGGTGGTGCCGGCGATGCCGGCCGCGACGCGGACGCGGCCCGAGTCGCCGCCGGCGACGACGGCGACGATCTCCGGATCGGCGCTGGTCCAGGTGTGGCCGAGCACGCCGCCGAGCAGCACGCGGTCGGTGTCGACTGCGAGCGCTTGCAGCTCGCTGGTGGTGCCGGCGGCGAGGGTCAGGGCTTGCAGCGGCGCGGCGCCGGGTAGTTCGGCGGGCACGACCTGCAAGGCGTCCACTTCGCGGATCTGGAGGTGGATGAGGTCGACGACCTCGTTGTTGCCGGTGACGGCCAGCACGGCGGCGTAGCCGGTCGCCAGCGCGGTGAAGCCGTCGCCCTCGCGGGTCAGGAAGGATGACGAGGCGGATTGCAGTTGCGGGGGCGGGTCGCCGATGTGCTCGGCGTCGTCGCGCCAGTCGTATTGCAGGTTGATGCGGCCGCCGAGCGCGAAGGCCCGCGGGAACTCGTCGCCGACCCCGGTGCCGCCGTCACAGAAGGGGTCGCCGCTGGTCGGACACTCGTAGAGGAAGACGCCGACGCCGAGCTCGCCGTAGGCGGGTCCGGGGTCGTGGGTGTAGCTGTCGCTGCAGGCTGTCAGCGTCAGCACGAGGAGAAGAGGGGGTTTACGCATCGGCTTCGAGCTGGCTTAGGTTACGGGGGAGGAGTAGATCGCGGGCTCGCCTGGGCGGGCGGACCGCGAAGGCGACCATCGTAGCAAAGCGCTGCGTCGGATGCGCTGGGTCGAGGTGGCGAAATTGGTCAGGCGCTGCCGCTAGATGGCCGGCGATCGTGGTTCTGGCACAGGAGGCAGCGTTACACTCCCGTGACATGCTCGTCGCGACGCGGACGAATTTGATCCTGCGATGTGACGCGACAGCGCGGGAGCGCCCGGACTAGGTTTGCCGGGCCGCCGGCCCAGGAGCACCCGATATGGAAGCGCTGTTCGACGCAAGTCTCGGAACCGGCACGCTGGTGCTGCTGGTGCTCTCGCTGCTGATCGCGTTCGGCTTCGAGTTCGTCAACGGCTTTCACGACACGGCGAACGCGGTGGCGACGGTGATCTACACGCGATCGTTACGGCCGTGGACGGCGGTGATCCTGTCGGGGGTGTGCAACTTCCTCGGGGTGTTCGTCGGCGGGATCGCGGTGGCGATGAGCATCATCAGCCTGCTGCCGGTCGAGCTGTTGGTGGCGAGCGGCACCGGGGCGGGGCTGGCGATGTTGCTGGCGCTGTTGGTCGCGGCGATCGTGTGGAACCTCGGGACCTGGTACCTGGGGTTGCCGGCCTCGAGCTCGCACACGCTCATCGGGGCGATCGTCGGGGTCGGGCTGGCCAACTCGCTGCTGCCGGGCCACGAGTTCGGCGTGGGGGTCAACTGGGGGAAGGCGGGGGACGTCGGGCTGGCGCTGCTGATCTCGCCGCTGGTCGGCTTCACGATCGCGGCGCTGCTGTTGCTGGCGGCGAAGAAGCTGATCCGCGACCCACAGTTGTATCGGCCGCCGGTCGGGACGCAGCCGCCGCCGCGATGGATCCGGGCGGTGCTGATCGGCACGTGCACGGGCGTCAGCTTCGCGCACGGGTCGAACGACGGGCAAAAGGGCGTCGGCCTGGTGATGCTGATCCTGATCGGCATCGTGCCGGCGGGCTTCGCCCTCAACGTCGGCATCAGCGCGCCGGAGCTGGCGAGGGCGACGCGGGCGATCGACCTGGTCGAGCACACGGTGCGCGCCGACGCGGATCGCCCCGCGGTGAACGGCGCGGAGGTCACGAAGCGGGCCGAGCTGCTGGCCGAACTGGGCGAGCTGGAGGGGGTGCTCGGCGCGGCCCGGACGCTGCGTGACGTGCCGGCGGAGCAGCGCTGGATGGTGCGCCGCGACGTGCTGCTCATTGAATCCGAGGTGAAGAAGCTCGAGGCTAAGGTCGACGTGGCGTCGGCGGCTCAGCTCAAGCAGGCGCGCGGCGACCTGCGCAAGCTGACGGACTACGCGCCGAACTGGGTGCTGTTCTGCGTGGCGATGTCGCTGGGGGTCGGCACGATGGTCGGCTGGCGGCGGATCGTGGTGACGGTCGGGGAGAAGATCGGCAAGGAGCACCTGACCTACGCGCAGGGGGCCGCGGCGGAGCTGGTGGCGATGAGCACGATCGGGATCTCGGCCGGGCTCGGCCTGCCGGTCAGCACCACGCACGTGCTGTCCTCGGGCATCGCCGGCACGATGGTGGCGCAGCGCTCGGGCTTGCAGATGCACACGGTCACCAAGATCGCGTCGGCGTGGCTGCTCACCTTGCCGGTCTCGATGCTGCTCGCGGGGACGCTGTTCCTGGTGTTTCGGGCGATGCTGGCCTGAACTGCTCGAGCACCAGGCGGTACGGGCCGGGGCGCGCGATCATGCGGGCGCGCGATCATGCGGGCACGCGATCATTCGCGCCCAGAGTCCGATCGCATGTACCATGCGGCGCAGATGAGACTCACGACGTTGCGTATGGTCCTGCTCCCGATCTTCGCGCTCGTCGCAGCGCCCGCGTGCAAGCCGGAGGAGACGCCGCTGCGCACCGAGCTGTTTAGCGAGGGCTGCGCCCAGGTGTTTAGCTGCGGCTGCGCGGAGTACGAGTTCGCCGACGCGGCCCAGTGCGAGCAGGTCTACGCGGTCCAGTATGCCGGGCTGGAGGCCAGCGCCGAGGCGGCCGGGCTGACCGTCGACCTGACCTGCCTGCAAGAGGACATCTATCTCGAGCTCGCGTGCAAGACGGCGTCGGACTTCCCGGACGAAGGCCCGCCCGAGGAGGCGGAGTGCAGCCACTGCAACCTCGTGCACGGCGACGTCGCGGCCGGGCAGCCCTGCATCGACTACGGGGACATCAACGACTGCGCGCAGGGGCTGTTCTGCCTCGACAACGTGTGCATCGACCCCTGCGCGAAGGCCAAGCTCGGTGAGTCGTGCGCCGACTTCTTCGGCACCTGCGAGGATAAATTGTTCTGCGACTACGGGACGGGCCTGTGTGCCGAGCCGGCCGGGCTCGGCCAGGATTGCGCGGAGGGCCCGTGCGCGGAGGGCCTCAAGTGTGTGTTCGGCGACTTCGATGAGCCGCCGGTGTGCAAGGCTCCGGTGGGTGCGGGTCAGCCGTGTTCGGGAGGAGACGCGTGCGCGGAGGACCTAAACTGCAACTTCGACACCGGCACCTGCGAGCCGCTGTCAGGCGCGGGCGAGTCGTGCGACTTCAGCGACTGCGCGGGCGAGCTGTTCTGCAACTACGACCCGGACAGCGGGGAGAGCACCTGCGGCGCGGCGCCTGGCGTCGGCGAGGCTTGTCAGGGGCCGTGCGCGGAGGGTGCGGTCTGTCTGTTCGACACGCAGGTCTGCGTCGCGCTCCCCGGGACGGGGCAGCCGTGCATCGAGCGTCAGTGCGCGAAGGGCTCGGAGTGCGATGAGGACGAGAAGTGCATCGACGAGCAGCCGCTGATCTGCGGCTACTGAGCGCGTGAGCGGTTTTCGTTCGTGAGCCAGCCGCGGTCGGGGCGGTGTCGTGAGGCGCACCGGGAGGCTACAGTGCGCCCTCATGTCGTCGCCCCGACCCTCGACCACCATGCGCGAGCAGACCTATCCCGCGCCGTATCCGGACGGGTGGTACCGGGTGGCGCTGTCGAGCGA
>Ga0335395_10001161_pt1 | contig 16744 bp, 12 predicted proteins | sample MAT02_FD_205744 | JGI IMG/M metagenome (GOLD analysis project Ga0335395, IMG submission 205744) | Freshwater microbial communities from Lake Fryxell liftoff mats and glacier meltwater in Antarctica - MAT-02 (spades assembly) (version 2) ...
TACAAAAAAATGTCGATCATCGCGGTGGCGCTGGTGGGACTTGCGGGGGCCACATCGTTGGTGCTCAACGCCTTTCAGTCCAATCTGGTGTTCTTTTTCTCGCCCACCGATGTTTACCAAGGCAAGGCGCCGGTTGACCGCGTGTTTCGCATTGGCGGCCTGGTGCAAGAGGGAAGCGTCAAGCGCCAGCCCGATGGGCTGACCACGAGTTTTGTGGTGACCGACACCGCCCGGCTCATTCCGGCGGTTTACACCGGCATCCTTCCCGATCTGTTTGCCGAGGGCAAGGGCGTGGTGGCAGACGGCAAGCTGGGCAGCGACGGCCTGTTCACCGCCAATCGGGTGCTGGCCAAGCACGACGAGAACTACATGCCGCCGGAAGCTGCTCATGCTCTGGAGCAGGCCAAGCAAACTGGGCAAACCCTGAAATCGTATTGACCTTCAGCGCGAACATGCTGGGCCGAAAAGGAAACTTTTTGTCGCACAGTTGATCCGCCAGATGCTGTCGTTCGACGGCACCTGGCCCATAAGGAAACCTGTCCATGATCCCCGAAATCGGCACCTTCGCTCTCATTCTGGCTCTGCTGCTGGCCGTCACACAGGCAGTTTTGCCGCTGGTGGGCGCCCAGCGCGGCAACCTCACCTGGATGGCGGTGGCGCGACCAGCCGCATTTGGGCAGTTCACCTTCACCTTGATCGCCTACCTGTGCTTGGTCTATGCCTTCCTGACCAACGACTTCACCGTGATCAACGTGGCCAGCAACTCGTATTCGAATCTGCCGGCGTTCTACCGCGTGACCGCCACCTGGGGATCACACGAAGGCTCGCTGCTGTTCTGGTCGCTCATTCTGGCTGTGTGGACCATTGCGGTGGCCACCTTCTCGCGCACCCTGCCTGAAGAAATGGTGGCGCGCGTGCTCGGTGTCATGGGCCTGATTTCGGTCGGATTCCTGTCGTTGCTGCTGATCACATCCAGCCCGTTTCTGCGCCAGTTCCCCGGCCCAGCCGAGGGCAGCGATTTGAATCCGCTGCTGCAAGACTGGGGGATGATCATTCACCCCCCGATGCTCTACATGGGCTATGTGGGCTTCGCTGTGGCGTTTTCTTTCGCGGTGGCGGCTTTGCTTTCCGGCCGGCTGGATGCTGCCTGGGCGCGCTGGTCGCGGCCTTGGGCCACGGTGGCCTGGGCCTTTCTCACCCTGGGTGTCGTGCTGGGCAGCTGGTGGGCCTACCGCGAACTCGGCTGGGGCGGCTGGTGGTTCTGGGACCCAGTGGAAAACGCTTCCTTCATGCCTTGGCTGGCCGGCACCGCCCTGATCCATTCGCTGGCGGTGGCAGAAAAGCGCGGCGCCTTCAAGGCCTGGACCGTGCTGTTGGCGCTTATGACGTTCTCGCTCTCGCTCTTGGGGACTTTCCTGGTCCGCTCGGGCGTGCTGTCCTCGGTGCACGCGTTCGCGGTCGATCCGCAGCGCGGCGCCTACATTTTGGGCTTCATGCTGCTGGTGGTGGGTGGCTCGCTCGCCTTGTTTGCCTGGCGCGCGCCTCGAATGGCCGCTGGTGGCGCCTTCACCTGGTTCTCGCGCGAATCGATGCTGCTGGCCAACAACGTCGTGATGGTGGCATCGGTCGCGGCTGTGCTGCTCGGCACGCTGTATCCGCTGTTCATTGATGCGTTGGGCATGGGCAAGCTCTCGGTCGGCCCGCCCTACTTCAACGCGGTGTTTGTGCCACTGATCTCGCCGGCTCTGTTCTTGATGGGCGTCGGTCCGCTGATGCGCTGGAAGGGCGACAGCGTGCCCGATGTCCTCCAGCGGCTGAAGTGGGCGCTGGGAATCGCCGTGGCCACCGGCTTGCTGCTGCCGCTGACCATGGAAGGCTACAAGCCGTGGGCCGTCCTTGGGCTCGGGCTGTCGAGCTGGATCGCGCTGACGGTGCTGATCGCCTTTCGCGAGCGGGTCAAAACCGCAAGCCAGCTGTCCAACCTGCCGCGCGCGTTTTGGGGCATGCACATGGCCCACTTGGGGTTGGCCATTGGCGTGGCGGGCATCACCATGGTGGCCAACTATGAGCAAGAGCTGGATGTGCGCATGAACGTGGGCGATCAGGCCCAGATGGCTGGCTACACCCTGACCTTCATGGGCGTCCAGCAATACGCCGGCGCCAATTTCGCGGCCACGCGTGGCACCGTCATCGTGAAAGAAGACGGCGCCGAGCAGTTCACGCTGAACCCTGAGAAGCGTGTTTACAACCGGTCCGGCTCGGTGATGACCGAGGCCGCTGTGCGCCCCAGCCTGTCCAGCGACCTCTATGTGTCGCTGGGCGAACCCCTGAACGAGGAGCTCACCACTTGGGCCGTGCGGCTTTACTACAAGCCCTTCATCAACTGGCTGTGGATAGGCGCCTTGTTCATGGTGGTGGGTGGTTTCCTGGCGGCTTCCGACCGGCGCTACCGGATCGGCGCCAAAGCGCGCGCGCCTGCCGGGCCAGCCACGCAGGGGGCGTAAGCCATGAAGAGATGGCTGCCGCTTGTTTTCTTCATGGTGCTGGTGGGCTTCTTCGCCAAAGGGCTGTTTCTGAACCCTCGCGAAGTACCCTCGCCTTTCATCGGCAAGGCGGCGCCCACATTCAGCTTGCCGGTGGTGGGCGACGCACAGAAGGCTTTCAGCCCGGCCGACATGAAAGGGCAGGTCTGGATGCTCAATGTCTGGGCGCCTTGGTGCGTGTCCTGCAAGGTCGAACACAAGCTGCTGATGGCGCTGGCGGAAAGCCGCACCGCGCCGCCCATCGTGGGGCTCAATTGGAAAGACAAGACCCGCGAGGCCCAGGAGCTGCTCGCGCGCACCGGCAATCCCTATGTTGCGGTACCCGATGATTTGTCAGGCCGGGTGGGGATCGACTGGGGTGTGACCGGAACCCCGGAGACCTATGTCATCGACCGCGAGGGCATCGTTCGGTTGAAGCATGTTGGCCCGATCGACATGGACATTTGGCAGAACAAGTTCGTCCCGAAACTCAAGGAGCTGGGCGCATGACGTTTCGCCTCATTCAACAGGGTTTTCTGACCGCGTTTCTGGCTCTTTCCCTGCCTGCCTTGGCCAATGAGCCGGCCATCGCCACACCCACCGTACCGTCCATCGCACAACCCCTGTTTGCCGACGTGGCGATCGAAACCCGCCTGACCGATTTGTCGCGAGAACTTCGCTGCGTGGTGTGCCAGAACGAAGCCTTGTCGGATTCTCCGGCTGAGCTTGCGACCGACATGCGCCAGGAAATCCGTGACCTGATGACGGCGGGCAAGACCGATCAAGAGGTGCTTGAATTCCTGACCTCGCGCTATGGCGACTTCGTGCTGTTTCGTCCGCCCTTCAAACCCGTGACCTACCTGCTGTGGGTGGGGCCCTTTGTGTTCCTCGGCTTTGGTGTGGTGGTTTGGTTCATGGCGCTGCGCTCGCGCCGCACCTTCCAAAGCGCCCCGGTGAACAGCGCACAACTCGCCGCCGCTGCCCGCCTGCTGGAAGAAAAACCATGAATTTGTTTTGGTCTGTCACCCTCTTTTGGGGTGCCGCCGCCATAGCCGTTGCCCTGGCCCTGGCTTTTGTGCTGCCTTTTTTGCTGGGCAACAACAAAAACGAGCATCAAAGGGCCGCCCGCCGCGACATCAATCTGGCGGTTTACCGCGACCAGATGAAGGATCTCAAGACCGAGCTCTCCAACACGCAGCTGTCGAAAGAGCAGTTTCTGGCCAGCAAGCTTGAGCTGGAGACCCGGGCGGCAGAAGATGCGCTGGCCCACGAAGACCGTGTGGCCGTGCCCATGGCCAGCCGTCGGCTCGGATTTGCGTTGGCAGCGGTGCTGCCAGTGGCGGCGATTGGCTTGTATTTCGCGCTGGGCAATCCAGCCGTGCTGACCGCTGCAGCCAGCGGGCAAAGCGGCTCCACAACAGCCGCAGAAACGGCGCCCACCGAAGAAGATATTCTGCGGATGGTGCAGCAGATCGAGGCGCGCACCCAGACCAACCCGACCGACAGCGAAGCGTGGGAGGCGCTGGCGACCGCCAACGCGATGATGGCCCGCTGGCCCGAAGCGCTGCAGGCGTATCAAAAGGCCTATGAGTTGCTGCCCAAAAAACCATCGGTGATGAGCGGCTACGCCGAGGCGATCGCCATGACCAGCAATTTGGTGCTGGCAGGCCGGCCGATCGAGCTGGTCACCCTGGCCCTGCAAACCGACCCCAACAACGCAAAGGGACTGGAGCTGGCGGGCATCCACGCCTACCAGAACCAAGACTTCGCCCAATCGGTGAAGTTTCTGGATCGGTTGCAACCGCAGCTGCCGCCAGAGACGCGCTATGCCCAAGAAATTCTGGCGATGCGCAACGAGGCCCAGCGACTGGCACAGCTCGGCGGCGGTGCTCAGACAGCAGGTGCCTCGCCGTCATCCCCCTCAGACGGCCAGGCCGCAGCCCCGGCGCTCGCCAATGCCGCAAGCCGTATTGCGGGCAGTGTGGACGTGGCCGCAGCGCTCCAATCTCGAATCGGCAACCAAGACACGATTTACCTGATTGCACGCGCTGGCGAGAGCGGCCCGCCGCTGGCAGCGGCTCGCGTCAAGATGGGTCAATTTCCACTGTCGTTCAGCCTCGACGACAGCATGGCCATGAACCCTGCCAACACACTCTCAGGCCACAAGGAAGTGGTGGTGGTGGCGCGAATTTCGGCGTCGGGCAACCCGATCGCCCAGCCTGGTGACCTGGAGGGCCGGATCACCGGCGTGGCGGTTGGGGCGAAGGATGTGAAGCTGGTGATCGACCGCGTGCTGCCGTAGAGGTCTGCCGTGCTTGCGCGCCACCTGCTGGCGTGCGGCAGGTCAACATCAGACTGCTGCGTTGTGCTCGACTCAACGGGGCGCGAGTTGCGCTTGCAGCAGCTTGGCGATGGCCTCGCCCAAGGCGTCCATGCTGTCTTGCTTGGCCATCACCTCGTGCACGCCCACCGCGCTCGCATCGGCCAGCAGTTTGTCGTTCACATGGCCCGAGACGATCGCGACCCGCAAACCCGGTCGCTCACGCAAGCTCTCACGCGCCAGATCCACACCCGACATGCCTGGCATGTTTTGGTCGGTCACCAACAGGTCGATCGGGTCTGGATGGTCTTGCAGCCAGGCCAACGCCGACTCGCCCGAGGTGAAGGTGCTGACCCGGTAGCCCTGCTTGCGCAGCAGCCGCCCGACCAAAAACACCATGGCCTCGTAGTCGTCCACGTACACCACATGCCGACCGGTGGTCTGGCCCGCTGGCACCACAACGGCCAACGGCTCAGCCGCCACCTCAGGCACCGCTGCGGCCCCGGCCAGCGGCAGATACACATCGAACCGGGCGCCTTCTCCCAGCCGACTGCTGATCGAGATCGCGCCGTTGTGCGCTTTCACGATGCCATGCACCACCGCCAGACCCAGGCCGGTACCAGCGCCGGGCGGCTTGGTGGTGAAGAAAGGCTCGAACACGCGGCGCTGGGTGGCGGTGTCCATGCCCGGGCCGTCGTCGGTCACGCTCAGGCAGGCGTATGTACCCGCTGCGATACCACCCGTCTGCAAAGCGCGCGCCGCATCCAGCACCACCGTGCGCAGCGCGACCGTGACTTCGCCGGAGCGGCCATCCAGCGCCTGCCAAGCGTTGGTGCACAGGTTCATCAGCACCTGCTGCATCTGGGTGGCGTCAGCCAGCACCGACAGCTCGCCACCACCCATCCGCGTGGTCAGGCGCACCCCGGCGGGCAGCAGCGAGCGCAGCAAGGTCAGCGCCTCTTCCACCAAGGGCGCCAGCGGCTGGTGCACCAGCTGCTGGGCCTGGCGGCGGCTGAAGGCCAGGATCTGCTGCACCAGTTGGCGCGCGCGGATCGCTGCGCGGTTGATCTCGCTCAGGCTTTCCTGCGCGATGTGGTCTGGTCCCACGTCTTCCCGGGCCAGCGCGAGGTTGCCCAAGATGGCGGCCAGCAGGTTGTTGAAGTCGTGCGCCACACCACCCGCCAGCGTGCCAATGGCTTCCATCTTCTGCGACTCGCGCAGTTGCGCCTCCAGCGCGCGCTGCTGCGCTTCTGCCTGCTTCAGCTCGGTGATGTCGGTGTGGGTGCCCACCATGCGAAGCGGCTGGCCATCGTCGTCGCGTGCGATCACCATGCCTCGGGACAGCACCCATTTCCACGAGCCGTCTTTGCATTGCACGCGGTGCTCATTGCGGTAGACCGGCAATTCACCGGCGAAATGGGCAGCCCGATCGCGCAGCATCTGGGGCACGTCATCCGGGTGGGTGCGGCGGTCCAGCGTCTCGGCCAGATCGTCAATCTCGTGCTCGGCGAAACCGAACATCGCCTTGATGCGCGCAGAAAAATACTCTTTGCCGGTGCGCAGGTTCCAGTCCCACACGCCATCGCCAGCGCCCTCCATCGCCAGCCGCCAGCGGGTCTCGCTCTCGCGCAGGGCCAGCTCGATGTGTTTGCGCTCGGTGATATCGAGCAGCACGCCCACACGCACCTGCGATGCTGGGTCCTGCCGCACGGCGCCGGAGCGGCGCAGCAACCATTTGATCTGGCCATCGGGCATCACGATGCGGAACTCGCCGCCCAAGTCCAAGGGCTTGCGCAGAATCGCTCGGGTATCCATCTCCAGCTGGGCCAGATCATCAGGATGCCGGTAGCGCAGCACCAGCCCCGGGTCTCTCTTGAGATCTGCGGGCGTTACCCCATAGATGTCGCGGATGCCCTCGCTCACAAACCGGTAGCGGCGCTGGCCCTCGCGGTCGATCTCTATCAGGTACACCATGCCCGGCACCTGCGAGGTGATCATGCGGAGCTGGTCGGCGTTGTGCTGCAGCGCCTGCTGTTCTCGCACCCGTTCGGAGACGTCTTCTACCGTGCCTTCGTAAAACAACACACTGCCGTCAGCCCCGCACACCGCGTGTGCGTTTTCGCTGATCCAGATGCGTGCGCGCGTCTTGTGGCGCCAGATTTCAGAGACGAAGTTCTTCACCGCGCCGTCGCGCAACATGAGCTGTTGAAAGGTCTGGCGCCGGGTCGGGTCCACGTACCACTCCCGGGCAATGTCCAGCACACCAACCAGGAATTCCGCCTCGCTGTGGTAACCGCTGAGCCGCACCAGCGCCGGGTTGCCCCGCAGCATCCGCCCATCGGGCAGGCTGCGGTAGGCCCCGATCGACAAAAAGGTAAACAGGGTAGAAAAGTCTTCTTCTTTCCGGGGATCAAGGGTGCTCATCGCGCAATTCTGACGCAGCACAGGCCCGCACCCCAATCAAATCGCTCCTTTCGGCTGCCTGCCTGCTGCTTGCAGCGCAGGCCAGAGGCGAGAGCAGCAACCCTGCAACCCTGCAACCCAAGCATTGCCGTAGCATTGGCCGCGCTGGGCCTTGTGCCCCCACCAGGAGCTGTTTTGCAAGTCACCAGAATACTGGCCGTGCGCCACGGCGAAACCGCGTGGAACCGCGACACCCGCATCCAGGGCCATACCGACATCGCGCTCAACGCCCTCGGCCGCTGGCAAGCCCGCCAACTCGCGCAGGCGCTGCGCGACGAATCGATCGCCGCTTGTTACGCCAGCGATCTGTCGCGCGCCAGCGAGACCGCGCAGGCGGTGGCCGATCGCCACGGACACAAAGTGGAAATGCACGCGGGTCTGCGAGAACGCAGGTTTGGCGCGTTCGAAGGCCTCACCTGGGTTGAGCTGCAAGCCGCTTATCCAGCCGAAACCGAGGCTTGGCGCAAGCGCCTGCCCGACTTCGCGCCGCCTGGCGGCGAGTCGCTGTTGCAGCTGCAAGCGCGCGTGGTGGCCACGGTCAACGAGCTGGCCGCGCGCCACCCGGGCGAGCAGGTGCTGATGGTGGCGCACGGCGGCGTGCTCGACATGCTGTACCGCCTGGCGACCCGGCTGGATCTGCAGGCGCCGCGCAGCTGGGAGCTGACCAACACGGCGGTCAACCGCCTGCTCTGGAGCCCGGAAGGTCTGAGCCTGGTGGGATGGGCCGACACCACGCATTTGCAAGAGGACAGCCTTGATGAACGCACCACCTGAATTTGGCGCCAGAGCGCGCGAGCGCTGGCAACGCGCCCAAGATCTGATCGGTCAGGGGGAAGCCGCCATCGACACACCCGCGCTGGTGATCGACCTCGACGCCATGGAACGCAACCTCGCGCGCATGGCCGACTTCTGCCGCGCGAAAGGACTTCGGCTGCGCCCCCACGCCAAGATGCACAAAAGCGCTGAGCTTGCGCGCCTGCAAATGGCGCATGGCGCCGTGGGCGTGTGCGTGCAGAAGACCGACGAAGCGCTGGCGCTGGCGCATGCGGGTGTGAGCAACATCTACATCAGCAACGAGGTGGTCGCGCGCCCGAAGCTCGCCCGGTTAACGCGAGCGGTGCACACGATGGCGACGCGGTTTGGGATCGCGGTCGACAGCGCGCTGGGCATTGTGCGGTTGGCGGAGGCTTTGCAGCAGGCAGGCGTAACAAGCTCAGAAGCGATCGATGTGTTCGTGGAAATTAATATCGGGCATGGCCGCTGCGGCGTGGCGCCCGCTCAGGCATTGGCGCTGGTGCAGCAGGTGATGGCGCAGCCTGGTCTGCGCTTCGCGGGCCTACAGGCCTACCACGGCAGTGCGCAGCATCGGCGCACCGTGACTGAGCGCGACACGGCGCTGGCCGCGTCCGAGGCGGCGGTGCGCGAAACGCTGGCCATCCTCAAGACTGCGGGCATCGCAGTGCCCCTGGTCACCGGCGCGGGCACCGGCAGTTTCGTGCGCGAGGCCAGCAGCGGCTTGTGGGGCGAGTTGCAGGCTGGTTCCTATTTGTTCATGGACGCGGATTACGCCGCCAACGAGGCCGACCCCGGCGCGCCCGTGTTCGAGCACGCGCTGTTCATCAAGTCGCAGGTGATGAGCGCCTCAGAGGTGCACGCGGTCTGCGACGCTGGGCACAAGAGCCACGCCATCGACAGCGGTTTGCCCAGCGTCTGGCTGCCCAGCGGACTGGCCTACGCCAACGGCGGCGACGAGCACGGCGTGCTGAGCGTGGTCGATTCATTGGGCGAACTGCCCGCGCTCGGCGAGACCGTCTGGCTGGTGCCCGGCCACTGCGACCCCACGGTCAACCTTCACGACTTCGCCATCGGCCTGCGCGGCGGGCTTGATACCGGTCAGGTCGAACGCCTGATCGCCATCGACGCGCGTGGCGCGCTCGGCTGAAGGAAGCAAGAGCACCAGAAAAAAGGGCTAGCGGCTGGACGGGTGAATGCCTGCAACACAATCTGCGCACGAACAGCGCCAGACGCAATAGCGCGCGCTCTTGCGCAATGTCGACTGACTTTGAGCGCAATACCCGGGCACTTAGCGCACTAAACTGCTCACCGCCACCCTGATCACGCACCAGTCAATACCCTGATGAGCAAACCCCACGAACTCTCCAGTTTCATTTGGAGCATTGCAGACCTGCTGCGCGGCCCTTACCGCCCTCCCCAGTACGAACGCGTGATGCTGCCGCTGGTGGTTCTTCGTCGATTTGATTGCGTGCTCAAGCCCACCAAGCAGGCCGTACTCGACAAGTTTGCAAAAATTCGAGACAAACAATACGGCGAAGCGCGTGACGGTATCTTGAACCAAGTCTCTGGCCAACGCTTCAACAATCACTCTGCGCTGACCTTCGAGCGGCTTCTGGGCGATCCCGACCAAGTTCACCTGCACCTGCAAAGCTACATCAACGGCTTCTCTGAAAACGTTCAGCGCATCTTCGATTACTTCAACTTCAGCGACGAAATCAAACGGCTGCACGAACACAACATCCTGTTTCTGGTGGTGCGAAAATTCTGCGAAGTGGATCTGCACCCCGACTCGGTGGACAACATCGAAATGGGCCTGTTGTTCGAAGATCTGATCCGCCGCTTCAACGAGCAAGCCAATGAGACGGCGGGCGATCACTTCACGCCGCGCGAAGTTATTCAGCTCATGGTCAACCTGCTCTTCATGCACGACGACGAACTGCTGACCAAGCCCAACACCGTGCGCACCCTGCTGGACCCGACCTGTGGCACCGGCGGCATGCTGTCCGAGGCACGCAACTACCTGCGCGAACACCAAATGGGCGCCCGGCTCTATGTGTACGGGCAAGACTTCAACAAACGCTCTTACGCGGTGGCGGCGTCCGACCTGTTGATGCGCAGCGACCCCAAAGCCCCAGAGACCTCCGATATCAAGTTCGGCGACACCTTGGTAGACGACCAATTCACTGGAAAGCGCTTCGACTACTTCCTTGCAAATCCACCCTTTGGTGTGGACTGGAAACGCCAGCAGAAAGACGTGGTTCGCGAGCACGAAAAGCAAGGCTTTTTCGGCCGCTTTGGTGCTGGCACGCCGCGCGTGAACGACGGCGCCTTGCTCTTCTTGCAGCACATGCTTAGCAAGATGGAGCCTGTAGAAAGCCAAGCTGGCAAAGAAGGTTCCCGTCTGGCCATCGTGTTCAACGGCTCACCGCTGTTCACCGGCGGCGCCGGCTCGGGCGAGAGCGACATCCGCAAGTGGGTCATTGAAAACGACTGGTTAGAGGCCATCGTCGCCATGCCCGAGCAGATGTTCTACAACACCGGCATTGGCACCTACATTTGGGTGGTGACCAACCGCAAAGAGCAGCGACGCCAAGGCAAGATCCAGCTGCTGGACGCGCGCGACCGTTGGCAACCCCTGCGCCGTAGCCTGGGTGACAAGCGCCGCGAGTTTTCTGAAGCGCACATCAAAGATATCGTGCAAGCCTACGGCCCCATGCAGGCCAGCGAAACCTGCAAGGTGTTTGACAACGCCGACTTCGGCTACCACCGTCTCACCATCGAACGCCCGCTGCGCCTGAAATTCCAGATCACGGTGCCAGGCAAAGAGCGTTTTCTAGACGCTTGCCCCAGTCTGCTGGACGACCTGCAAGTCATCGACGCCGCCATCGGCCGGGAAGTCTCGCTGGACTGGAACTCCATCTGGGACCAAACCCAGGCCATGCTGAAAAAGCTGGGCAGCAAGTGGCGCGCGCCGCAGGCCAAGGCCTTTCGCGACGCCTTCACCGAGATCGATCCCGAAGCAGAACCTGTCGTCCTCAACCAAGCTGGCAAAGAAACTGAATACGAGCCCAACGCTGCCTTGCGCGACTTTGAAAACGTGCCCCTGAAAGTGGACGTGGCCGACTACTTCCAACGCGAAGTGATTCCCCACGTGGCAGATGCCTGGGTGGCCCACGACAAGACCAAGACCGGTTACGAAATCAACTTCAACCGCCACTTCTACAAGTTCACCCCACCGCGCGCGCTGGCCGACATTGACGCCGACCTGAAAAAGGCCGAGGCCGAAATCATGCGGCTGCTCAGCGAGGTCACCGCCGAGGCGCGCGGCCAATGACAGCGCTGGACCTGCTGCAAAGTCTCAACCTGCTCGACGAGACCGAACGCATTGAGGCCAAGCGGGCCAGCGAGGCAGGCAAATCGCTGCTGGAAACCGTGTGTGCGTTTGCCAACGAACCCGGCCTGGGCGGCGGCTGGTTGCTGCTGGGTGTGGCACGCGAAGAGCAAGCGCTCTTCCCCAGCTACCAAGTCGAGGGCGTGCCCCAGCCCGACAAGCTGTGCGCCGATCTGGCCACCCAGTGCCGCGACACCTTCAATCAGCCGGTGCGCATTGAGTTGCGCACCGAGCAAGTAAACGGCCTGGCCGTGGTGGTGGCCTTTGTGCCCGAGGCGCAGCCGCAAGACAAACCCATTTTCTTCAAAGCCCAAGGCCTGCCCAAAGGCGCGCTGCGCCGCGTGGGCAGTGTCGATCAGCACTGCACCGAAGACGACCTGGCTGTGTTCTACCAAGGCCGCCAGCGCGAGAGTTTTGACGCCAGCCTGGTGCCCGACACCACGCTGGACGATCTCGCTCCCGAAGCCCTGGCCGACTACCGCCAGTCCCGCGCCGAGGCCAACCCCGACGCCGAAGAACTGCGCTGGCCCGACGAAGCGCTGCTGCGCTCGCTGGGCTGTATTGGCCAAGACCCCACGGGCCTTTGGCGTCCCACCGTCGCCGGGTTGATGCTTTTTGGCAAGCCGCAGGCGCTGCGCCGCTGCTTCCCCATGACCCGGGTGGACTACATCCGCGTGCCCGGGCGCGAGTGGGTGCCCGACCCAGACCGCCGCTTCGACACCATCGAGCTGCGCGACCCTCTCTTTCGCCTTATTCGCCGCGCCCAGGCCGCCGTGCTCGACGACCTGCCCAAAGGCTTTGTGCTCAACGACGGCGATCTGCAGCGGCAAGACAAACCCGTGATTCCCCAGCGCGTGATCCGCGAGGCGCTGGTCAACGCGCTCATGCACCGCAGCTACCGAAGCCACAGCCCGGTGCAACTCATCCGCTACGCCAACCGGTTGGAAATTCGCAACCCCGGCTTCTCGCTCAAATCGCCCGAACACCTGGGCGAGCCCGGCAGCGAGCCGCGCAACCCGCGCATCGCCGCCGTGCTGCACGAAACCCGCTTTGCCGAAACCAAGGGCAGCGGCATCCGCGTGATGCGCGACACCATGGAGCAAGCCGGGCTGACACCGCCGCTGTTCGAGTCCGACCGCAGCAACGACCAGTTTGTGGCCCGCTACTTCTTCCACCACTTCCTGGGCGCTGATGACGTGGCCTGGCTCGCCCAGTTCAAAGACGCCCAGCTCAGCCCCGACGAAGCCAAGGCCCTGATCGTGGTGCGAGAAGCCGGCGCCATCGACAACGCCGCCTATCGCGCCCTGAGCAAGGTAGACACCTTGGCCGCCAGCGCAGCCCTGCGCCGCCTGCGCGACGCCGGGCTGCTACAACAAAAAGGCCGGGGCTCGGCCACCTACTACCTGCCGGCCGAGCGGCTGGGCTTGGGCGAGCGGACTGCGGTAGAGGGCGCAGACAGCGCCTTGTCTAGCAACCCATGCGGCTTGTCTACCAAGCTCGGTGGCCTATCTAGCAACCCCGAAGCCTTACCTAGTAACCCCGACGCCTTGTCTAGCAACCCCCCAGACACCGCGACAGCAAGGCCCCGCACGGTCCTGCTCGATGCTTTGCCCGGCTCCCTGGCCGCCCGCCTGGGCGCCATCGGCCAGCGCCACCCGCCCCAAGAAATCCAGGACATCGTGGTGTCACTGTGCCGCCTGCGCGCCTGGCCGGTGGAAGAGCTGGCACTGGTGCTGCGCCGCAACCCCGAGGTGGTGCGGCAGAACTACCTGCGCCCGCTGATGCGCGATGGGCGGCTGGTGATGACCCGACCGGAAGAGCCCAACGATCCGCAGCAGGCATATCGGGCGGTGGGGGCTGTGCAATGAGCGCTTCCAACTGGAGCCGCGTCAAACTGAAATACTTGGCGGCACTCAAGAGCGGCGACGCCATTGATGGCAAAGACATCAAAGACGAAGGCGACTACCCGGTTTACGGTGGCAATGGCCTTCGTGGCTACACCGATCGGTTCACCCATGAGGGCGAGCGCGTGTTGATCGGTCGCCAGGGCGCGCTCTGCGGAAACATCAACTACGCCAAGGGCAAATTCTGGGCAACCGAACACGCCATCGTGGCCACACCCAAGCAAGGCTTCAACGTGACGTGGTTGGGCGAGGCGTTGCGCGCCATGAACCTCAACCAATACACCCAGTCAGCTGCACAGCCGGGCATTGCGGTGGAGGTCATCGAGAACCTTGAATTGCTGGTTCCGCCTCGCGCAACACAGGACCAGATTGCCAACCAACTGTCGGCGCGCCTTGCTCAGGTGGATGGGCTGGTTCAAGCCAAGCAGCACCTACTGAAACTACTAAACGAAAAGCGCCGCGTCCTCATCGCCAACGCCGTAACACGGGGGCTGAACCCGGATGCGCCGATGCGCGATTCGGGCATCGATTGGCTGGGCGACCTGCCTTCGCATTGGTCACTGCCGCCGCTTCGCCGCGTGATCACCTCGCTCGACCAAGGCTGGAGCCCCGTCGCATCGAATCTTCCCGCCGAAGAGGGTGAGCGCGCCGTCCTCAAGTTGAGCGCAGTCAAGGCGGGGCATTTTTTGCCGCAAGAGAACAAGGCACTTCTTTCAGTAGGTGACATCCCACAAAACCTAGACATCAAGAGCGGCGATGTGTTCCTGACTCGCGCCAACACATCCAGCTTGGTAGGCGACGCAGCGATGGCCGAAAAGGACTGCCCGAACCTTGTTTTCTCCGATTTGATTTACCGGCTGCGCGTCAGCGCAGCCCTGATTGATCCGCGCTGGTTGGTCTACGTGCTGATCAGCGACACCGGGCGCCAGCAGGTTGAAGCTGAAGCCAAGGGCTCCAGTGGCAGCATGGTGAAACTTGCACAAGATCAAGTTCTTGGGCTGGTGATTCCGGTCCCACCCCTCGTAGAGCAGGTGGAAATCATTGGTGAGGTGAGCCATGGCACACGAAAGCTAGACAAGCTCATAGATGCAACAAGAGCCACTGTTGACTTGCTCGTTGAGCGGCGCGCATCCCTCGTTGCAGAGGCCATCGCTGGCGAAGGAGTAACTTCATGAAGATTGAGCGCTTGATCCTGACCAACTTTCGGGGGGTGGCTCACCGGTCTCTGATTTTTCATTCTGAGTTCAATTTAGTCGTAGGCGTCAACGGTGTGGGCAAGACCTCTGTGCTTGAAGCGCTGAGAGTGATGCTGGCTCATTCACTCCAAATGTTTGCCAAAGCTCCGCGCTTCAACACCGAATTTCAGGCTGATGACCTGATGCGCGGGGCAGAGGAAATGACGGCGGAGCTGACCTTCTCATGCCATGGAATCGGACCCTATACATACCTCATCAAGAAGGGGGCACGTTCAAGCATCAGCAATCCAGTTGGTGGTCTGCGCGAACAAACCACTGAGACGCCTGACATCCGCAAGCTCTGGCATGCCGACCGACCAGACGCCAATCTTTCCTCAGGGCCTCCGGCTTTCAAGAGCCGCGCAGACCAGCCCCTAGGCCTTCATTTTTCGGTCAGCCGCTCCCGCCCTTCCGATCTGCGGTCCAAACCTGGAAGGACCACCAATGCAGGCTACTTCGGGGCATTCATCGCCGATCGAGGACTGCGAGTCCAAGACCTGGTGGACTGGCTGCGGAACAAGGACCAAATTGCGCTAGAGGCACCGGAGGGCAACAGTGCCAAGCAAAAGGCAGCGGTGCTCAGCGCCATCGCGACGATGTTGCCTGAGCTTTCCAATTGGCGGCTAGAAAACGGCCATCTTTGGGTATCCAAGCAGGTGCCTCGGCAGCGCATCAATGAGGCGTCACCATCAAAGGCGCTGCATGTTGTGTCCGAGTTAGTAAATCTCCATGTCGAAGAGCTGTCCGATGGGGAGCGCAGCCTGGTGGTCATGGGTTTTGACATCGCGCGGAGACTCGCGCAGCTCAACCCAGAAGACTCTGCACCGACAAGCAACGGGCAAGGCGTCGTGCTGATCGACGAGGTTGACTTACATCTCCATCCTCAGTGGCAGCGGCGGATCATCGCCAGTCTCACATCAGCGTTTCCAAAACTCCAGTTCATTGCTACCACGCACTCGCCACAAGTCATTGGAGAAACGCCGGCCGGTCGGGCCATCTTGCTCCATGAGGACGGTCGCTCAGAAGTGCTCGATGAGTCGCTTGGCCGAGACAGCGGCTGGATTCTTCGTCATGTCATGGACACACCGGAGCGAAATGAAAGGCTGCAGACAGGCCTTGATGCGATTGACCAACTGATAGTGGACGGCGAACTCGACACGGCCAGGAGCAAGGTGACGGCCTTGCGCGCAGAGTTCGGCGATGACAAGGAACTGATCGGCGCCAATGCAGCGATTGATCGATGGGAGATTTTGGGCGATGAGACAGATTCAGAAGGGCAATGACTGCGCGGCGTTGAGCAACTGGCGACAGGTCAACGCCGCAGTGCCGCAAAACCTCATGTACGGCAAGGGAGGTTTCCCAATTTCAAAAGTACTGGACGAGTTGCTTGCTGAGCAGGGGAGCCTCTGCGCCTACACGCTCAAGTTGATCGACTCCTCTTCTGCTCATATCGAACATCTAAAACCGCAGCAGAAGTGCCGCGAAGAGGACGCTCAGCGCGAGGTGGCGAGTCAAGCGCTGAAAAGGGAGGACGTGCATTGGAACAACATGGTCGCCTGCTTCCCTGCCCAGAATCCTGCTGCGCCACCTGGGTACGGTGCGGTGAAGAAAGACAACTGGTGGCCTGTTGCTGGAGCAACGGGGTTCGTCTCGCCCTTGACCACTGGCTGTGAGTCGAGATTCCTCTTCGAGTTGAACGGAAAAATGAGGCCTGCGAACGCCACCGATGCAGCCGCAGAGGAAACGATCAGAGAGATTGGACTGAACGATAGTCGTCTACAAGAACTGCGCCAACGCGCTTTCATTGAAATGGGTCTCCACCCGCGGTCTGAACGACCGCTGAATTCACCCGCCAAGGTGCGTCAGCTCATCGCCGCTTGGCTTCACAGAGACACCAACAACAAGTACAGGGAATTTTGTATTCCCTTGAGGGCTGTGGCATTGAGGCATTTGGCCAAACTTGAAGGTCGATCAAATACGGGGGCTGTATGAACAAGCGACACGACGAAGCATCCTTCGAGTCCGCCATCGAAGCCGCCCTGCTCGCCACCGGATACCAGCCCCTAGACAAGTCCTCCTACGATCTGTCCAACCACCTCTTCCCCCAAGAAGCC
>Ga0335395_10001162_pt1 | contig 16739 bp, 17 predicted proteins | sample MAT02_FD_205744 | JGI IMG/M metagenome (GOLD analysis project Ga0335395, IMG submission 205744) | Freshwater microbial communities from Lake Fryxell liftoff mats and glacier meltwater in Antarctica - MAT-02 (spades assembly) (version 2) ...
AATTAACAATTAAACTAGCCCAAATGTCAAGCTGGACAAGGACTTGATTTACTTTTCTATATATTTGTTTCGATATTTTTACTGATTTAGCTATTGATTTAGCATAGTAAGTAAGGAAGAACCAAAATCCCCATAACTCATTAATTGATTGAACCCCAATGTCTCTAAGTGTTCCAGATACCCGTGCCAATAGTAGTTTTCTTTATAAGTATATTTATTAATTAGTTCCTGAACTTTATTATCACTAGAAGATTCTCGGATGACGTACTTGTTTAAGTCGCTCAAACCCGCAGCCAAAGGAGCGAGTACAGGTACAAAAATAAGTCGTTGATTCGGGTGAATGTGCTGATTCGCTAGAAATTCAAATAACGGCAGTTTCGCAAACTCTTGCTTTTTTGTTTGAATAAATGCTAAAATTTGTTCCATAGCCTTGTACCTTCACTAAGTTATTTAAACTAGGTTTTAAAACCTTTCTTAATTATCCATGTTGTTTACCCAATATATTTGTATTTGATATCATCTGTAATTGTGTTTGTAGTCACGATCGATTGTGACTTGCATCATAAATGGTATTCTGCGACTAAATCGGGGTTAAGGTCGATCGTACTTTTACCGAAAAACTGGGTAAAAGCCCCGTCCTTCTAGGACAGCTTCAATTCGCCCATACAATGTAAATATTTTTCACATTTATAGGCACAAAGTCCTATAAACTTGATAAGCTAGTCCCATGATATCACTAGAGTACAAGTTGAAAGGCAAAGCACAGCAATATCGAATCATCGACGACATGATCCGAACTGCTCAGTTTGTCCGAAACAAGGCTCTTAGATACTGGATCGACAATCAAGGAGTTAAGCTAATTGACCTCTACAAACAATGTGCCATCATGGCAAAAGAGTTTGAGTGGGCAGGAAAACTTAACTCGATGGCACGTCAGGCTTCGGCTGAACGTGCCATTTTTGCTGTTCAACGTTTCTTTGCCAATTGCAAAGCGAAGAAACCTGGAAAGAAAGGATACCCGCAGTTCAAAAAACACACTCGCTCAGTAGAATATAAAACATCAGGATGGAAGCTTTCTGCCGACAAAAGATGTCTAACATTTACGGACGGTTTTGCAGCGGGTACTTTTAAGCTGGTTGGTAGTCGGGACTTACATTTCTACGCTTAAGAGTGAAATTAAGCGAGTTAGGGTTGTGCGTCGGGCTGATGGCTACTACGTCCAGTTTTGCATCAATGTGGAACGCACAGAAGAATCTATCCCCACAGGTAAAGCTACTGGAATAGATGTCGGATTAAACCATTTCTATACCGATAGTAACGGTGAAACAGTCCCCAATCCTCGGTATCTTCGCAAAAGCGAAAAAGCTTTAAAGAGAGCGCAGAAACGAGTTTCCCGAAAGAAAAAAGGTTCCAGTAATCGCAAAAAAGCGATTAACAAATTAGGAAGAAAACACCTCAAAGTTAGCAGGCAGCGTAAAGACTTCGCCATCAAGACGGCGTTGTGCGTAGTAAAATCTAACGATTTTGTAGCCTACGAAGATTTGCAGGTGAAGAATATGGTTAAGAATCATAAGCTTGCCAAATCGATTAGCGATGCAGCTTGGAATCAGTTTGCTCAGTGGCTGCAATATTTTGGGAAAGTATACGGTAAAATAGTAATTGCTGTCGCTCCTCAATATACTTCCCAAGATTGCTCAGTCTGTGGAAATAGAGTCAAGAAGTCGCTGTCGATTAGGACACACATTTGTGGTTGCGGTGCGGTATTAGACCGCGATCACAATGCTGCACTGAATATTTTGGCCCTCGGATTGAAGCAGGCAGGAATCACTTTAAATACGGTTGGGCACACCGAAATTAACGCTTGGGGACAGAACGATCTCTACTCATTGGTGGTAACATCAACGAGCAAATCGACTGGCTGAACCAAGAATCCCCATGCCTTCAGGCTGGGGAGTGTCAACTAGATTCAGAAGAGTTGACAAAGAATAGAGCTCGCAATATCGCGAAGAGTGAATTGCCTTTGGGTGCGTTCTGAGTTAATCTATCTTTTGGATCAGTTAAGAAAAATCTAGGAGCTCAGCGTGGAACGCACTTTTTTAGCGATTAAGCCCGATGGCGTACAGCGCGGACTCGTTGGCGAAATTATCGGTCGTTTTGAAGCCAAAGGCTTTACGCTAGTTGGCATGAAGCTGATTACGGCGAGTCGAGAATTGGCCGAACAGCATTACGGTGTCCACAAAGAAAGACCATTTTTTGCAGGATTGGTAAACTTCATCACTTCTGGCCCGATGGTGGCGATGGTGTGGGAAGGCGATGGCGTTGTGGCGTCGGCGAGAAAAATCATTGGCGCAACCAATCCTCTGAATTCGGAACCGGGGACAATTCGCGGCGATTTGGCTGTGAATGTCGGTCGCAATATTATTCACGGTTCCGATGCTGTGGAAACTGCGAAAGAGGAAATCAGCCTCTGGTTTAAGGATGAAGAATTAAGTGCTTGGACACCTTGTTTAACTCCTTGGATTGTCGAGTAGATTTGAGATTCTCCCGATTGAACAATCGGGAGATCATCTACTTAATCTTATTTGAGAATGTCAACTAATTTTTCAACTCGTGCTTTAATTTCATCTCGTACGCGGTGAAAAGTTTCGATTGGTTGTCCGTCGGGATCGTCGAGTTGCCAATCTTCAAACACTTCTCGCAATACCCACGCTTCGGGTAAATTCACGCCGCAGCCGCATAGAGAAATTACTGCGTCGTAGTCTTCGGCATTGAATTCGCTTAACGGATTCGATGTTTGATCCGTGATATCAATGCCGATTTCTGACATGACTTGAATTGCTGTCGGATGAACTCTGCTTGATTCTAACCCGGAACTGGTGACGGCAATTTTGTCTTTGCCGATGGTTTTAGCGAATCCTTCTGCCATTTGCGATCGGCAGGAGTTTCTTTTGCAAACGAACATTACTTTTTTCATGGTTTTTGTTGATTGTTAGTTGTTAGTTGTTAGTTGTTAGGGCCCCGGCGGTTAGAAACCGCGGCTATACAACCGAAGTCCACCTCCGTGGACTGAACTGAAATCCTTGATTCTTCAACCCGCGCAGGCGGGTTTTGTTTTTGTAGCCGCGATTTCAATCGCCGGGTGATTCAATCGCCCGATGTTTCAATCGCCTTAATTAACTTCCAGGGCGCGATTTGCTAGTGCGATCGCCTCCTTGGCCGCTGTTTCCTTGCGTTCGCTATGCCGATCGGTCAAATAGTCAACTTCCTCGCGCAACAGCAAGGTAAACTTGTACAATTCCTCCATAACGTCGATCGCCCGATCGCGAAAAGGCGAATCCTTCATCGTCCCATCATCATTAAATTCCTGATAAGCCTTAGCAACCGAAGACTGATTCGGAATCGTAAACATCCGCATCCAGCGGCCCAAAATCCTCAAAGTATTAACAGCATTAAAAGACTGCGAACCGCCACTGACTTGCATCACCGCCAAAGTTCGGCCTTGAGTTGGTCTGACGGCCCCAATAGTTAAAGGAATCCAGTCAATTTGATTTTTCAGAATCCCCGTAATATTGCCGTGCATTTCTGGACTAGACCAGACTTGACCCTCCGACCACAAACTCAATTCCCGCAGTTTTTGAACCTTCGGATGCGTATCGGGAACACTGCCATAAATCGGCAATTCCAGAGGGTTGAAAAATCGAATTTCTGCACCGAAACCCTCAATAATTCTCGCCGATTCTTCCGCCAATAAACGGCTGTAAGAACGCTCTCGCAAAGAGCCGTATAAAAACAGAATTCTCGGTTTGTGCGTAAACTTTGCCATGATACTTTTAATTAAAATCCCGAAATCCGTTCGATATTTGTCGGTAAACAGCGACTGCTAACTGCGCGCCCCAAATCGGAGCAACCCAGTACACCCAATGGTGTTCCCAAATGCCACCAATTAAAGCCGGGCCGAGAGAGCGCGCCGGATTCATGCTCGCTCCGGTAATCGGCCCCATAAATGCAGCTTCTAAGCCCACAGTTAACCCAATTGCTATCCCCGCAAAACCGATATGAGCGCGCCTATCTAATCCCGAACCCAGAATCACAAACATCAGGATAAAAGTCAGAACAGTTTCTAAAATTAGAGACTGTAACCAGTTGCCATTAAGAGGAATAGTTGCACCGAGATTTGCCACTTTTCCTAAAGTAATTAGTAGCAGTGTGGAAGCTGCGATCGCCCCCGCACATTGCGCCAAAATGTAAGGCAAAACTTTGTATTTTGGAAAAAACCCACTCGTCCAAAATCCTAAAGTTACCGCTGGATTAAAGTGCGCACCGCTGATATGCCCGATCGCATAAATCATCGCGGCTACAACCGCACCAAATACAAAACTAACGCCCAAATGAGTTAAAGAACCACCGCTAATTTTGTTAACCATCACAGCGCCAGTGCCTGCAAAAACTAGAATAAACGTGCCGAGGCATTCCGCGATCGCTTCTCGCCTGCAATCTGGTGAAAACAAGCTTCTCACTGTCTTAAAAACTGACTTGAACATTGAGTCGATCCGTGATAAATTTACCTCTGTGGTTAAATTTTAGTTGCCGTGCAGGTTAACATATCGCCAGCTACAACTGTCGATTTCCGCTGATACCTAAAAAGTCGCCTGTTTTCGTAATAACTCCTCAATTGTCGAGTCAAGCTGAGCCTTGCCACCAAACACTGTCCCCACCTTGCCATTGTAGAAGTGCTGATAAATTATTTGATAGCCTTGTTTGGGTAAAGGAATATAACCCACAGAACTAACTAAGGTCGGAGCTTTCTTCATGTATAATTCTACAAAGTTGCGTACCTCTACTTTGTTTTGAGCCGAGTTGTAGTTGACATAGATAAATAGAGGTCGTGCCAGGGGCTGATACTGACCTTTTTCTACAGTTTCGCGGGATGGCAACACTGCTCCTTTGCCTCTGTCAATACCTACGGCTTTCAATTGACTTTGGTTGTCTTCGTAATAGGCCAATCCAAAGTAACCCAAAGCATTTTCGTCTTTAATAACTCCCTGGACTAAAACTGTGTCGTCTTCACTAGCTGTGTAGTCGGTACGACTGGCTCTCGCAGTACCTACTGTTGCTTCTGTGAAGTAGTCAAATGTACCGGAATCTTTACCTGCACCATAGAGGGTGATGGGTTGATTTGGCCAACTGGGTCTGATCTGATTCCAGCGGGTAATTTTTCCTTGGGCGGCAGGTTCCCAAAGTTTTTTTAGTTCGGCTACTGTGATGTCTTTTGCCCAGCTATTTTTGGGATTGACTACTACTGTGAGAGCGTCAAAGGCGACAGGTAATTCGTAGTAGCGGATGCCAGCTTTGTTGCAGGCTTCCATTTCCCCTGGCCTGATGGGTCGCGAGGCGTTGCTGATGTCAGTTTCGCCCGCACAAAACTTTCTAAATCCGCCGCTAGTCCCGGAAAATTCAACAGTAATTTGTGCTTTTTTGGGATTCGTATTTTGATATTCTTTGGCCATTGCATCCGTAATTGGATACACAGTGCTGGAACCGTCAATTTTAATGCTTTGCGAGTCTTGCGACTGGACTTGAGTGCAGGAGTTGAGGAGCGCGATCGCACCTATTGTCAAAGCAATTATACTTAGTGCGAAAACCTTGGGCTTTGCTGCTGAGTTCATTGACTTCACCCGATGCCATAACTAAGGGGTATAGTCGAATCATATCAATAAAATTTGATATGTCAAGTATGAAGGAAGACAAACAGGCAATAAACATATTAAGAAATATTGATGGGTCAACCCTAGTCAGCACAAGGGCGCGCCGGCAGCATCTGGCTGAAGTACCGATACTCGGCGAGGTACTGTTCCAGGGCGACAAACTGAGCTAAATTGAGGCTGTAGTAGACCCAGCGACTTTCTTGGCGACTGCGGACTAAACCAGCTTCTTTTAGGGTTTTGAGGTGGAAAGAGAGTTTAGACTGAGGGACAGAAAGTCGATCGCACAAATCGCAAACACACAACTCCTGTTCTCGCAGCAACTCCAAAATCTGAATCCGTAGGGGGTCAGAAAGAGCATGAAAGCCAGCGGAGACCAGTTTTTGCTCAATTGGGGGCTGTGGAATGCGATCGGGCGCAGTCGTAGAATTTTTAAGCATCAATTATAGCAGAAGGAAGAAAGAAGAAGACAGAAGGAAGAAGGAAGAAGGAAGAAGGAAGAAAAGCAACGGTTTCAGCAATTAAGAACGTCCTCACCGTCGGCCGCGGTTGCTATATTAGACTTGAATTGCAAAAGTCCTTTTAATCAAATTTTCGGACGGGCTAGAAGCCCATCCCACAAGAAAAAAATTGTGGGATGGGCTTCTAGCCCGTCCTAAGTATTTTTGCAATTCAAGTCTATTTTGAAAAAATCCATACAAAACATCATCGTTTCTCAAGCTTCATCCCAGAAAATTGGTGCATTTAGCATCGAGAGATCCTTCCGACAGAATATTACTTCGGATTCTGTACCCGCGCCGGCACATCAGTGAGTCCGGCCTTTTGCATCAGCGAAATCACCCCTATAGATAGAATTCCCCCAACAATTGCCCCAACAACTACCAGGATGATAAAGACTTTTTGCAGAGTTTTTTTAGTAGCTGGGTGGTACTGTCTCGGCATTTCTTCGCCTTGCTCGTCAAGTTGTTGCTCCAAGGGGTCTAGCGGATTGGAGGGATTTGAGTTAAAAGGATTGGGTGCTTGATTCATGGCTGGCTTTGGTTAAAGGATATTAACAACTATTTTAACTTGCGATTTGCCATCGCAGCTTACATAATACATTCTGATTTTAGTCAAGACTCTATAAAATTTATTAAGATACCGAGGATTTTAGCAACATTATTGATAAAATATTCGTCTGTGTCAATCTCGATCGCAATTCCTTCTAACTTAAAGAATTTCCAGATACTCCCAGTTGTCACAACTCCATAAATTGTCTGAATATCATTTTCGTGACGCTCGTTAAATATTTGTGCTGCGATCGTTTCTGCCATGCACTGTCCTAAGCCGGATTGAATATTATCATTTTTGGCTTCAACCAAGGCGATCACTGGGGATTCAATGACTAGCTGTTCGGGCGATCGGCTAATTAGAAAATCGCAATAACCGCTCAAACCCCTAGCAGCATCTACATTGAACTCTCTACCAGAGAATAAACTCATCCGTTCCGGCAGCCGTTTTTTGATCTCAACTAATATCGGCGCGACAATTAGCTCGGATCGAGCTTTCTCTGAATTGATTTCTAAGGCTAAAGGTAGATTAAATTGCAAAGTTTCTTGCAAAAAATTGCTGGGTTCTATTTCGGCTATGTCGGCAAACAAACCAACCGTTCTAGTCAAGCTTATGCCAAAATTTGTCTTAATTTGTTCTACGCTAAATTGACTGTACGGCATTTAAATACCTCTCCCCAAACAATATACTTCTGGCACTCTTTCACTCTCTTGTCTTGAAAAGCATCTGCGTTGATCTGTGTTAATCTGCCCTTCATCTGCGGTTGTTCTATCAATCAAATATTTATGATGCTATTCAAGTCTAATAAATTGTTTGAAACATCGCAACCGGGGCGGGTTGATCTGATTTAAATGCTTAAATTACAGATTTTAATGAACCCGCCCCCACAAATGTTTACACTTCTGCTGTTGACAGCCGATCGAGAGAAATTGTTGCCGCTTGAGATACTTGAGAATTGCTGTCTTTTTCTAAGTATTTCAAAGCCGAAACGCTTTTGGCACTCGGCAAATTTCCCAAAGCTTCAGCCAGCCTCTGCCGCGTCAGCCAATCTTCCGACTGAGCAAAATCGAGGATGCGATCGATCGCGCCAATGTCCTTAATTTCCCCCAAAGCCGAAATCGCCGCCTGCTGGATCACCACTTGCTCGCATTCGAGAGCTTTCAGCAGCACGTCGCGAGCCCGGGGATCTTTGAGATTTCCCAGAGAAACAGCCGCACTAAAGCGCACCAGCCATTCAGTATCCTCGTAAAAAGCCCGCACCAAAGCCTCAAAAGCTCTGATATCTTCCAGATAGCCCAAAGCACCCGCAGCGTCAGCGCGAATCCCATAATCCGGGTCAGTTTCTAGTAATTTGACTAGAATGGGATAACACTCTGCTGTCGGTTTGACCCCGAGAGCAAACACCGCCATCGATCGCACTTGCAAACTTTCGTCATTCAACACCTTTTTAATCAAAGGTACAGCCTCAGCAGCCGGTACGTTTCGCAAGTTAGCCAAAGCCACCATGCGATCGGCTGAATTTTCGCTTTCTAACTTGGCTGCAATTTGCTCTAAGCTTAAAATTGTCATTATGGGTGAATTTTTAGTAAAACTTTACATTCTGGTTATTTTGATTATAAATCAGTCTGAGTATAAAACTAAGCAGTAAAAACCGTCCAAGGATTTGCGATCGATGAGATTGCCCATTAATGAGACGATTAATCTGAAGCTCAGATTAATGGAAATAATAAATTAGAAAGTCTATTATGTGAACCCGAAGCACAGGCGAGGTATTTCTCAAATTCCCCAAATCACAGGCCCGATCGCGTTAGCCGCCCTCTGACAACCTGCAATCAACTATGCCCTTTTACCACCCGCCTTTTTACTCCTCAGCTTTAGAACAAGCGATCGACCGCTACCCCCTAACAGCAGGCCCAGAAACTTCCTTAGCAGTGGCGATCGCCCTGATGAGTCAGTTGCAAAACAGTTGTCCAAGAGTCAAAACACCTTTACCCTCAGACCGTGGGGCGATGGGCGAAACGTCCCCGCCCGACAAGGTACGAGCTCGCTGCGTCCTCGTCGTGCAGAACCAGCCGGCTATTACCACAGGGAACTTATCCGAAAATCCCAGCCGCGGGCTACTCATCGGCATATTAACACCAGCCGACCTAGTAAGGCTGATCGCTTCTGGCAAAATAGACACTCAGCAAAAATTAGCCCTGCACAAAATACCAATTTCCGAAGTGATGTCCCCCGTGTCGGTTTCCCTCACAGAATCCGATGACCAAGACGTGTTCGGCGCTTTATCCTTATTTCGCCAGCACAAAATTCGCTATTTGCCGATCGTCAATCAATTAAGCCACTTGGTAGGAGTGCTGACGCGGGAAAGAATTCGCCAAGTATTGCAGCCTTCAAACATTCTTAAATTGCGGCGGGTAGCAGAATTGATGACTACGCCAATTACAGCGCCCCACAACAGCTCGCTATTGAGCATAACCGAGCTGATGTCAGAGCATCAAGTCAGTTGCGTAGTCATTACAAAAAACCAAGAATTAACAATGGAGAAGCCAAAAGATGACTATACCTCCATTTTTCAGTATTCCTTTCATCAACCCCTCGGAATTCTTACCGAATACGACATCGTGCAAGCACAGTTTCTCGAACTAAATTTCGAGCAAACTCTAGCACAAAAAGTGATGAGAACTCCCCTGCAATTTCTGCAACCTGCCGATTCGCTGTGGACGGCGCACAAGCAAATGCAGCAGCAACAAGTGCAGCGGTTAGTCGTGTGCGGCGGGCGCGGCGAACTGTTGGGAATTATCACCCAAACCAGCTTGCTCCGAGTCCTCGATCCCACAGAAATGTACCGAGTTGTCAAACAGTTGCAGCAGTCGGTTTATCAACTGCAAGCCGAAAAATTGGAACTGCTACAAAGTCGCAATGCCAAACTGGAACAGCAGGTGCGAGAACGGACTGCCAAACTCCACGAACAGGTGCAGCGCGATCGGCTGTTAACTCAACTTTCCTTGCGGATTCACCAATCCTTAAACCTCGAAGAAATTCTCCACGCCAGCGTCGATGAAGTCCGGCAAGTTTTGCTCGCCGACAGAGTAGCGATCGTGCGTTTGGAGTCCAGCAATTTCGGCATTTTTGTAGCAGAATCAGTTGCCCCCAAGTGGTCTTCTATCTTGGGTAAAATCCTGCCACATAATATTTGGCAAGAATCTGCATTTGCGATCGAACAAGAAATTTATGCCGTCCCTGACATCGACAAAGCTAATTTGAGTGCCGAAAAATATGCGCGCTTCCACCAAGCCCAAATCAAAGCTTATTTGATTGTACCAATTTTGCAAGACGGTCATTTGTGGGGGATGATGTGCGTCCATCAGTGTTCCAAATCCCGGCATTGGCAGCCTTCGGAAGTTGATTTTCTGCTGCAACTGGCAACTCAAATCGCGATCGCCATTCAGCAAGCCCAACTCTATCAGCAAGTCCAAAATCTCAACACCGACCTCGAACGCCAAGTCCAAGAACGCACCGCCGAATTGCAGCAAAAAGTTCAGGAACTCCAGCATTTAAACGTCCTCAAAGATGAATTCCTCAGCACAGTTTCTCACGAACTGCGGACGCCTTTAGCTAATATGAAAATGGCTATTCATATGCTAAAAATTTCTCCTACACCAGACCGACGCCAGATTTATTTAGAAATTTTAGAAACAGAATGTACTAGAGAAACCGATTTGATTAATGCTTTACTCGATTTGCAGCGACTCGAAGCAGCAGCTTGTCCGATCGAGCTCGAACCAGTAAACTTAGAAGTTTGGCTACCTACTATTATCGACCCGTTTTACACCCGCGCCCAGAACCGCCACCAGCATTTGCGAGTAAAGTGTGATCGCCACCTCCCCACCATCAGTTCCAACCGCGCTAGTTTGGCACGAATTTTAGCAGAACTCCTCAATAATGCTTGCAAATATACGGCAAATAACGGCGAAATTTATCTAAAAGTTGAGTGCAAAAAGGGAGATAGAGACGATGGAGGAAAAGCGAAAAACTCGCGACAAGCAACTGCTCTCGCTGCCAAAATCGAATTTAAACTCAGTAATCAATCGTCCATTTCCATAGAGGAATTGCCTCGAATTTTTGAGAAGTTTTATCGAGTTCCGAACGCCGATCCTTGGAAACAAGGAGGTACCGGTTTGGGTTTAGCTTTGGTTCAAAAACTCGTCGAACAGTTGCAGGGAAAAATTGAGGTTGAAAGCAGGGATGGTTGGACTAATTTTACTGTCACATTTCCTACCAAACCGGATCGGAATTAGTCCGCCATCATCTTTTTTGCTCTCACTCTTTTTTGGGAGCTAGTTTGCGGATGCCAGACTCTACTGGTGCAAAATTCAAATATTCATTTTTCTCTGCCACAACTGATGATTTAGATGCTTGATATTTCTTGCCTTTGGTGGCGTGATTAGCAACTGTGCCCAAGCATGGTATGCCAAAATTTTCTAATTGACTGAAAACTTTTTTGACTACAGAAAACTTGACCTGGCGAACTGCTACAACCATCAGTATTCCATCTGTGCGCGCCGCTAAGAAATTCGCATCTTTACTGTCAACCAGTGCCGGCGTATCGTAGATAACTAAGTCAAATGTTGCCTGAAGTTCTTCCATTAAATACTGCATCCCAGATGAGGCAAGCCGTCTGGCAGTACCGGGAACAGGAAGACCGGCAGTTAATACAAAAAGATTATCTACGTCGGGCGATCGCTGGATAATTTCATTTGGTTCGTGTTTATTGTCGAGCAAGTTGCTCAATCCCTTGACATTAGGTACTCCCAATAGCAAATGCAGACTGGGCGAATGCAAATTCGCGTCTACTAACAGCACTCGCTGACCCGCCAGCGCAGCCACATAAGCTAAGTTTAAAGCAACGGTAGATTTGCCTTCGCCAAGTGTAGCCGAACCAACGGCCAAAGAGCTAATCGTTCGATTTGAAGAAAGAAAGCGGATATTAGTATAAAGAGAGTCAAAAGCTTCTATAAATTCCGAAGCATTTTTATTACTACCGTCTTTTTCTTCAAGGTAAGCATAGGCATTAGCAATAGAAGGCGGCCTTTTTTTAGCATTTTTGTAAAGAGGAATTGCTCCCAATAAAGGCGCGTCAACGGCATCTTTAACGTCATCAACAGAGTAGAAAATATTGCGGATTTTTTCTATGAGGATAGCCAATGCCAAACCCAACACTAAACCCCCAAAAAGTCCCATCACGAATTTGTTGGTATTTTTCGTGGCAACTGGAATCAAATTTCCTTTAATATCTCGCGGTATCTGAGGCTCAGAAATCATTTCCCAAGGTACTTGGCTTTGAGCTGCTTGGACGCGCAGAGTTTCCCGCTGAGTTAAAAGTTGATCGCGGCTGCGAGCAGCGATGTCTAATTGCTGTTGCAGTTCGTTGTAGCGGCGAGCTATACTGGGGAATTCTCTGGCTTTTCGGGTCAAATTATCTTTAGTTTGGGCGACGGCTTGACTGCGAGCTTCTAAGACTTGAACTTGGTTGGCAGTATCAACCAATTGTTTAATCAATCCTATGCGAATCGAGTTTTGAAAATTCTGAACTTTAGCATTGGCTTGGGCACCTACTAAATTTTGCCCCAAAATTCGCTGCGTTTGCTGGTTGAGCAAAGCTACTAAATTTGCCCGCTTGCGCTCTAAAGCTTCCACTATCGGGTTAGCAGATTTAAAACGAGCTGTTTCTACAGCAATCTGACCTTCTACCTCCTTAACCTTGGTCAGCAACTCTTTATATTGAGGTTCTTCGCTTAAAGCTGAAGCGGCAATAGCTTCATTTGGTGTAAAATCTAGTTGTTTTTGCAAATTAGCGTACAAAGTTTTCTGTTCCTGTAGCAGCCTTTGAGTTTCTAACTCTAAAGTTTCTACGGTGCGAACTTGCACGATCAATTGCGCGCCTTGTTCTTTAGGATCGGTAATCTTTTGTTGCTGCTGTATCACCTGTAACTCCGACTTCAGGTTATTTACGCGCTTGTCGAGTCCCGGAAGCTGATCTTCAATAAAATTAACACCTTGACCAATGCGAGTCTTGCGTTCGTCAAGGCTGTACTTTAAATATTTCTTTTTAGTTTCTTGTAAAACAAACTGAATTAATTCAGGATTCTGCCCCATGAAGCGAACTTCCAAAATTTTAGTGAGCGTCAACTCATTTTCTCCGACGCGCAAAATGAGTAATCCTTTTCTCAGAATTTCCTCAGTAACTTCTGGATATTTTTTTTGGACTTGTTTGGCAATAGCCGATAGCATTTGAGGACTCTGGAGAATTTGAAGTTGAGTTGCGTAGTCCAAACTAAAAAATTCTCGATTAGGCACTCCCCCCCCCTCGCCGCGATTGGCGAGGGCAGATGCGTCGGCAAGTCTTGCTTCCGTTGTCACGGGTTCGACTAGCATCCGAAAATCGCCTTGATATGTTTTCTTGCCCTGCTCGATCTGAAAATAAACTGCGCCGCCTGCTAGGGCGATAATCCCAATAATGAGTAGGGATTTGCGCGCCAAAGTCCTAAATAACGGCTTTAGATTCAATCCTTTCGGAGGAGCTCCGCCTGACTCTTCTCCCTCGTCAACGGAAAATTGCTGCACCTGTCTGCTCTGGTTGCTAATTGGTACGAGATGAGAGTCCTGTTCTGTTTCCATGTTGACCTCTTTGATATTTTTTTGGTAAAATCAGCTTTGTTCTGCGAGCCTTCTGGTTGATACTTTCACCGTTGACTTAAGGATATCACAGGAAATTCTTGGTTAGTCGCTGCCCCTTCCTTCTAATAATTCTCACTACTTTCACATAGTGTACAAAAATAACGTATACAAAAATAACTAAGTTCTGATGTTGTGCCTGCTGCTAAAGTTTTTTACTACCTGAAGAGAGAGTTGTATTCGACTGCATTTCTGTGTACTGTTTTAATACAGCGTTGTGCTTGTATTTAGGGTTGCTGCATGATATATACAACTTTTTTGGATCGCTGAGCTTCACCGCAGGTCACATCGTAACTTTACCAAAACTTTACAATTTACCATAAAACCTCAGTCGCCGATCGCACTGTTATTGCCCGAGCGTCTATTATGGCATTTTTTGGTTCACCGTCAATAGCAGCAGCATCTGTTAACTTTCCCGCGAAGTGACTGACTAAAAAGTTTTGCATTTTCCATGTAGATATAACTAGCAACATTCAGCAGATTTTGAGAACGGTAACTAATCGAATCAATTTCCGAGAAAAATTTGTCTCTTGTTTTAATCATCAAGTTTTTGATGAGCTGGTTAATTGCTTGAGTTTATTTGATCGCTAAATTTGGAGAGTATATCACAAATACTCTCAAGAGTGCGGCATAAAAATAAAACTTAATAATTTGCGGTCTCAAAGTCGATCGACTCTCGCTATATCGTCAGGATTAGCTGTTTTTAGTTGTGATTTTTACCAATTACTGATTACAGCTTACTGATTCTGTGCTTTCTTTTCTCGAAGTTTCAGCAAAATCTCTGCATGAACTTCGCGGGTAATTGGATAAAAATATGTGAGAATCATGCCACAAATTAAAGCAATTGTCGGCAGAGGCCCGATCGCAACTCGAATCGCAAACAGTGCAGAATCCGGCTGTATAGGTGCAGCCTGTCCCTGAACTGTGGCGAGGAATCCAGCTCTTTCTAAAGCCTGTCCTACAAACCACAAACCCAGCGCCAAACCAAATTTTTGCAGCAACACCATAAACGAATAGAATACACCTTCGCGTCTTTCTCCCGTTTGCAATTCGTCTAGTTCAATCACATCCGGTATCATCGACCAAGGTATGAGATAAGCAGTAGAAACTCCGATACCAGCCATCACTGCTAACAGGTACATCTGGACTACTTGTCCTGGTTGCAGGAAAAACAGTCCGGCTTGGGCGATAATCCACAAACTCATGCCCATAAAATATACGGCTTTTTTGCCATATTGCTCGCTAACTTTACTCCAAACAAATAACATGGCGAGTGCAGTACCTTGAACGGCGATCGCAGTTTGGGTAAAAGTTGCTGGCGGCAGTTTCATCCAGTCGATTACAAAGTATGGCAGAATAGAAGCTGTTAATTGCACACCCAGCCAAGAACAGAGATAAATGCCAATTACATATAAAAAAGGGCGATTATTAAAAGCAATCCGTAACTGTTCTTTCAGCGGCAAGGATGTGGAATTATCTTCTACTGGATTTTCTTGTAGTTGAGAGAGGACGTGTTTTCGGGTTCCTAAAAAGCACCAGTACAAAGGCAATACTGAAATCACTGCACAGAGTGCGCCTAATATTAAATATTTTTGGGTGTCATCTTTAACTATTGCAAAGATAATTTGCGCGATAATTAAGGACAAAATGCTGCCGCCGATCGAGAAAGAAAACCGGAAACTGTTAAGGCTAGTGCGTTCGTTGTAGTCTTGGGTTAATTCTGGGGTGAGGGCGGTGTAAGGCAGGTTGACGGCGGTGTAAGCAGTGTTAAACAATATGCCGATCGCCACATAGTACCAAAATAATATCGTGGGATCTTTGCTGGGCACAATCCACTGCAAAAAGAAGAAGATGCCGAAAGGAATTGCGCCGTAAACCATCCAAGGATAGCGGCGGCCCCAGGGATGAGATGTGCGATCGCTCAAAACCCCCACAATCGGGTCATTTATAGCGTCCCAAACCTTACCAATTAGCAAAATATTGCTAGCAGTCCCCGCAGCCAAACCAGCGACGTTGGTAAAGAAAAACAGCAGGAAAAATACTAGAACATTCGCAGTGATTGCTGGGCCGAGGTCTCCCGCGCCGTAGGCTAATTTTGTGGAGAAACTGAGTTTTTTGGTTTCGGGGTTGTTGGCCGCTAGTTCAGGCGGGGAAGTGTTGCTCATAAACTTGGATTTCGGGATTTTTGGGCAGTCGCAGTCTTTCCAGTAGGAGTATAACTCAATACGGTTCAGATTCAAGAGTTCAGATCAGAAGACCGGGCGGTTAAAACCGCGACGACAGAGACTCTCACCCGCCTCCGCGGGTTGAAGAGTCGGCGGTTGAAACCGCGTCTACACAGACAAAACCCGCCTCCGCGGGTTGAATACCAGGGCCGTTAAAATCACATTATTTTCTTCAGTCCCTCTGAGCTCGGACTTCGTTTTTATAGTTTGATCTCGAACTCGTACCCAGGGGCGCTTCGCCACATACGAGTTCGAGATCAAAAGCGGTTTCAACCGCCGTCTACATCTAGAAAAATAATCTTCTTATCCGATAATCTTTGGGTTTCTACAGATTTTGCTGAATAATGTCACAACATTCATCTACAGTTGCTCTTTCTGCCATTGCTGATACGAGAGATTCGTAAGCTAGTTTATTGGTTTCGATGAGGTTTTTTGCTTGCAGCGAACCCCAGTTTTGTTTGAGTTGAATTTCGGAACTGGGACGGCGGAGTTGTGTTAAAATGGCGCTGATTTTGGTGCGGTCTTCGGCTCCTCCTTGGGCGCTGCCATAAACAAATTTTTCGGCGACTATTCCAGCCATCCACACGGTACAATATTGGTCTAAAAGTTGGGATGAAAGATTGCCACTTTGGAGTTGAGATGCTAATTGTTGATCTTCAAATCGGACGCCACCTTGGGCTGTTTGACCTTGTTTGAAGGCTTCCCAAGCGTTGAGGGCGTAGCTGGTTACGGGAATTCCTAACAGGTGGGCGACTAGGAAATGTCCGGCTTCGTGGTGGAGGATGCGATCGCGCTTTTGCTTAGAACTTCCCCCCAGCCAATCTACTAAAATTGTGCCGCCTTGACCTTGCCACTGGAAATTGTCGAGGGTGGCTAGCCCCAATAGGCAAAATGTGGCGATCGCAGGTACGGCCTCTGGTATATTGAATAGGGGGCCCAACAAGATTGAAACGGTGATGGCGAAGATAGAAATAGCGATAATATTCAAAGAAGTGTCTTTCATAAAATTGTTATTGGTTATTGGTTA
>Ga0335395_10001163_pt1 | contig 16732 bp, 12 predicted proteins | sample MAT02_FD_205744 | JGI IMG/M metagenome (GOLD analysis project Ga0335395, IMG submission 205744) | Freshwater microbial communities from Lake Fryxell liftoff mats and glacier meltwater in Antarctica - MAT-02 (spades assembly) (version 2) ...
ATGCAGGTAATTGGTGCTCTGATGAGGAAGTTGGTGCATTTGGCTTTTGGGATTTTAAAGTCCCAAAAGCCTTTCGATCCAACTTATTTGCTCGCTACCCCTTGACAGATCAAGACAGTATCTACGAAAATTTGTAGGGGCGGGTTTTTCCAACCATCTATGTCTAGGATCAATAATCTCCTAAACCCGCCCCCGCCCAAGGAATTAACCCAGATTGAGAGGGACTTCCTCTGTGTAGCCACCGATTTCAACCAGTGGATTGAGTTCTAATAACCAGGCTCTTCCTCGTATTCAGGAGTCTTAGTTTTCTCAGGGATATTCACCCGAGGAGCATTGTAAGGCTTCGGCGCTTCATCGTCAGCCCAAGCATCCGCCTCCACATCATCCTCATACTCGTACTCAACCACAGGCTGCTTCGGGCGAGAAATCTCCGGGCGAAGGTACTGCTTCTCTTCGTACTCTTCTTCCTCATAATCGTCTTCGCCGCCCCAATTATCCTCTTCGTAATCCTTATAATCGTCGATCGCCGGATCGGGTTGTGCTACTGCGCGCATCTGCTGTCGCACTGGCGGCCGGTTCCACTGCGAATCGTCGTCCCAAGGAACTTCCTCCAATGCAGGCGCAGCTACCTTGCTACGCATTTCCGGTGCAGGTATCCGCACGCCCGGGCCTAATTGATATTCCGTAGCAACGGGTTTCGGATAATACCCTTGATCGTCCTCTTCCCGTTCCCAAGGTGCTTGGCCCAAACCTACGCGCTCCAGCAAACCCACACTAAGCTGTCTCAACCTTTCTTCGGAACCTTCAAACACAATTAAGCGGTTCGGGCCGCTGCTGACAATTTCTTCAATCCCTAACTCGTAAGTGCTGAGAACTTGGTCGGGGATTTGGGGGATTCCTAGGGAAGCGATGATGATAGAAACTAACTTACCGTCTTCGGGGTCGAACCTAAAGCCGCGCACCCTACCCAAAAGTTCGCCGGTTTCGGTAATAACTTCGCTGTTAATCAAAATGCTGTAGATTTCAACATCAACATCATCTTCGATCGCGCTTTCATCTTCCACCAACAGCACATCGCCGATTTCGCTAACATTGCTGAGGAACATAAACCTCGGCATTCCAGCAACTGCGAATATATTATCGCGCAGACCGATCGCCACAACTTCTCGCCGATCGATGTCCACCCACAATTGACTGACTACACCCAAGCGTTTACCTCTGTCGCGGGTGATGACCTGAGTGCCTAGAATATCGGAGCGTTGGCAGATTTGTTCGGATGTCATTATAACTTTAATCCTGATTTATCAAGTACATATATCACTCAACACCGTCGGTCGATTTTAGATTTTAGATTTTAGATTTTAGATTTACTCTCGCCTTGAATCTGGGAGATTGAACCTCAGTCTAAAATTTCGATCTCTCAACTTCGGAGTGTCGGGCGCACCGTATCCGTTTTTTGGGTACGGTCAACAACAGACACTGAGACTACAACTTAAGTCCGATGACTTGAGTATAAGCTCCCCGCGCTTGAGTAACACCAATTGTACGCTCTGCAGATTGAATCATAGGTCGCCGCAAACTTACAACAATAAACTGGGCTTGTTCTGACTGTCGCTTTATCATTCTAGCTAATCGCTCCACATTTGCCCCATCCAGAAACATATCCACCTCATCAAAAGCGTAGAACGTAGACGGGCGGTAGCGTTGCAGCGCAAAAATAAAACTCAGCGCCGTCAGCGATTTTTCGCCTCCCGACATAGAAGCCAGTCGCTGTACTGGTTTCCCCTTCGGGTGAGCGACCAAATTCAAACCGCTGCTAAAGGGGTCTTCCTGGTCATCTAGCTGAAGATACCCGTCCCCTTCGGAAAGTTCCGCAAAGATAGTCTGGAAGTTCTCGTTAACAGCGTCAAAAGCCTCTTTAAAAGCACGCCGCCTCAGCGTGGTAAAGTTTTCAATTCTCAACAGCAGTTCAGTACGTTCTCCGGCCAATGTCGTCAACTTTTCACTCAATTCTTGGAGGCGTTCTTGAGTGCGGTTGTACTCTGACAGGGCTAGCATATTCACCGGTTCTAGGGCTTGAATGCGTTTGGCGATCGCCTTTACTTCCTGCTGCAATTCCGTCAAATTGGCTTTCTCGACATCTTCGGGAATCGACGGCACCGGATCGGGCATTTCCGCCCGCTGCGCGTCCAAGAGAGTGCGGGCGGCCGCTAATTGTTCCCGGCGTTCTTGCTGGGTTTCGTGGAGTTTTTGCAACTGCCACTGCAACTGCTGTTTCGCTAAATGCTGCTCTCGCAGTTGAGATTCTGCCCGATCGCGATCGCCCTTTTCCACCCCCAACGTTTCCTCAATTTGGGCCAAAGCAGCCTTAGATTCAGCAATTTGGCGATCGAGTTCCAACTGCTGCGAAACAATAATAGCGATCGCATCCGCCCCCGAATTTTGCTGCACTTGCCATTCCTGCAACTTCTCGCTGCCTTCCTTAATTTTCTCTTCCAAACGCCCGAATTGATTTTGCAAGTCTCCTTGGCGCTGCTGGGCGGTTCTGAGAGCCAATTCTCGCTCTTGTAGTTGTGCTTCCAAAGCGCGCAAACCCGACTGCATTTGCTGCCATTCGCTGTGACTGTTGGACTCTTCCAACTGCGCCAAAGTTTGGCGGTACTGCTGCAATTGAGTTTCTTGGACAGGCAATTCCCTCTCCAGCAACTGCAATCTCGACTGCGAATGGGTTAATTCCTGAGTATTTTTAGCAATTTGCGATCGCACTTGTGACTGCTGCGCTTGCAACTTTTTAATTTCCGAATCCAACTGTTCCCACCGCAACTGATTTTCGCGCAAATTCTGTTTCGCCTCCATCAATTCTTGGCTGCGAGTTTTGACAGCAACAGCCGCGCGATCGATCGCAATTTTGCACCGTTCCAAAATCCGCTCAATTTCCTCTAGACGTTCTTGCAAAGAGGCAATTGTCCGCGCTTCATCCGCCGCCACACTAGCATCAACCGTGCCAAAATGCAAAGTTGACCTATTACTAGAACTTCCCCCAGTCATCGCCCCGCTAGTTTCCAGAATTTCCCCATCCAAAGTAACAATCCGGTACTGTCCCAAATAGCGGCGGGCATCAGTGAGATTGCTAAACACAACCGTACTACCAAAAACATAAGCAAAAATTTCCTGATAGCGCACATCGCAATCAATCAAATTCACCGCCGCATCCACAAACCCCGCCGCGCGCCGCAAATTTTCATTCACCGAAAACCTGCCGCCTCGAATCTTATTCAAAGGCAAAAACGTCATCCTTCCCGCCCGTTTTTGCTTCAACAATTCGATCGCCGCAGCCCCCACACTGTCATTTTCCACCACCATATTACCCATCCGGCCGCCCGCAGCAATTTCCAGCGCCAACTGAAAGCGCGGCTCCACCCTGCCCAGTTGAGCCACCAAGCCACAAACTCCGCCAATTCCGCTTTGCGCGATAATTTTTGCAGTAAACGTGCCTGTCGCTTCTTGTAGTGCTTGAAACTGCACTTCTAGCTTGTCTAACTTGCGCTGTCTTTCGCGCTGTTCTTCCAGCAAGCGAGTTTGAGTTTCCTGTTGCAGTTGCAATTCTTGTTCTGATTCGACCAAAATCTGATTCAGCGATTCTACTTGCAAAGATGCCAGATTTTTGGTTTCCACAAGTAGGGATTGCTGATTTTTTTGGCCTGCAATTTCCTGTTCCAATAGTTGCAGCGATTGGTTTTGTTCTTGAATTTGGTTTTGCAGGCGATCGGCTCTTTCGCCAATAGTAGCTTGTTCTGTACGCTGCGGTTCCAAAGTTTGTTGAATTGTTTCGATTTGGCGGTGCAGTTCCGTTTGCTGCTGCACCCAAGCTTCTGCAGTAGAGGCGATCGCATTTGCAACTTCTCTATTCCGATCTAAATTCTCCCGCGCTGCATCTCGCTGTTCCTCCAAAACTCCTATTTGAGACTGAAAATAAGATATTTCAACCTCAATTTGCTCCAAACTTTGCCTAAATTGTCGAACTTCTTCCTCAGTTTGTGCTATGTTAGCCGCCATTTGTCCGGCGGTTGCTTCCAAATCCTGTTGACGGTTTTGCAATTGTCGCCGTTGGGCTTCTTGAGTCGCAATACTTGCTTGCAAAGCCAACAATTCCGACTCGCCCAAAGCTTTAACGCGGGCATTCAGCGCGTCAAGTTCGGCCGTTGATTCTTGAATTTGGGTGCTAATTGTTTCCAGTTGTTCGGTGAGAGAAGCAATATTGCGATCGCCCGATTCGATTTGTTCCCGCAGTTTCCATTCTTGTTTTTGCAACTGGCGGAATCTCAGCACAATTTCCCACTGCGACTTTTCTTGAAATTCCGCCCGCAACTTTTGATATTTTTCCGCTTTTGTGCGATCGGAAGCCAGCCTGTCGCGCTGAGAAATTAGCTCTTTTTCCACAATTTGGCTGCGTTCTTCCACATCCTTAACTTCATCCAACTTTTGCCTAGCTAAGGATATTTTGCGATCGAACTGAGCCACTCCCGCCAATTCGTCAATAATTTCTCGGCGTTCCTTAGCATTCATCGAAATAATGCTAGTAACGTCTCCTTGCAAAACGACATTATAACCTTCGGGATAAATCCGCAAACGGTTTAGTTGTTCGTGGAGTTGAGTCAGCGTGCAAGGTGCGCCATTAATGTAATAAGTTGAAGTGTAAGTTCCTTGACGAGTTACTCGGAGTCTGCGGGTTACGCTCCACTCGTTCGATTTTAGATTTTGGATTTTAGATTTTAGATTGGATGATTGTCCGTTGTTTTGAGTTGCTGCAATTTCAATTTCTGCGACTTCTTCAACAGATAAATCTTCCGATTTTGGATTTTGGATTTTGGATTTTAGATTGGATGATTGTCCGTTGTTTTGAGTTGCCGCAATTTCAATTTCTGCGACTTCTTCAACAGATAAATCTTCCGATTGGGGATTGGATGATTGTCCGTTGTCTTCAGTTTCGGGAATTTCGATTGCTTCTACGTCTGTTGCTTCAACAGACTCAACAGACAAATCATCCGCTGAATTTTCTTCCTCATCCTCATCTTCAGCCTGGGCGAACCATTCATCGCCCACATCTTCCAGCGCAAAAGTCGCAGTCACGCTAGTTTCGATGGTACCGCGCTTATTTTGGCCACTGTTGACCAAATCCGGCAAACGTTCAGCCCGCATTCCCTTAGAAGTCGAAAGTCCCAGACAAAACAGTAAAGCATCAAGGATGTTGGACTTTCCTGAACCGTTGGGCCCGGAAACCACAGTAAAACCCGGCAGCACGGGAATGGACGTTGTGCCGCCAAAAGATTTAAAGTTGGTTAGTTCGATCCGTTTAATGTGAACCATATGCTAGGACTAGCTTTGGCTCTATCTAGGTTGTTGTCACAGAGTAACACAGGCATTGGGGCGATCGACAATATTTAAATTTTCCAGCATTGTCGATCGAACAGGTTGTTGAGACTTTTGTCAACAACCCCAGTCGCGCGGCACCCAAAAAACTGGTTGAGAAGGGTGCCACATCTGCGGCCACACCGAAAGCGACCTCAAGTCAATTTTGATACAAATAACTAAATTACGATCGATCGACATTATTTGTGCGATCGTACCTGAAATCCTCATCCAGAGGGAATGGGAGCAAAAAAAATGCCTCAAATTTCTAACAGCCCCCCTGGACATATAAAAACTTTCCGGTAAAATCGAAACCAAAATTAATAATGTGTGACATTACTCCGCCCTAAAAGGGCAAAGCTTCTAAACCTCACGATTTAGATTTTCTGGTTGTTTCCTTACGGTTTTTCACCCACTATCTGGATATGTAGTTACCCACATATCCCCGACGCACGGAATTGCCCAGACAGTTTCCTTTCCCGACTATCCATCGGTACAAATACAAACCAGTCTATATCGTTTGCCGGAATCAGCTTATGCCTGACTTTTACTCTCAAGATATCCGTTGTTTGCTCTCGGTATATACATTCTAGCACAAAGCCGTCCTACAAAGACGGGGTTTTAAACCAATTAATAATGTATAAAGTAACAAAGCACATTATGGAGGGCAAACTCATTACACCAGCTCAGAACTCATCTAACCTGTCAGCTTCACCCGAAAGCGACCAAGAACTATTACAAATTTGGGGTCGCCAGCCCTTGAAAGGACACGTCAAAATCAGCGGCGCGAAAAACTCAGCCTTAGTCGTGATGGCGGGAGCGATACTGTGCCCCGACGATTGCCGTCTCCGCAACGTTCCCGGTCTAGCCGACGTCGCCCGCATGAGGCAAATTCTCTCGGCTGTAGGAGTCAAAATAGAGCAAAATGGCGACGTTTTAGACATCAACGCCAGCCACCTCATAGACGCTCAAGCCCCCTACGAATTAGTCAGCCAACTGCGGGCGAGCTTCTTCATCATCGGGCCGCTGCTAGCCCGTTTGGGATTTGCCAAAGTGCCTTTACCCGGAGGTTGCGCCATCGGGGCGCGGCCTGTAGAACTCCACGTTCGCGGCCTGCAAGCCCTAGGCGCTGAAGTCCACATCGACCACGGTACAGTTCACGCTTACGTCAAAGGGCCAAACCGCCGTCTCAAAGGAGCCAAAATTTATTTGGACTACCCCAGTGTCGGCGCAACCGAAACTTTGATGATGGCGGCGACTCTGGCCGAAGGAGAAACCGTCATTGAAAATGCGGCTCAAGAGCCGGAAGTCATCGATTTGGCGAATTTCTGCCGCGCGATGGGAGCCCAAATTCAAGGCGCGGGTACAAATACGATCGTCATTTCGGGAGTTCCGAGACTGCACGCGGTAGACTATTCAATTATTCCCGATCGCATCGAAGCCGGAACATTTTTAATAGCAGGAGCCATCACCCACTCAGAAATCAGTTTGTCGCCGGTCATTCCCGACCACCTGACTGCAGTCATTGCCAAATTGCAGACAATGGGGGCAAAAATTATTACAGAATCCCCCGACATTCTGCGAATAATTCCCGGCCAAACTCACACCGCCACTGACATCGAAACCTTGCCCTACCCTGGTTTCCCCACAGATATGCAAGCTCAGTTTATGGCTTTGCTGACTCTGAGCGAAGGAGACAGCATCATCAAAGAAACAGTATTTGAGAACCGCTTGCGCCACGTAGCAGAACTCAACCGCATGGGCGCAGACATTCGCGTTAAAGGCAATGTCGCCGTAGTGCGCGGAGTCTCGATGCTGTCAGGAGCGCCGGTAGTAGCAACAGATTTGCGGGCTTCAGCGGCTTTGGTGGTGGCGGGACTTGCAGCCGATGGCGTAACCACAATCAGCAGCTTGCAGCATTTAGACCGCGGCTACGAGCAATTGGAGGTGAAGCTGCAAAAATTGGGAGCGAAAATGCGGCGTCTCAAGGAGGGAGAAGACCAAACTAAGGCTGAGGCTCCTGTCAATCCCGCGCGATCGAGCTTAAACTGTTAGTTAGTCATTAGTCCGAGCGTCCCCGCTCGGGAACGTCATTAGTCATTAGTCCGAGCGTCCCCGCTCGGGAACGTCATTAGCCAGCAGACAAGATTGTTTTCATTGGCAAATTATCTGGAAATTATCTGCGTTGCATCTGTGTTAATCTGCCTTAACTCTGCGGTTGACTTATCAATCGAAGACTTATGCAAAATGACTGATGACTAATGACCAACAACTAATGACCAATAAGGTTCGCGAGCGGGGACGCTCGCACTAATAATGACCCAGGACTAAAATGTCGAACATCCCGCTCCGAGGTTTAAAAGCAGACCAGTTTCGCCACCCGCTAGACTTGGCAGCAACCAACTCTCTCAAACAACTCCCCGGATTAGATTTGATTGTGCGGCAGTTGCTGGGACAACTTGGCGAACAGTTTTTCAGGCTCGAAAATCTGGCTTCCAGCGTCCAAGTCGGCGAAAATCAATTGCCGCACCTGCATCAATTGCTAGTGGATGCCTGCAAAACTCTTGATTTGGAGGTGCCGCAGCTTTATGTCCGCCAGCATCCGATGCCGAATGCTTACACCTTTGCGATGCGTGGAAAGCAGCCGTTTGTGGTGATGCACACTTCGCTGATTGATTTGCTCACAGACGAGGAAGTTAAGGCAGTAATCGCTCACGAGTTGGGGCATTTGAAGTGCGAGCACGGAGTTTACCTGACTCTGGCTAATTTAATTGTATTGGCCGCCGGTCAAATTTCGCCTGTGGGAACCATACTCGCCCAGGGTTTGCAGGCGCAAATGCTCGAATGGTTGCGGTGTGCAGAATTTACGTGCGATCGCGCCGCCTTGCTCGCCACCCAAGACCCCAGAGTGGTAGCATCGGTGTTGATGAAACTGGCCGGAGGTTCGCCGACGTTAGCACCGAAACTTAATCTAGATGCGTTCTTGGTTCAAGCGCGAGCCTACGATGACCTCAGCAGCACGGAACTGGGGGAAATGCTCAAACAAGCTCAAACGGCTCAGTTGTCCCATCCTGTACCAGTATTGCGCGCCAGAGAGATCGATCGCTGGGCAAGTTCAAAAGATTATGAATCTTTGCTTGACAAAAATCGATCGGCGCTTTATGATGGTGAAGCCAATAAAAAGGGCGGGTGGCGAAATTGGTAGACGCATCAGACTCAAAATCTGACACCGAAAGGTATGAGAGTTCGATTCTCTCCCTGCCCACTGCTCTTAGAGCTTAATAAATATAGGGCTCCAGATGATAAATCTGGAGCCCTATATTTATATAGGCATAGGGCATAGGGCATAGGGCATAGGGCATTGGGCATAGGGCATAGGGCATAGGGCATTGGGCATAGGGCATAGGGCATAGGGCATAGGGCATAGGGCATTGGGCATTGGGCATTGGGCATTGGGCATTGGGCATTGGGCATTGGGCATTGGGCATAGGGCATAGGTCTCCTCACAAATAACAACTAACAACTAACAACTAACAACTAACAACTAACAAATAACAAATAACAAATAACAAATAACAAATAATTTATGGGTGAAATCGCCGCTTTAGGCGCTGCATTTGTCTGGGCTTTATCTTCCATAATCTGGCAGCGAGTAGGACAGCAAATCCCGGCAGTCGTGCTAAATTTGCTCAAAGGCGCGATCGCCCTTTTGATGCTTCTAGCCACTATACTAATTTTAGGCAAATCCTTACCCGCCGTCAACCCCAATATTTTAGCAATGCTGCTCATCAGCGGCGCATTAGGAATTGGCATCGGAGACACCGCTTTCTTTATCGTATTAAAATATTTAGGTGCGAGACGAGCGCTGCTTTTAGAAACCCTATCTCCCCCTTTAACAGCTTTATTGGGCTTCATCTTTTTGCAAGAAAAGTTATCGCCCATTGCTTGTACAGGCATTCTGTTAACAATCTGTGGCGTAGCTTGGGTAATTGCCGAACGAACAGCCGAAACCACCTTACCATCCAAACATCTTTGGCAAGGATTAGGGATTAGTTTATTAGGACAAACAGCCCACGCTGCCGGAGCAGTTTTATCCCGCGCCGCCTTCAATCAAATAGATATCGATCCCTTGTGGACAGCGGCCTTGCGTTTGAGCGGGGGAATGGCAATCATGCTGTGCTTTTTGAACAGAACAAACCTTGACACTTGCAAACAATTAAAAGCGCCAAAAATATTAGGTGCAATAATTTTAGCAGCTTTTTTAGGAACGTATCTCGGAATTTTCCTGCAACAGACTTCGCTGAAATATGCGCCCGCAGCCATCGCTCAAGCACTCAGTTCTACCAGTCCCCTGTTTGTACTGCCTTTAGCCGTGCTAGCAGGCGAAAAAGTCAGCCTTCGGGCTGTGTTGGGGGTCATTGGGGCGATCGCAGGAATTGCGCTATTATTAGGTTTAACATTTGAGATGTGATACCAATTTTTTCAAAAAAAAATGAAACTGTACCTCGGTTTTTAACTATGATACTCAACAGTAATAGTCCTGGACGCACTGCGCGTTAAAAACCCGGTTTCTGCGCGAATATCTCTCTGAGATATCGACTATTTTGCTGAGCAATTAAATTTATTGATTCCGTGAATAAGTAATATGATGTCCGATGGGTTGACCGCAATAAATCAGGTGCGTAGCGCGGACTTTAGTCCGTTCTTGGGTTGCAGGTTCGTAGTGCGGACTTTAGTCCGTTTTTTTGTGGTAGTTCACAGGACACGCTCTAATTCCCTAATTTTAAATTTATCATGATATGACTGATTATTTAGGCGATCGGCAAAATAGCAATTTAGCAGCTATTCGCCAACAAATCAATTGGCTGCAGCAACAACCAGACGGCACTCTATTTCAACAAAATTACGGCGACAACTGCATAGCAGTCAAAAAAATTAAATCATTTTTACTCTTACTTTTAGCAGACACAGAAACCTTAACCACCAACGTAGCTCAATCAATTTTAGACCTCAACAATCCACTAAACTTAATTTTCCCCTATGCCAGAGCAATGATGCTAGCATTAGTCTGGAAAAGTTCACCCCAAAAAATATATATAATCGGCTTTGGCGGCGGCAGCATTCCCAACTATTTTCACCACTACTTCCCTCACGCGAGCGTCGAATGTACCGATATTGACCCCATAGTAGTCGAAGTTGCTCAAAAGTTTTTTGGAATTCAATTAGACGACAAACTAAAAGTAACCATTCAAGATGGTCGCGAATATCTTGTCGCACAAAATACCACCGTAAAAAATGATATAATTATTGTCGATGCTGGTTTTGGTAGCGGCTATATGCCCTATAAATTGGTGACACAAGAATTTTACCAACTTTGCAAAACTCGCTTATCCAGCGCGGGTGCTGTAGTTGTCAATTTGTTCCACAAGCAAAAATTTAATGCGGCGGCGGTAAAAACCATTCAAACTGTGTTCGCACAAGTTTATTTATTCAATTTAGATATGGGTAACACCATTGCAATCGCGACTAATGCTCCCGATTTAACTCAAAATGAAATCTTTTTGAAAGCCGAAATTATTCAAGATTTTTATAATTTAGAATTTTCCTTAATAGAATTGTCGCTTCAACTCAAAAAAGTAACGCAATTGCCGGAATGGGTAAACAATTGGGATACCTTGCCAATTTTTACCGATGCTGCGATTCCGGCGGAGTATTTTGAGTAATAATTGCACGCAAACAACTTCAATTGTAGGGTGTGCAACGCGCACCATCACGCCTCCGGGTGCAAGTACCAAGTAGGGTGTGCAACGCGCACCATCACGCCTCCGGGTGCTTGTGGCGCAGCATCGCTATAGCAAGTAGCAAGTCCAAATCGGTCAACGATCGATACTAGCAAACATCTGTCTAAAAAATACTTGACAGTGAAATTGTGGCGGTGTATTATGGAAGTAGTGCAAAAAAGTAAAAACATGAGATTAAAAAGTTGGGAGTCTCCCCGCAGCGAGGGCAGAAACTCCAAAGTTGACATACTCCCCGGCGTAAACGCGCGGGGATTCTAAGATCGAACAGCAATTGCAGGCTTTCGCCTGTCTCACATCGCCTAGCTTAGCGGTCGAGGCCCCAACCGCACAAACATTTTTAGCTGCGTTTTCATCTCGTCCATTTACAGACTCACAAGATGGACAACGCCATTCTCTGATCGACAAATCCAATTCTGTTAGGACATGACCGCAATTTGAACAAGTCTTACTGGATGGATACCATCGATCAATAAAAATCACCTGCTTATCTTTTTTCTGAGCAACCCATTCCAGAATTTTCAGAAACTCCCCAAAAGCTAAATCAGATATTTTGCGTCCCCAAATGCGTTGCATTCCTTTAAGATTTAACGTCTCAAAACAAAGCACATCAAATCTATCGGTTAGAGCGTGAGCCAATTTCCAGAACCAGTCAGAACGACGATTTACAACGTCTTCATGTCTGCGGACTAAATTTTTCCTAGCTCTTTCGCGGTTAGCCGAACCTTTCACCTTAAGAGAGTGTTGACTGCTGGCTTTTTTGATAGCAGTGAGCGATTGCTTGAGGAATTGAGGCGACTCAATCTTAGAACCATCCGAAACTGTGAGGAATGTTTTCAAACCGAAATCAAACCCAGCGATGTGACTCGTCTCGACTTTGATTTCAGGTTCGATAACACTGTCAACAACAACGACCATGAACAATTCACCCAGTGGGGTGCGTTTAATGGTTAGTGTTTTGACCGTCCCCTCAATTTCTCGGGAATTCCAATATTGATAGACTTTCTGCCCAATCTTGATCCGATTGCCTCCCAAAAATTTATAACCAGCTTGCTTAAGGGTGAATGATTTGTACTTGCGAACCTTCTTGAAGTTCGGCGGTCTAACTCCTCTTTTATGGTGCTTGAAAAACAACTGGTACGCTTTTTCAATTCGTTGACAAATATCTTGTACTGCTTGAGAGCCAACTAATTGCCAAAATTCTTTGCGTTTTCGCCGCAGAGCAATATGAGCTTGAAGTTGAGCGCAATTTAAGTGTTTGCCCCACATTCGATAGTACCGCTTGTGGAGCGCAATACAATGGTTGTAGATGACTCCTGCGGCATTAATTGACCGCTTAAGAAATCTATTCCTTTTGTGTTGATACAGCTTAAATTTCAAGGTTTTCATACTTTTAGTATACAGTGATTGAATGGCTCCTTGGTATCAAGAAATATTAAGACTCTTGATTCGCTGCTCCTTGATCCTCTAAAATCTGAATCAAAAGCCGTCGAGCTTATGACGGGGCTTTAAACCCAATTTTTCGGTAAAGGCGGCTCAGCCAGGGCTCGACAGCTCAAAAAGCAACAGCAAACTTTGCGAAAACATTTAAAAGCTCAAAACGATCGCCCAAACGATCGCCCAAACCACCCACCAAACAAGCAAGGGAAGGAAACCTATAATTCCTTCCCTTTTTTTGTATCTTTTTGCCGTTGCTCAATCCCGCTGAATGTTCGGACAAATCGTGCTACTAATCCGATCGCGCGAGGGTTGCTCTTCCCAGCGGTTGAGAATACCTTGCAACTCCCCTTTCAAAGTTTCTAACGCTGCAATTTGCCCGGAAATTTCCTCTACCTTCAAAGTTAGATGCCGCTTTGCTTCAGAGCAAGGCAATTCTCCCCGATCGCGAACTTGTAAAATATCCTTAATCTCCTGAAGGCTCAAACCCAAAGTTTTAGAGCGTTTAATAAACGCCAACCTTTTGAATACTGCCTCGCCAAACAACCGATAACCAGCGGGCGATCGCTTTACCGCCGGAGACAGCAAGCCCATTTGCTCATAGTAGCGAACAGTTTTCACCGAAAAACCGCTACAGGCAGCTACGGAGCCAATTTTGTACAATTTGTCGGCAACAGAAATATTCATCAACCAAGCCTCAAAAATCGAGCAGCGAAAGACTTTTCTGGTCTGATCTCGATACTGCCTCAGCTCTATAAAGTCGATCGCCACATTCCAGAGTCCCATTGCCCGATCGACTTAATAAGGATGATTTTTCTTAGACACGTTGTTGAGCGTGGGCAACTGAGATCGAGAAGACTGAGGAGGAAGATAGTATTCGGTAGCAGGTGCGGGCTGTTCGGCTCCAGAGCGGTAAACTTGCCACCAACGGAGGGCCATCGCCACCCCAGCAGTACCAAGCCCAAAAGCCAACAAAGAACCGCTAGCGCCGATGCCGCCGATCGCTGCATCGACAACGCCCACCGTCACCATAAAGCTGGTAATTGGCTCTTTACGGTAAGCAGACCTCAAAAGTCGCGTCCATGAAGCATTCATTTTGTTTTACTCTGTTCTATATTTATTTACAAACTCTAAAACTTAGAGTCGGCGGTGCGATCGGGATTTCTAGTTGAGACTAGCTTCACCTAAATTAATCTGCTCCCCTGTGGGGAATTGTACGGGAGCGAGGCTAAATTGCCAAGCCTGTCAAATCAAAATTTCATCCGAAATATCGCTCCCCAAGCCAGCTATTGCATTCCGTCAACCGATCTCTGTCAACAGAGAAGTCGCTTGGTTCTTTCTCACTCATATTCTAATCAATTCCCGAATTTGTCGCGGTCAGCAGGGTGACGCCCTTGCGAGTGACAGTCTAGACCAACTGTGAGGCTGACGGGCCCCAAAAATGGTATCAGCCCCCGACGCTAGCTTAGGGTCAATCCCCGAATTTTAGACTCCTGTTCCTCCTCCCAGATGAATCTGTGGAGTCAAATCTAAAATCTAAAATCTAAAATCTAAAATCGACTGACCGCGCCATTGCTAAAATTAGTTGAGACCTAACCAAGCCAGCAACCCCTGGCCTGTGACATACTCGATAATTACAGTTAGGGAAAAACCGATCATCGCAGCTCGACCGTTAAGGCGTTCCGCGTAGCTGTTAAAGCCAAACTTTGGTTGTTCGAGTTTGGGAGTGACGGTGGGTTGTAGTTGTGCCATTGCTTTATATACCTTGCGATCGACGCTGTTCTAATGTGAAATCGAATGTCAGTTACAAATCTTAAACATTTCTGCTTCCATTATAAAGAGGGTTAACCGCCATCAACCGTCCGCGCTAAAAAAAACTGCTGCTAACTCAAGCCACTTAAACTATATCCGCTTAAAATATGACGAATCAGTTAGATACCGATAAGCCTCCTGTAGCCGTACAGCGAGTTGCCTCTGCCCTTCGTACAGCAGGCTGGATTTGCTTCTGGGTGCAGTCAGTGCTAGCGGTGGTAGCGGCGATCATTTTGCTCTTTGCCATCCCCTTCGCCATCCCTAGCGCCACCGCTGCTCGCTCAACCAGTGCCGGCACCGGTGGCGGCGTATTTTTTGCAATTTGCGGGCTGGCAGTTCTTGGTTACAGCGTATTTCGCGCTTGGAGTTTCACTCGCTTGTCGAAACAACTTCGATCGCCCGCAGGCGCTGTCCGCCCCAAAAAAGCAGACACCATCAAACAGGTTCAGTTGACTCTGATCGCCAATTTGTCAGGAATGCTGCTGACGCTGATCGGTGCAGAAGCCATCAGCGGCACGCTTTTAGCCAAATCTCTAGCTCAGCCGCAAGCTTTGTTCGGAGCCGCCGTCGATTTCAGCAGATTTATTCAGCCTTTAGACATATTTGTGGTATTGGCAAATACTCACGCCACAGTTGCCCACTTTGTCGGAATTGTCGGGGCTCTTTGGTTGCTTGATCGCATCCACAAGCAATAGAAAATTGAAATCGGTAATCGGTAATCGGTAATTGGGAATTCTTACTCTCTCACTCTCTCTCTCGAACCCGAATTGATGCGGACTAAAGTCCTCACTACGAACCTCTCACTCTCCCGAACCCGAATCGATGCGGACTAAAGTCCTCACTACGAACCTCTCACTCTCTCCTCCTCCGGAATCAATGCCAAGCTGTCGAAGAACTTACTCAGATACCTTCTAGCAAGACAACACAAACATCATGGCACTGAAACCCGAGGCTTATTTTGGGGTGACAGATCACGCAACTATTGAAATTTCTCAAGAAAGTTTTCGTTCTGTCCTCGGTCAAATAGAAGCTGAACTCCTCTGTAGCGACACCTACAGCCACGCTCTAGCTAGCTTGCAAACCATGTTGGGCGAAGCAGCATCTGCTGCTGAAATTTTAATTAGAGCAGTTAGCAGAGAAGCCGTCAAGCTGGCATTTGACCGGTTTAGCAAACCAAACAACACGGAAATCCAAGTTGTAGAAGAGACTTTCGCTGCTGCAACTCCCGCCGCCCTATCGGTTAGAGAATTAGAGCCGTCAGTACCCGATCCTGTGTTCTATTGGCGCAGCGCTGCTGTGGAAGCGCCCCCCAAAACCGAGGTGGAGACAGAAGATGGCGAGAAAGAAAATAACTCTTCAGAAGAAGAGCAACCAGCGCCTCAAGACGAAATTAAAGCTGAGTCGGCTGCACCAGCAACTGTCATCGCCCCTGCAAAATCTTTCCTGGGGTTCGGTTTTCCTCAGAAGCCGAAAAAACTCACCAAGGAAGAAGAAGCATCAATCGCATTTCAACAGCGAGAAGAGTCTCTGCGGGAGTTGGGTATAGAATTACGCAAGGGGCGACAAATTCGATCGCTATCCCTCCAACAACTCCACAGTCAAACTCTCGTCCCGCTGCACCACATTGAGTCGATCGAAAATGGGGAAATCGAGAAACTGCCCCAGGATATTTACGTTAGAGGTTTTATCCGCAGGTTGGGCGATGCCTTGGGACTAGACGGCACCGCGATGGCGAATGCTTTGCCCAAACCCGCTCCGAGTCTCATAATTGCTAACACCTATTTGTCTGTTTCTGACTCGGATTCAGCCGAAGGCTTTCAAATGCGTCCTGTGCATTTATACCTCGGTTACACCGCTTTGATGGCTGGGGCGATCGGGGGTGTGGGCTGGCTGTCGCAGCAACCGATAGTACCGGGGGCCAATGCAGTACCTGAGCCACAGGTGAAACCACCAGCCTCTGTTGCGCCGGCTCAGAAGATCCAAGAAAAAGCGCCTCAACCGGGTTTGAAGAAGTCTAAGAGTCACGGGGGCATGATTGTGGGGGCTGACATGGCACCGCCGGAGGTGATTTTTGGTTAGAGTGTGTCGGGCGATGGCCCGACAGCACGCATGAAGGTAAACTCACAAATTAGGTTTCCTAGTTTACCTTCATGGGTATAGCGGTTCTCAAGCGTGGTGAGGATAGCCCTATGCCCTATGCCCTATGCCCTATGCCCTATGCCCTATGCCCTATGCCCTATGCCCTATGCCCTATGCCCTATGCCCTATGCCCTATC
>Ga0335395_10001164_pt1 | contig 16730 bp, 6 predicted proteins | sample MAT02_FD_205744 | JGI IMG/M metagenome (GOLD analysis project Ga0335395, IMG submission 205744) | Freshwater microbial communities from Lake Fryxell liftoff mats and glacier meltwater in Antarctica - MAT-02 (spades assembly) (version 2) ...
GACTATTTTTGCACGACAAAATGGTTAAGAATCCTGTCAAAGAAAAAATAATCCTCGGCCTCGATCCGGGAACGAACATAATGGGCTACGGGCTTCTCCATATTAAAGGGAGCAAACTGACGCTTATTCAATATGGAGTGATTAATATGGGAAAGTTTGGCGCGCACGAATTGAAGTTGAAAAAGATTTTTGAGCGCGTGCTGGGTTTGGTAGATGAATATCACCCTGATGAAGTGGCTTTGGAAGCACCCTTCTTTGGAAAAAATATCCAGTCGATGCTGAAATTAGGTCGGGCACAGGGAGTAGCCATGGCAGCCGCCCTCTATCGCGAAGTACCGATTACAGAATATGCGCCAAAAAAAGTAAAGCAATCCGTTACCGGAAATGGAAATGCCAGCAAAGAGCAGGTAGCCAGAATGCTCATGCAAATCTTTTCAATTAAAGAACTGCCGAAGCTGTTGGATGCTACGGATGCATTGGCTGTAGCAGTGTGTCATCATTATCAAAATGGGTCGACCAAGAGCAAAACAAAATCGTGGGAATCGTTTTTGACGGAGAATCCTGAAAGGAAAAAAAACTAAATAAATCCTTTAAATACACAAAATACCTCGAAATACTCAAACTAGGTTTTGGCTAAAAGCAATTGATAACAATTCAACGGAATTTTTTGCTTTTAACTTGCTCATCATATTTCTACGATGGGTTTTCACAGTTAAGCTTGATATGCATAAAAAAGCAGCTATCTGATCACTAGTTTTGCCCTCAGCCATTAATTTAAGAATCTTTGTTTCCTGTTTTGAGAATATGGAATTCTGAGGGCGATCTGCGTTACTACTTTTATTAAAAATTGTCTCGCCAGCCATTATTTTTAAAAGGCAATCAATCAATTGACATACTTCCATTGATTTGATTAAATACGCATCTGCACCTCCCAGAAAAGCTTCTCTCGAATAAATCAATTCTTGATGCATACTTAGGATTGCAACTTTAATTGATGGGTTTTTTCCTCTTAACCGGTGCAAGACGTCAAGTCCACTGATTCCATTCAAATCTATATCTAGAATCAATAAATCAAAATTTAGTTTTTTGATATTGTTGAGTAATTCATCTCCATTATGAAATTGTTGCACCACTTTGAATTTCCCCGATTCGTCCAATAGCTTTGACAGTCCGTCACAGAACATTCGGTGATCATCGACAAGTATTGTTCGGATCATTTTATCGGTACATCAATTGTGAACGAGGTACCGAACGAACCTGATTCAAATTTCAAGCTGCCGTTGGCGGCTTGAATCCTAGATTCAATGTTGAAAAGTCCCGACCCTTTTTGCACAGATTCAAAGTTGAAACCTATTCCATCATCGTCATACATTATATTTAACCAGTCATCCGTTGAATTGATGTGAATCTTAATAAGTCTGGCCTTAGCATGTTTTAATGAGTTATTAATCAACTCCTGAATAATACGAAATGACAGTAAACTTATTTGAGGGTATTTAATAACAGGTCCAAAAGAATGGAGTTCAATCACTGTATGCGATGATCCGTTTAGTTTATCAATATGATTTTTTAAAACCTCCACCAGCCCATATCGATCAATACCTGAAGGGGTTAAATTCTGCACGATGTCCTTTATTTCATCAAGGGTAGTTTGAAGTTGCTCTAGTACTGCGTTGGCTGTCGGTTCGTTAGTCTTTCGGAACAGGTGGCCTATTGACATTTTAATGACTGTTAGGTTCATGCCAATGCTATCATGTAAATCTTTTGCAATCCGAGTGCGTTCTTTCTCTAAAGTCCCAATTTCCGCCCTAATCATATTTTTTTGATGTTTATTTACTGTATTAAGGTATTCTTGCTTTTGCTTCAACGAAGATACCCGACTTCTAACAAAGTAATAGAAAATAAAAAAAATGAGAGCAAAGTAGGTCAGTTGTATGTACCACGCTCGCCACCACACTGGTAAAATTATAAAGTCAAAATTTGTTGTTGCTTTGTACCAAGTACGATTATCAACGGAATATTCTAACTCAAAAAAATATTCACCAGAGTGTAAAGAGTAAAAATTTAAGCTTCTTTCTTTAGAATATAGCCACTGATCGTATTTAGATAAGCGTGATCGAATAAAAATATTTTGGTTGGGAAAGGATATAAAACCAAAGGCTATTTTTATATTATTCTGATCATAGGGTAATCGACTATGATTAGCAACAGGAACATTACTTGCTAGTATTTCTTTTATGTAGAAAGACGGTTGCCTATTTGAGGTAACTGCGTCCCTATACAATATGGAAAAGCCATGCTCTGAAAAAGCCCAGATATTTGGGTAAGCGTAAGTTAGATGATCTACTTTAGAGCCGGTCAAACCCTGTTGCTTTGTAAAAAATGAAAAATTCGGAGAATTAGCTATCAAGGAACTTATTGAAGTTACTGCAATTCCCGCCTCAGTTCCTAACCATAAGTTGGAATCAATTTTAAGAAGGGAGTAAATATCATTGGCAATAAAATTCTTTCCAATATGATAATGCTCAAAACTCCAATCTCTTTTATTAACTATAAAAAAGCCGCTTCCTATTGTTCCGAACAATAGAATTGAGTCATTTAAGTTAAGTAGTTTAGACACTTTGTAACTGCCGAAAAGGGTCGGTGTTTTTATGGTATTTTGATCATAGTCAAAGATTTCTAGGCCCGTTCGCGCAGATGTAATTATCAATGAATCATCACATAAGATTGCCCTGTGAATGGATTTTACTTTTTTGGATTCGTGTAAAAATTCGTTGCCGCAAAGAGTAAATTTACAAATATTATCGCTCCCTACGCCCCAAACAATGCCCCTATCATCTTCTGAGAGACAATTTATAATACTTGTGGTATATCTTTTTCTTAAATTGGCCAGCGAGTCAAAAATATAAGTTGGGCCGGCTGTTGATACCCAAAGGTTTTTTTTTGAGTCACCAAAAATATTTAAGATGACCCGATCAAATTTTTCACTTTTTGTTACTTTACCATTTTTGTTTGACAGAGTTATTAGATTGCCCTGATCATCACCGATAAAAGTTTGATTTTCAACTGATAGAGTTACTTTAATTTTCGATTGAACTATGTTACGAAAACTGATTACTTTCATATTTGGAACGTGATAAACACCATCCTCTAACGTACTAAACCAATATCCATTTTGAGAATCTTGTATCACTTTGGTTATCGATTTACCTTGCAGAAAAGGAAGCGATAAAGTATCCTTAAAACTCGAATTTCGTTCACCGACAACCCCTCCCCTGGCAGACCCTATCCACAAATTTTCATCATGATCAGTATAAAGGCTAATTATTTGATTGTGACCTCGGAAAACTTCCTTGAAACTAGTTTCTCTAACTTCAAAAATTGTAGAGGCTATGGAAAAATAAAGCTTACCCCTCCATTTTGATGAGCAGACTATCAAATTATTATTGATTGTGTCAGCCTGAACAACATCAAAAATTTTATCATTGACTTTAGCTTTTCTGATTTTTCCCGCGGGGCCCCAATACCCCGTCACCGACCCACTGCCAATTTCTTTGTACTTTAAAAAAAGTAATCCATCGTTTTCTCTTAGTATGTCTCCTTCGTTACTAATTTTACCCATCGAAAAATTTGTGCCGTACCAAACCTGATCCAACGAATCCACATGCATAGAAAGCAGCAAAAACTTAGAGTTGGCTTGCGATAACAAATCGTTGTACTTATAATTCTTTATTTTTCCTCTTTCATAATAATATAATTTGCCGGAATAAGTTCGGAACCAGATTCGATTCTTAGCGTCTTCAAATAGACCAAACACTACGGGATCATCCAGACCACCATCGGCTCGAAAGATTTTCATCTCATATCCATCATACCTCACAACGCCATTAGCAGTAGCCATCCAGATAAAGCCAGTTTTATCTTGATATAGATCATAAACCTCTGAAGTTGGAAGACCCTCAACTGATGAATAATGAACATATGATGGGGACTGACTTATACTTTCCAGCCAGAAAAAATTAGTGGTAATGATCAGAACCAACGAGATTCGTTTAAAGGAACGCATTTTTGTTGAACTCATGCCGATATTATAAAAACTGTCGAATGTAGTTTCCATCTGGCTAATTATCAAACGTCTTTTATAACAGATTGACTATCAAAGCTATTTTGGTAATAGCTACTCAAAAAGAAGTATAGATTTTGACGTAACTATTTGCCGTAAGTAGATTTTTATGAACTAATGTTTTGTAAGAGATTTGACAGAGAATTTTATCCAATTACAGAAAAATAAGGCAATCCTTTAAATTACATTTTCATTTCCACCATGTTTTAACTCAGATTATAGATATCGTGTTTCATCAATAAAATTTTTAAACCAATGAAAAACCAACTAGTCCTATCCCTCGTTATCTTTTGTTCATCAACATCCTTCAGTCAAACAAACACAACTTACGGAGCAGCGGTTGGTACTGGCGGCTCTGGCACTTATAACTCTGCATTCGGTTATGCCTCATTTAATTCAACTACAACAGGCCTATACAATTCCATCTTTGGAGCTTCTGCTGGGGTGGGTCTCACAAGTGGTGGTGGGAATTCCTTTTTTGGCTATGGATCAGGTCAAGCCAATAACTCGGGGATTGGCAACGCTTTTTTTGGTAGAGCTACTGGGTTTGTTAATACAAATGGAGGCAACAATACTTTTGTAGGAAGTTATTCTGGAAGATTTAACACCACTGGCAGCAATAACTCGACTTCAGGTTATGCAGCATTAGTATACAACTCTACTGGAAACAATAATAGTGCGGTTGGCTTCCAAGCCCTCTACAATAATTCTACCGGAATAGGTAATACAAGTATTGGTTACAATGCACTTTTTGCTAATACCACAGGGAGTAATAATACAGCATTAGGGTTCGGAGCTGACGTAAGTAACGCAGCACTAAACAACGCGACCGCCATTGGTAATGGAGCCATCGTTACCTCCAGCAATGCTATACAATTAGGCAATGCATCAGTCAGCCAGATCTTTGCCGGCACTAGTGTAAATACAACAATTGTAACTGGGGGACTAAAGATAACGGGGGGTACAATTGCAGCAGGAAAAGTGTTAACTTCTGATGCCAACGGAGTAGCAACGTGGCAACCTAGTGGTGGCGGTACAGGAGGTAGCTCGCAATGGACAACTAGTGGAACAACGATTAACTATCTGTTAGGCAATGTGGGCATCGGTACCACCAACCCGGCTTATAAACTTGATATAAACGGCTCGATAAATGCTTCAACTTTTTTGATTAACGGTCAACCGTTTGCTGGCGGTGGTTCGCAGTGGGCAACCAACGGTACGAGCATCAACTATATAGCCGGCAACGTAGGGATTGGCACCACCACCCCAAGCAGTTTCAAACTTGCGGTAGAAGGAAAAATTTGGGCAAAGGAAGTACAAGTTGCTCTCACCAACCCCGGCCCGGACTACGTCTTCGAAAAATCATATGACCTACGCACCCTCGAAGAAGTAAAAATCTACATAGAACTAAACAAACACCTGCCCGAAATCCCCTCTGCTAAAGAAATGGAAAAGAATGGCGTACAACTGGGCGAGATGAGTATGCTGCTGCTGAAAAAGATTGAGGAGCTGACCCTGTATATTATTGAACAAGAAAAAAGAATTCAAAAACTTGAAAACAAGAAGTAGTATGACGAAAATAATTATTTCGATTTCATTAATTTTAAATTTTTTGAACATTGTTTTTGGTCAAGGTCTTGGACCCATGAGCGGGGCGCAACCTAAATCATTTAGCACGTTGCCAAACAATCTTGGTTTTCTTGCCAATAGTGTAAATCAAGCAACAGGCCAAGTGCAATTTTCAATGCCTGTTTTAAGCCTGGCAGGGCGAGGCAACCTTTCTTATGCGCTATCTTTCAACTACAGTAGCGCAAATTTATCAACGATTGTTAATGCCAGAAATCGTGAACAACCAACTGGAATATTGGGACTTGGGTGGTCGATTGAGTCTCCAAAAATCATAGTAGATCACAAAAATACGGGCACCCGAAAGGATGATGAGTTTTACCTTGTTGAAGGCGGAGCCAGCTTGGAATTATTCTACAATACCTCAACTGGTAACTACTACACCAAAAACTATACAAACTGGATTATCAATTATAATGAGAGCCAAGAAAAATGGACAATTACAAAGGAAGATGGTTCAACTTATGTATATGGCGATATAAATTCCGCAAGGAAGACAATTCGTTACGTGGTTAAATGGGGCAACTGGATTGGAAATAGTTCGCAGCCGACTAACCAAGCCCAGATGGCCCACATATGGGATATCTCTGAAATTAATGATCTGTGGGGAGATAAGATCATGTTTGAATATCAGCAAGATTTAGAATATGTGGCTGCGGGTAATGCTGCATCCATAACAAGTGAACAGCAACACACAAAAGCCTCGTACCTAAAAGAGGTTAAAAACCTTAATAATGAAAGAATTACATTTTCTTACATCAGCAAAGTAAATAACGCAAGTTTTGTTGAGTATAAAGATATCCATAATGAACGGCCGGAACCAGACGCTTACCAAGAAAAGTATGAATCGCTTGCTTTGGATAGGGTAGGGCGCTATGATGAGAATGGTAGTTTGTTGTTCGAAACAAGATTGGGGTATGGCTTTTTAAGTACAGCAGAAATGGCCAAGCGCACGCTTACCTCTATCACGCAGTATAACTCAATAGGAAACTCTTTGCCTGGATTTTCCTTTTCGTATGAGAGCTTGGCCGCTAATAATTTTGGGGCTTTACTAACGGTGACTTCCCCACTCAAGGGGACTACCAATTTTGTTTACTCCAAAATTCAATTGATGAGAACATCCCTAACTCAAATCCTTGCTGCCGAACCTTCAGGTACCTATCAAGAACCCCGCATTTTTTTTGGTGAAGATTATGTGGTAATAACAAGAAGGAAAGTAACAAGCCCACCCGCCCACAATGTAAATGGGCAACCGATAGTAGTTGATGTTCTTACTTGGGATGGTGGTACTTGGATCATAAAAAGAATGAGTCAGGCAATTAATTTAATATCACTAGTGACTGGCCAATATAGCCTATATAAGCAAGATTTTAATGTGGTTTTAGGAAAAGACTTCTTTGCAATTGTAGCCCAAGTAGCCTCTTTACCCTATTCTTATGGATCAATTCACATATATAAGAAGAATGAATTTCAGGCTGGAGAATGGTATGGATTTTTTGACAATTTCAGCGATGTTAATGGGCAAATTTTTGGGAATAGCACCACTCTATTGGCTGGGAATGACTTTGTTTTTTTAGGCTCAAAGGAAAACTATATTTTCAACAACTTCACCTATTCATGGGATGCCATAAATTTCACGTGGCAACGAACCATTCATGCCAAGGTAAGGGAAGACGACAGTCAGTTTTTTTATACAGTGGCCAACAATTACTTCCTTAGTCATCAAGACGTAAAATGGGGAGCTGATAGGTTGATCATAACCTATAAAGCTTCCAAAACTTTAGGCGCGCCCAACTGGGTGTCCACCGCGCAGCAATTGATTGGTAGCACATCCGGTAATTCATCTTGGTACGGATCTAATTCGTATGCAGTAATGATGGCAGCAGGTGGCAACGAACGAATTTACTATTGGGATGAGAATTATAGAGCAACTCTCTTTGATGTTGGATACGCGGAGCCAGATGATTCTCATGTTGTCAACATGAACAATAGCATGGCTCTAATAGCCAATCAAAGCAGAGGTTTAGCTTGGCGTTTTGATGGAGCTAATTGGATTCACTCGGGAATACTGGATTTTTTTGGCCCCAATATCTATTTTAGAAATACATTTTCTGTAGGTGAAGATTTTATTTTCAGACCAAGAATAGTTGGCTCGACTGCCAAATCTACTATGCGCTCATATGATCCCGCAACACGGAGTTGGTCAACGCCTTTAGATGTAACTCTTGCTTCAAACGAAAATCCATATTCACTCTTGGCGGGATACAATTTTGTTACAACTGCGGGAAAATTTTTCTTTAAAAATTCAGAGGCTGTTGATTCCTGGATTCAGGACCCTACTGTATTTAGTGCTTTATCGAATACTCAATCTGATTATTTCATTCAAGGTGGATTAGACTTTGTGGTATCGGGTATTTCAAATACATCGTTTGGATATGCCGTAAGACTTAAGAATGGCGTAGCTTCAACTACGCCCTTACAAATAGGTAGTTCTTCGAATCCGGAATTAATTAGGGATAGGCCGGGAGGCAGTAACCTGCAAACTTCACCGCAGGTATCTTACAATACTATCGTTACTGCTTTGGGTGGGGTAACAAACATAGAAGATGCATCCAGCTTTAAAATCTACAGAAAAATAGGGGATAATTTTGAAGGTAGTATTTCTTCATTTGCAGCAATACGGGCTGAAACCTTTGATGCAATTCAGACCAGATATACAACCTATGACTATGCCCCTGCTTCTGCGGCTGTCGATCCATCTGGCTCAATACCATTTTTCAATAGAACCAGAATGATTCCAGGCTCTAATACCCCAAGTTCCAAGCCTCAAGGTTACACAGATTTCTTTTTTTTCAATGGCTTATCTTCTACCACTCTCTCTGCACTAGACCCTAATGCGGCTTTCAACGGTAATATTAATAGTTACTATAAAGCAGCAACCGGCACTCCGTACAATTCCTACGTTTTCAATATGCAAGGTCAACTTCTGTCGAGTTCATCAGCTATTTATTCTTGGATTCCAAATGGATCATCATTCTATGTGAGAACAATTTACAAACAAGATGTCTTGGATAATAGAACAGTGAGCACAAGTTTTACTTATTCCAATTGGGGATTACCGAATACTAAAGCCGTTGGTAGTCTTTCTGAAGGATCGAGGTTTTACAATGAGGTTTACTCAGGAAATAATTTATTTGTTCCTGTTCAAACCAGAATAATTAGAAATTTTATTGTGACGGATGTTTCTTCCACACGATGGAAAAGCTTTGGTTCTGTAGTAGCTCCCTGTCAAACGTATTCATGGAAAGGTGGTTCCACAGATTTTTCATTGTATTGGGATTCGAATGCTACTGTTCCCTCTAATTGGAGATTGGTCAATACTAATGTTAATTTTAACTCTAGAGGCTTATTATTAGAAAGTATTGATGGAATGAATGTTCATAAATCAATTGTCTATCATTCTAATAAGCCCCTTGTTTTGGCAGAAGTTAGTAAGGCCACCTCCAATCAAATTCTCTATGAAAGCTTTGAATATACAACTGACAATACGTCAACCACAGCTCTAACAGGTCTCAATAGTTATACAGCAAGTTATACAGTGAATCTACCATCGGCTGGTAGCTACAAATTAACTTATTGGAGAAAAGTGGGTTCAGCCAACTGGGAATTTATTAATCAAACAATTACAGGAAATATAGTTATTGGCGGAGGCAAAACCTTAATTGACGAGATTCGCTTGTGCCCTGTAAATGCTTTAATGACAACCTATTGCTATGACCGATGGAATAATCTGATTACTATATGCGATGCTAACAATCAGATTTCATATTTTGAGTTTGATGAGTTTAACAGACCGAAACTTGTAAGAGACGAAAACAATAATATAGTCTCATACAAAGCATACAACATCAAAAACTAAATTGTTACTTTAATTTCATTTTTCATGAAAAGAAAAAATTATTTAAGCCTATTGATCTTCATCGCAACTCAATTTTCAATCAAAATTGCAATAAGTCAATCTCCAGTACTTTCAGTCCAGAATAGAAATTACACCGTAACAAATACGCTATTAGTTCCTGGTAAAACTACGGAGGACCAATTGAATACCCTTACTATACAGGAAACAAGCCAGGCAGTTAGTTATTTTAGTGATGATGGTAACCCCGTGCAGACGGTGATTACTAAAGGATCTCCTCAACAAAGGGACATTGTTAGTTTTAGTATTTACGATAACTATGGAAGACAGGCCACCAATTATCTTCCTTTTGTGTCATCTGAATCAAATGGAGTTTTTAAGGCTTCTTTGCCATCAACCGAGTATTCAAATTTTTACAATACTACATCTACAAAAGTTGCGGTAGATGGATCTCCTTTTTCTAAGTCTATTTTTGAGCCCAGTCCAATCAGCAGAACAATCCAGCAAGGATCAATGGGTGCGGCTTGGCAACCTACTACAGGGGCATCTAAATTTCTTGCCTATGGAACAAACACCACAAATGAGACCAAAAAGTGGAGTATCATTGATTTGGGAAATTCCAAATACAGTTTGTATTATTTATTTTATGGAGCCAGCGAACTATCAGTAACAACCTCTACAGACGAACAAAGTTTGGTGACAAAGGAATATAAGGACTTTGAGGGAAAAGTAGTTTGTTCTAAAGTACAAGTGAATGCAGCACAATGGGCCGAAACGAGCTATGTGTATGACGATAGAGGTGATCTGCGATTTATGGTTCCTCCCGAGGCCGTTCGGATAGCTGAACAACAAGTAACTTCATCAGGCGGGTTACCAAGTTCATACACGTTAGTCAGTCAAAGCACCCTGCTGACGGCCGATTTTCTTCACGCTACAACCTTCCTATACGTGGAGGGCGCCACAGTGACCTTGTTTGCAAGCACGCTTTCTTATCCTAATAACCTGATCGTTCGACAATTTCCGCAATCAGTAACTAGCATTTTAGCAAACCAATATACGTATCAATATTTATATGACAATCTTCATAAAAGGATTGCAGAAAAAGTACCTGGTAAGGATTGGAAATATTTTGTATATGACAATCGGGATCAGCTTGTTTTAGCGCAGGATGGAAACCAACGTGCCACTAACCAATATGCGTTTACCAAATATGATGATTTGGGAAGGCCTGTTCTATCAGGTATAACCACAATAGCTGGAACAATTGATCAAATTAGAACGACAGTTGAAAATCAAACCGTTTTGAACGAGCAAATTGGTGCCGCTGTGTTAGGCTATACTAATAATGCATATCCAAGTGTAAGCAACCCCAACGAATACTTGGTTGCTACTTATTATGATGACTACTCAACATGTACGCTCTGTCAAGATTTGAACTTTCAATTTGCTTCTTCAGAGCCTTGGGTATCTTCATCAAACGAACCTTTTCAGAAATTTAATAGAGTGCTTGGCAAAACTGTTGCCTCAAGCGTTAAGATATTGGGTACGAATAATTGGCTTCACACAGTATCTTATTATAATCGACAAGGACAGGTAATTCAAACCATTGGTTCAAATCATTTGGGTGGAAGTGATCGGGTTTCATTTCTATATGATTTTATTGGAAAGAAATTGGAGGAAATACAGACCTTGATTAATTACAATAGTGGTGGCATTACTACCCTGCGCAAAAGATATACCTATGCCCATGCGGGAAGGGTAACGAAAGTCTATCACCAAATAAACAGTCAGAGAGAAATTGTATTATCAGCATTGGAATATAATGAGTTGGGTCAGGTTGTTAAAAAAAGACTACATAGTGAGAACGAAGGTATTACCTATTTACAAGCGCTTGATTATCAATACAACATTAGAGGTTGGTTAACCAACTTCAATAATCTAGCTCCCGAACCTGGCGACCCAGTAGATTATTATGGAATGCAATTAAATTATAATGATGCCGTTGCAAATGCGGGCAACACTACCCGGACGGATGGATTGGTATCAGCGATACGGTGGCAAAATGATTTGAGTGGAAAACAGCGGCTTTACAACTTTACTTATGATAACCTTAAGCAATTAACTGGTGCCACCCATAAAATGAAACCGCCCGCAGGATTGTGGAATAAGGAAAATAACTTTTATAACGAAACTGGAATTACCTACGACTTCAATGGTAATATCAAAACGCTGAATCGAAATACTGACTTTTTTAATGGAGCGAGTAATGTGGCCGACCCTATTGACCAGCTCACTTACGATTATGGAGCAGGGGGCAACCAGCTTCAGTTCGTAAAAGAGGGCATCGCCAGTACTAATAAAGACGAGGGATTTAAAGATGGCGGTACCAATTTGAGTACCGATCCTGACTATACCTATGACTTAAATGGTAATGTCACGAAAGACCAAAATAAAAGTATAGCCAGCATCACCTATTATTATAACAACCTGCCAAAGAGAGTAACATTTGGTGATGGGTCTTATTTAGAGAATACTTATGATGCGGCAGGTATTAAACTAACTCGGGTTTATAGTAAGGCGGGTACTACCACTACTACCGATTACGTAGGCTCTTTGGTTCTTTTAAATGGTCAAGTATTATTATTAAATCATGAAGAGGGAAGAATTACGGCACCTACGTACAGCAACCTAATTCCTAATAAAGAGGCAGCCAGTCTTTCAGGGTTTAATGCCGCTAGTTCTTCTGTCACTTTATCTACAGCTAATTCTCTTGGGCAAAATTATGTATTCGCCACCGCCACTGCCTCTGGGGCACTCGGTATATACCCAATCCAAACTACAAAGGGTAACACACTTCCGGTTAGAGCAGGAGACACCTATACCTTCTCTGTATTAGGCTACCAAACAGCAATTGATAATATTACATGGGCTAATGTTACAAATGCCACTCTTGACCTTGGCGTAACCATTACCCCAACTACAACCACTACTACCTGGGGAAGTGGTGCTTCTTCGCTGGAGCGACTACCAGCGGGTATTAATGGTTGGGTTGAATTTAAAGCATTGACACAAGAGCAGGCTATTGGTTTATCTGAAAATGATTTAAACGCAAATTGGCAATCAGTTCAATTTGGCTTTTTTATTACTGGCTCAGGAGCTAATTTCACCTATTCCATTATTGAAAGTGGCTTTACAATAACGACAGCTGCTTCTTTAGCTACTTCAGATGTTCTGCGGGTGGAGCGTGTAGGTACTATTATTTATTATAAGAAAAATGGCAGTACTGTGTATAGTTCAACTTCGTCTTCTACTACTTCGCTAATCGTAGACATTACTCTTAATAAAAACGCGTATCTGATAATACCTAAAATATCTTTTGCTAAGCCGGCAGCTGGCCTAGAGGCAAGCCTTTATTTAAACTCTAATATTGGCACACCCAATGAATTATCAAATAGGGAAAACTTTAAAATTCCTAATCTTTACAGCAACGAAACCTTCTCTACTGTCACATTTACCATACCCGATGGAATGACCTCTATATCAGTAGGTGTAAGATGGTACAACGGAGCTACCAACGGAAGTTCAGTTTATATAAACCGAGTGGCACTTTACAAAACAAACTTTGAATACAACTACTTTTTAAATGATCAGGTTGGCAATACGAGGGTGGTATTACAAACCAGCCCTGCCACACTCACCTACACGGCTACTATGGAGAGTGAAAATTTGGCTGATGAAAGTCAGAAATTTCAAAGTATGAATTCTTCTTACTTGGTTGTTTCTCCGGGCAATACCACCCCAGGGGGTGATGAAGTAATTAAACTGAATGCGCTCAATCGTATTGGACCAGCCAAAAGCATTAAAGTATATCCGGGTGATAAGATTAATGCCAACGCCATGTCTTATTACATTAGCCAAGGTGGCTTTACAAAAGCCTCATCGGCTACTATGGTTAATGCGCTAGCACAGGTATTTCAGGGTGCGGCAGGTATTCCGGGAGACCCAGGTTCTATTTTTTCCAACATCAACCAAGCGTATACTACTAGCGGATTTGGATTAAGTGCCGATAAAGGAGCCTCCTACCCTTCGGCATTTTTAAATTATATTTTGTTTGATAAAGACTATAATCCCCTCGGTGGGCAATCGGTAGCAATATCTTCTATTGCTAACACGCCACAGCCAGTTACGTTGCCCGAAGTGGCCGCAACAGAAGTAGGGTACTTGTTTATTTATTTAAGTTATGATAATGCAACAGGGGGAGATGTATTTTTTGACGACCTGAAAATTACTGTGCAAGAAAGCCCAGTAATACAAGTGAACAACTACTACCCCTTTGGCATGCAAAGCTACACATGGTTGCGCGAGGGCGAAACAGACAACGCTTATTTGTATCAAGGCAAGGAACTGATTGCCCAAACTGGTTGGCACGACTTCGGGAGTAGAATGTACTATGGAGATTTGGGTAGGTGGTTTAGTACCGACCCCGCGGGGCAGTTTAGCTCCCCGTACAATGCAATGGGAAACAACCCGGTAATGAGTATTGATCCAGACGGTAGATTTGCTTGGTTTATCCCTATAATCATAGGAGCTGTAGTTGGAGCCACAACTGGTGGAATAATTGCCGATAATAATGGACAAGATTGGTGGAAGGGAGCGATAGTTGGTGCTTTTGCTGGTGCAGCACTTGGTGCAGCATTGGCACCGGCATTGGGAGCAACAGGTATATCAATCGCTACAGCAGCTGCCCATTCAACAGCATGGAGTTTGACTACATCTACTATTTATAGCGCAACAGCCGGTGCGGCATTAGATCTAGCTAGCGGGGGTGAGGGTTGGCAAGGAGCTTTGTCAGGTGCATCAACCTCACTAACTGGCCAATTGTTTTCTACTGCTGGCGTTTCCCTTCTTGCAAAGGGGCAAAAGTTGGGTTCTGGCTTTGCGAAATTAGCATGGCAGGGACTTTCAACAACGGCATCTTCGATAGCGGGAAATTTAGCCTCAGGCCGAGATGCGTTCTCTAGCCTTAACGTTGGTGTAGGTCCTTTTACTTTGCCTTTCAGAGACGGTGAGTTTTCAACTAATCCTTTGGATCATATTAATAATGGATTAACAATAAGATCAAATCTTAGAGGATTACGAGGCGTTCTTCTGAGGCAATCAAAATTTGAATTTGACGAAGGCAGTTTGTCGTGGGGATTTCGAGATCTAAGGATAGATGAAGGTGTAAGAAAATATGGTAAACAATGGATCGGTTCAAAAGCGACAGAAAGACCTTCTTTGTCAGGATGGCTTGCCCCATATTCAGGGGGAGATCAATTTGGGACAAGATTTTATGGAAATTCTCCGAGTGACGATGTTAGATCGCATGAGATAATACATACTCTCTTCAGAAGGTTTAACGGTGATTCATATTTGACATGGTTTTTTGGATGGCGGTACAGCACATTAGATGGAAGATTGGCAGAAAAGCTATCTGGGGTTTCACATGGGTGGCGGTATTAATAATTAAATTTCCATAACAATGATTAAGCAGCTAATACTATTTACTCAATCTTTTCTAAATCTTAGTGACACGCTCGACTATAACAATTGTTCTGTGAAAGACGGCTATCTTAAAAAAAAGATTGTTGTTGAAGAATTAAGCCGACACGAGAATATCGATTTAAGGTGTAATGGTATTAAAGACATTTCCGATTTTAAACTTAATAATGTCAGATACCTTAATCTGTCATCCAATCCACTGAAGGTGATTAGAAATAGTTTCAAGAATTTAGTGTCTGTTGATGTTTCTGATACAAGGCTTACGGACTTTCCTAGTGACTTTTGTGAAGCAGAAAATTTGAGAATATTTAATGGAAGAACTGTTTTTTTTCTCAAATTCCCACAATGTTTATGCGAAAATAACAGATTAGAAATACTAAACATTGAATTGACACTTGGGCCTCTTCCAAAAAATTTAATTTCTTGCACAAGACTAAGAAATTTTTCTGCAGTCTTAGACGAAGATTCAACTCAATCAAGAAAGGATTTAGAGGTCATCTCAGGGATGAAGAACATTACTCACCTCGGACTTTACAATTTGAATGTAAGCGAAATTAGGTTAAAAAATAAAGACAATATTAAGTCTCTAAGATTGTCACTTACTAATGATTCTTTTTTTGATAGCATCGTTAAAGAATTAAGCAATTGGAGAGGCTTAAAGAATTTAGAAATAGTGATTGATTCTGAAACTGTATCTGAAAGCATTTATTTGCTTAAGAATATTGAGACGCTAATAATAAGAAGATTTAAAAGTGATCAACGAGTCACTTTCCCAACTAATTTGGGAGAGTTAAAGAGCCTAAAAGCAATTTTTGAATTCAAAAACTTTAAGTCTTTAAAACTTGATAAAAAAATATCAGTTATGCGAACATCATTTAACAGAGATGCTTATTATAAAAGAGCAGGATATAGAATAGTGGAGTATAGAAATATTGTTTACATAGAAAACAAGTAGTCCCCCAACTGGCGCAAGCTTCTCGCTTGTGCCTTTAATAATGGGAGTAAAGTAACTTTTGCAAACTATCTGTTTATCAAAAGTGGATATAATTGAAGGTGGGCGATCGAAGCACAAGCGAGACGAGTGCGCTACGTTGGGGGGAACAAGTGCAACCCAATCAGTGACATCGATATTAAAATCGCTTCGATAAGTTTTTGTTTTAAATTGGTAGTTGAATTCTCACAATACCTGAAACGCCTGCACTACAATCTCACCTTTTTCGTCTACCAATGTTAACGTATGATTTCCAACACCGGGGTGAAAAGCCATTTGGTGATTTCCTTTTGTCACTCCTTTAAACTCCCCATCGATATGCCAGTAGATTGTTGATTCCGCATTTCGATGAGCGGCCTCAAATACCGTTTTGCCCAGCGATCCATCCAGCTCACGTGGTACAAACACTTTTGCATTTGATCTTGGATAGATAATGTCCATTGCGGCAATAGTGCGCGGGTTCATGCAGTCTTTTCGAAAAGGAGGAAGTGGTTTATAATTCAACTCTTTTAATTTGAAATAGTATTCCTGAA